>Ga0302319_10001129_pt1 | contig 59845 bp, 28 predicted proteins | sample Bog_T0_2_FD_203319 | JGI IMG/M metagenome (GOLD analysis project Ga0302319, IMG submission 203319) | Peat permafrost microbial communities from Stordalen Mire near Abisko, Sweden - Bog_T0_2 | ecosystem: Environmental > Terrestrial > Soil > Wetlands > Peat | place: Sweden: Abisko, Stordalen Mire...
TGAAGATCACGGGCGAAGTGGAACATGCAGGCAGCTACGGCATCGTGCCGGGCGAGAGACTTTCCTCAGTGGTGAAGCGTGCGGGCGGGTTTCGCGCCGATGCATATGGACCAGCCGTGGTGCTGGAACGGCTGCAGGTTCGCGAACTGAATGAGAAGGTAAGACAGGACACCATTCAACGAATCGAAAGTACGCCGGTCCAGTTCAATACTGGCGCGATGAATCCGCAATCAGCGGCGCAGTTGGAGCAGTCGCTTGAACGACAGCGGCAGGAAGCGCTCACCGTTCTTCGCAATCAGCCACCAAACGGGCGATTAGTGATTAACATTTCCGCGGACATCTCCAAATGGGAGAATACACCTGCAGATATCGAGCTGCGTGCCGGTGACACCCTGCTCGTACCCAAGCGGCCGAATTTTGTAATTGTCAGCGGCCAGGTATTCAACCCCGTTGCAGTAAATTATGTCCCGGGCAAAACCTTCGGTTGGTACTTCCAAAGAGCAGGTGGGGCGACTAGCGCCGGCGACAGAAAACGAATCTATATTCTGCACGTCGATGGCACCGTATTCATCCCACAAAAATCGGGTAGTATCTGGAAGGGAGACGGGCTCATGAGCCTTCACATGCAGCCCGGCGACACCATATTTGTTCCTGAGAAAATCATGGGCGGTTCTGTATGGCAAGGCATTATAGGCATGGCGCAGCTCGCAACCTCTGCGGCCCTTCCGCTTGCAATCGGGGGAGTGTTTTAGATCCACTTGTTGGACGGGTATCTCAAGTCCCATCGCGATTCTGAGCTTGCCACCGATACGAGGTAATTCCGCACAGTTTACTTTCGGAGAAAACGACCGTTGATGGATCATCCTCAAGATGCAACACAAGACGTAGATCCCAGGATACCGCCACGGGATATCCAATCTCCCGGCGGTGCAGGAGTGGGTCAAGATCTGACTCGAAGGATCATTAGCGCCGTACTCCTATGCAGGACGAGAGGACGAATGTTCTCTCTGATTCTTGCTACAGGAGTGCTGCTCGTGTTGGTAATTGCCTATTCCTTGCCCGCGGTCTACACATCAACGACGACTGTCATGCCTCCTGACAATCCTTCCCCCAGTTCAAGTCTTATGAGTATGCTTTCGACTTCGGTCCCAGGAGGCGCACAAGGCAATGCATTGTTGGGAGTGAAGACACCGAGTGCGCTATACGATGAAATACTCGCGAGTCGGACCGTGCAGGAAACGTTGGTAAAGCGATTCGATTTGATGGGCCACTACAGATCCCGTCTGCTTGAAGATGCATGCAGGCACTTGGCGGCTGACACGTCAATTCGGGAAAATGTCAAAAGCAGCGTCGTCTCGATTAGCGTTAAGGCTGACAGTCCAAAACTTGCTTCGGATTTGGCACAGGCCTATGTTTCTGAACTGAACCGCGTTGTAACCAACGACACCACCTCCGATGCTCGCCGGGAGCGAGAGTTTCTGGAAGGTCGTTTGAAAGAAGTTAAGAAGGACCTGGATGAATCCGCAATCGCCCTCGGCAAGTTCGCATCAAAGAACAAAACGATCGATGTCGCTTTTCAGTCAAGAGCAACGCTGGAGTCTGATTTCAAACTGCGAGAAGAGATCGTTGAAGCGCGTTCGCAATTAGCGGGACTGGAGCAAACTTATTCAAAGGACAATGTCAGGGTACTTACTGCGCGCGCCCGATTAGCAGCGCTACAGCAACAGATGGATAAGGCGACTGGAGGAACAAACACATCTGCCCCCAAGGGGAACGATCCGTCTTACCCGTCCACAGAAGAATTGCCCGCTCTGGGAGTCACCTATTCTGACCTGGATCGTAGATTGCGTATGGATGAACAGGTTTGGGAAGCCCTGACGAAGCAATACGAACAATCTAAGGTTCAAGAAGCAAAAGAAATTCCTACGGTTCGCGTTTTAGACACTGCCAATCTTCCCCAACGTAAATCAGGTCCCGCACGAACCGTCATTGTATTGTTCGGTACCTTCCTTTCCTTCTTTGCAGCAGTCATTGCGGTGAATGGCATCGCCTTCTGGGAGGAAATGGATCCCTGGGATGAACGGAAGAAGTTGTTGAACGATCTCTTTGGTAGAACGCCCCCTCTTCAGCACTGATATCCCACGCAATTAAAATGCGACCTATCCTTTCGCGCTCTCTCAATGGATGGCATGGCAAGAATGAGCGCAGTATCCTTTTGAGCGGTTACATTTCAAAGCGTGCTTAGACGCCAGACATATCGAATCGGGACTAATTCATGACACTTAAGCGCAGATTGGCCGGAGCATTTGGAGCGTCCCTTCTTGGGCCGTTGGTCACCACTCTGGTGCAATTGGTCAATGTTCCAGTCATGTTGCGGGTTTGGGGAGCTCATCTATTCGGGGAATGGCTGTTGCTGAGTACGATTCCGGCGTACCTGCTGCTTACGGATTTTGGTTTTGCGAGCATTTCAGGCAGCGACATGACGATCCGTGTCCATGCAGGCGACCAAAAAGGGGCCATCGAGACCTTCCAAAGCACAGCCGCACTCGTATTGCTGATATCGCTCGCGATCTGCATAGTGCTGATCCCAACTTTCTTCTTACTCCCGATTCATCGCTTGCTTCACTTTAGCTCTATGTCCCCTGGGGAGACGCAATTCACCTTACTTTTTCTGACGCTGAATTGTCTTGTGATTCTTCAATGGGGTGTTTTCGGGGCAGTCCTACGCTGCGCAGGAAAGTATGCACTCTATGCTTTTATCGTAAGCATCTTACGTATTCTCGAGGGCGTCAGCTTCCTGGTCTTGCTAGTGTGGCACGCGGGTCCGGTACAACTGTCCATGTTGAGCCTGGTGATCAGCATAGCTGGAACGATCTGGCTTCTAATTATTAAAATGAACCAGGTTGCATGGATTCCCATGGGAGTACGACACGCAAAATGGGGAAGGGTTCGTGAACTCTGGAATCCCGCCCTCGCTTTTATGGCATTCCCGTTCGGAGATGCGATCAGTCTTCAAGGGATGACCATGATGGTTGGGATACTTATGGGGCCTTTGGCCGTCGCTGTCTTTAACCCGATGCGAACTCTGTCTCGGCCAGTCATTCAAATAGCCTATTCAGTGAAGAACTCCGTGTGGCAGGAACTATCCGCAGCGTATGGGCAGCACGACTGGGCACTGGCGCGCAAACTGCATAGGTCGGCCTGTCAAGTGTCCCTACTATTAGCGATCCCTTGTACGATTGCGCTGATTGTTGCAGGTCCACGAATATTCGCCATTTGGACACATGGCAGGCTTGTTATGGATGTTCCATGCTTCGACTTTCTGATGGCAGTGGTTCTGTTGAATTCCCTTTGGAATGCCAGTTCAGCAGTACCGTTGGCCGCCAATAAGCATCAGGGTATAGCCATCGCATATCTATTTTCTACGGGAGCTTCGCTCGCACTCGGATACCCCTTGATCAGGTATTTGGGCCTTCGAGGCGCTGGATGCGCACTTTTGCTATCCGAAGTATGCATGTGCATTTACGTTGTTCCTGCGAGCATTAAACTTCTTTCCGACCGATGGCCGCAGTTCGCAATTTCAATGATTGATACATCTCAAATCATCAATCTTCAGACGAAGCTCTTCGGTCGTCGCAGACGCACGGAATCCGCGGATCATTCTGTTTCCCCACGGAACACTTAATTCGCTGAGCATGAGGATTACGAAAGCATCGCCGGAGCGCCGGCAATGACCTATCAGGATGTTTCAGCCACCTGTGTCAGAAGTCAATATGAGTCAAATTTCGAGGAAGCGCGAAGGTACGGTCAGGCTATGAGTGCAATCGGCGAGTTGGCAGATTTGAATCGATATTTCTCAACCCACCCCCTGACTTCGAACGCGCCCATGGGGGCATGGGCCAGGTTTGCATGGTGGCAATTACGCAGCCGCCTTCAACACGAGATTCTTATAGACTGGCTGGGCGGACAGCGGCTCGCGGTTCAGCATGGCATGAAAGGCGCCACCGCGAATATCTATGTCGGACTGCAGGAATTCGCGGACATGATGTTACCTCTTCACTTTCTGAGAGAGGGCGATTTATTCTTGGATATCGGATCCAATGTGGGAGTGTACAGCGTGATTGCGTCAGGCGTTTGCCGGGCTAACACATGGGCGTTCGAGCCGGATCCTGTGACGGTGCGTCACCTCAAGAGAAATATCGAGTTGAATAAACTTGGCACTCTTGTGACTATCCATGAATGTGCACTGGGCCGCGAACAGGGAGAGATTGCCTTTACAGTTGGACTCGATACCATTAATCGAATTGCATCGACCGGCGATGCGAATATCCGAATGACTCGCCTGGAAAAAATCGACTCCATTGCGGGCGGCGCGAAGCCCACAATGATTAAAATCGACGTTGAAGGCGCTGAAGAGGGGGTTCTTCAAGGAGGGGATGCGGTTCTCGCAAACCCGAGCCTAAACGTTATTGAGTTGGAAACAGTCAGTGTGGAAAGCGCCAACATATTAAGCAGGAATGATTTTGAACGGGCATACTACGATCCTCGTTCCCGACAATTGACTAGAAATCCCAATGCTCTCAAGTCTTCGAATTCCTTGTTCGTGAGAGACTGGCCCTTTGTTCAGGCACGCCTTGAGTCGGCTACAAGGATCAAGATTCTTGGCAGGACTATCTAATGGTTCGCCGAACGGCTCGAGGGTGAATTCCGTACGAACACCACTCAATCTCAATCTCTACAATAATCGGAGGATAAGATGAATCTGACTACATTCTACCCACCCTACTTCGTTAAAAGGGTAGCCGTGATGCGCTTTGAGGCTGCTAACCCCACGGCGCCTTGGTTGACTGCGGATGCGATTACAGCACTGGCGGACTTGTTGAAGCCTGACGACGTGGGTTACGAGTTTGGCTCAGGGCGATCTACCGTATGGTTTGCCAATAAAGTGCGATACCTGCACAGCATGGAACATGCACCGGAATGGTATGAGCGCGTACGCGTCAAATTGGGCGATGCAAAACTTCTCGATAAGATCGATTATCGGCTGGCAGCGAACTCGGGTCACCTCGCAGAAAATGATCTCCTTGAGGAGTCTCATCCATACGTTGCGCATCTCGCAGGGATGCCGGAAGCTTCGCTTGATTTCATCTTAGTTGACGGAATGGCGCGCTTCACCTGTTTTCGCCTCGCCATACCTAGACTCAAGCCAGGCGGCGTTCTTATTCTTGATAATTCAAACAGATTCACGCCCAATCACTATCCCGAAGGTTACACCACGATCCAATATCATAGGACGGAACCTCGCGACCAGGATTGGAGCCAAGCGCTGTCAGGCATATCCCATTGGCGAGGATTTAATACTACGAATTCCATTTGGGACACTCGCTTCTGGATCAAGCCTCTCTCATAGGCCACTTAACCAAATACTTAACACCGATTGGCGAGAGCCCAAGCATGCAAATGCCCTGAGCTGGCAATCCGATTGGCTGAAGCATTGCTCGGAGCCCTTTTGAAATGACGAACCAAGACGGAATCCAAGTGTCCGTTTGCCAGGTGGGTGCGCGGCTACATTACGGCGCCGCCAGATCTCTCGAACGAAAAGGGGCACTTGGGACTCTCTTCACAGACATTTGTGCGGCTAAAGGATGGCCAAGTCTTCTTCGGACCATTCCTCGTTCTTTGCGCCCAGCAGCTTTAAGAAGGTTGCTGGGCCGAATTCCTGTCGGGATTCCCTCCCAAAAAATCGAGATGTTTCCGCAACTGGGAATCGCGTATCAGTGGCGTCTTTCAAAATGCAAATCGGAGGGGGACAGGATTCACGCTCACCTTCAAATGAGCAAGCAGTTTTGCGAACGGATTGTTAGACATGGATTGAAGGGAGCGACGCATGTTTACACGTTTTCGTGTGCGGGTCTTGAAATAATTGAAGCAGCCCGGTCGCTGGGACTGCGCTCAGTGGTGGAGCTGCCATTGGCAACCGGTGACCTGGAACATGAAATATTGAGAGAAGAATGGACCCGATACCCCGACTGGGAACCTTTCTCTCGGAGCAATGATGAGCGAGAAGAATTCGCCGCGCGCCAAATGAAGGAATGGGACGCAGCCGACACTATCGTCGTTCCCTCGAAGTTTGTAGCGAGCAGCCTGGAGAGAGCGGGAATTTCTCCAGATCGTTACACCATAGTTCCTTATGGCGTAGGTGATTTTTCCCGGCAAACGGTTCGTGGACCGCATGATGGACCTCTTCGCGTATTAACTGTGGGTAGCGTGACATTGCGAAAAGGACCCCAATACACATTCGAGACGTCGAAATTACTAGGAAAAGAATTCGATTTTCGCCTTGTTGGAGGCTGTTCATTCACAGAGCCGGTCAAGCGCGAACTCGGAAAGAGACTTCACCTTATAGGAGACGTTCCTCGAAGTGAGGTGAGGGATCACTTTCAGTGGGCAGATGTCTTTCTCTTGCCATCCCTGTGCGAAGGTATGGCGACGGTCTTGATCGAAGCCTTGTCGTCGGGGTTGCCCGTGATTGCTACAGAGAACAGCGGCCTTGAGATCAACGATGGCGTAGACGGGTTTCGCGTTCCAGTCCGGAGCCCCGATGCAATCGCAGAGCGGCTCAATCAACTCGCATCCGATCGAACTCTGCTCGCTGAAATGTCTCGTAATGCGAAGAAGAGGTCGGAGGAATTTACGCTCGAAGCCTATGGTGAACGGCTCTATCGCGCCATAGTGGGAATTCACTGACGTAATTAAATCGCGCGCCCTAACGCCGAATGAGGTGTATTTATGAGTATTCAGCTCGTCGCGATTATCGATGTGATCTTGCTGATTTTAGGGCTTTGGTGTATCTCACAGGTCTCCGAGTGGAGTATTTTTAATCCGGCCCTCTGGTGGGTTGGACTTCACGCATTTGGCATTACATCTCGCCTTATAGCTTTGAGTCTAGGAGCGCGGTCACTTGCAGTCATAGGTATCCGGTCCGACATGGAACTGGTGAGGGCAGGAATCGCTTCGGACATCACCTTAATTGGGGTGGTAGCGGCGACCGTGTACGTCGGGCTCCGCACTTCCAGAGAGGAACGCGGAGATGCCGTCTCCGCGAAAAAAGACTGGGGCCGGTTGAACCCGTATGTTGGCCATGTGATATCCGCCCTTTGCGTCACTATCGGCACCTACGCTCTGCTTGAATTTGGATGGGTCGCGACCGCGGCCAGGGCGAGGGGCGTCGATATTTCCGCGGTCGACATCGGTGGTTTTGCAGAGTCGTCCTACCCAATTGCAATTGCGGGCTTTGCCGTTCAGGGAGCCATAATCCAGTGCGCGATCCGAGGATTCACACGCTGGCGTCTGCTTCTGTTGGTGGCCCTGATGGTCCTGACATCTCTTAACCTGGCAAGAACCGCCTTTGTCCTCCCCGCGATATTGGCTTTTCTGATATACCAGACCAGGCGTCACCAGCATTCCATCCCTTTGAAATGGGCGCTCATGATCCCAGTTTTCGGATTGTTGTGGTTTGTATTTAAGCCAATTTCGAACGTGATAAGGGCAGGGGATGATCCGCGCAAAATCTTTGCCGAAGCAAGCGAATATTTTGCGCAAACATCATCGGAAGGGTCAATGGACGCCCAGCAGCTTGATATGCAGGCGACCTTTATGGCCGCCGCTGACGAGCAGGACAGGCGATACTACGGTGCGACACTCTTACCCCTGTTGTATTTGCCGATTCCGCGTTTCGCGTGGCCTGATAAGCCTCTCCAGAATGCGTATGCGTGGGAATTATCAACTTCGCTCCGGCGAATTGAACCGACTGGAATGACCGCCCAGTTGTCAGGCGAATCGTATGTGAACTTCGGTTGGATAGGTTCCGCCATTGTTCCGTTCTTTTACATGCTGGGCATGCAATCGATCTATCGGCGAGTGAAGGATGAAGGGATCACATCCGTAGCGCGTTGGCTTTACTTGATACTGTTGATTACGATGGTGCAGGTATTCCGGGATGGACTCGTTTCACTGATCGCATTTCCTTGCGTTTTTTACGTGCCTCTGATCGCTTGGGCCGGCATCAGCAAGCTCATGGGAACCCGTAACATGCAGACTGACTCATTTAATCTTCTCCACCCGGTGACGGCGCAAAGCAAGAGGGCAAGCTGAGGCTTGCACATATGATTCAGGATCTCAGATCATTTCGATTACCGGCGAATTTTCGCGGCCGGCCCGCCTGGTTCGTGCAACTATGGTGGCTTGTTCAGGCCACTCTATTCAGGTGGTCCCCGCAGGTAGTGTATGGCTGGCGACGTTGGCTACTACGCAGATTTGGAGCCAAAATCGGAAAAGGTGTATTGATTCGTCCCACTGCGGTAGTTACCTTCCCGTGGAAATTGTCGATTGGTGACTGGAGTTGGATCGGTGATAATGTCACTCTCTACACGCTAGGCGAAATCGTAATTGGCGACCACGTCGTCGTGTCGCAACACTCCTATATATGTTCGGGCTCACATGACTATAGTTCGTCTGCATTCGACATTTTTTCCAAACCAGTTCACATCGAATCAGAAGTGTGGCTTGCCTCCGATGTGTTCGTATCTCCGGGTGTGCGCATCATGCGCGGCGCGGTTGTAGGAGCCCGAAGTCTGGTGCTTCACGACCTGCCAGAGATGATGATTTGCGCTGGTCACCCGGCAAAGCCGATTCGCAAAAGAATAAATACTAACTCGGTAGTAACTTAAATCTTTTATGGGGAGCGAATCCATGGGCGAAAAACCCACTTTGTTCGATGAGACAGCGAATGACTTTGCGTCGAGCGTCGACAGACAGATTGTTGCAGGGCGCTATCGGCGCGGTGGGCTGTTCACAGCCGCCGTCAAGCGGTCGGTTCCTTCGGGCGGCTACATTCTCGACTATGGCTGCGGGCCTGGGCGGATTTCGGCCCTGCTGGGCAGGCAAGGCTTCCGTGTGCTTGGTATCGATCCATCCCCGGAAATGATCACGGTTGCTAAACGCCAGAAACCTGAATTGCCTTCAGTGAAGTTTCAAGTTTGTGAATCACGTACATTAGACACGGCGGAAGGAACGTTCGATGCGATCGTGTGCTCAAGTGTTATCGAGTACGAGGCTCAACCGGAAGAGCTCTTGAGTAGATTCATTGCCGCACTTCGTCCCGGTGGGGCACTCATTATCAGTTTTGCGAATTCCCGCAGTATTTCGCGTGCTCTTTTTCAGCGCCGCAATCTTCACCTCGCGGCACAGCAGCACACATGGTCATGGATTCAGTTCAAGGGGCTTTTGGAAAATGCCGGCTTTAATCTGGTTGGGGGCACAGTGTATTTCGAATCCTTTTTCGATAGGATCGCGCCATTGCGTTTTGTTTCGTCATGGCAATATGCCGGCGCGCTTGGGCTTGTCGTCGCAGTTAAGAAATAGTATTTGATTGGCTGGCTGATTGGACAGACTGCCTGCTCATGGATTCCCAAGAACGAATATAGGATTGAAGCGCAAAGGTATCTCGAACGGCCGTATCGTGCGCACTAACGAAAGAAGATGGAGATAGTGAATGAAACAGGTCATTCAGAATGCCCGCGGAGGCAAGCTCAGGCTAAAATCTGTTCCTGCACCTCAAGTTCAGCGGAACACAGTCATGGTTCGCACATTGGCTTCGCTGATATCGGCCGGCACGGAACGCCAGATGGTGGATTTTGCGCAATCTTCGCTGGTCTCCAAGGCGCGCTCACGCCCGGATCTGGTTCGCAAGGTGATGGACAAGGTCCAGCGGGATGGAGCCGCTGCAACTCTGAAATCCGTAATGGCCAGGCTCGATGAGCCTTTACCCCTTGGTTATTCCGCAGCTGGAACGGTAACGGAGGTCGGCGCGGGTCTTGAAGGAAAATTCAACGTGGGGCAACTTGTTGCCATTGCAGGTATTGGGTTTGCCAATCACGCGGAAATCAATGTTGTTCCCGAGAATCTGGTTGTTCCAGTGCCATCCGACGTGTCCGCAGAGCAGGCCAGTTTCTGCACGCTATCTTCCATCGCAATGCACGCAGTGCGACTTGCTGGTCCGCAATTAGGAAGTTTTGTGGCTGTGTTGGGGGCGGGTCTTGTCGGCCAACTGGTGGCACAATTTGCCAGGTTGTCAGGGGCGCGCGTCATTGTGCTCGATTACAACGCCGCGAGGCTCGAACTGGCAAAAGCCAATGGGGCCGAGGCTGTTGTGCTTCTCGGGACAGGCAATCCTACTGAAACCGTGCTTGATCTGACTTATGGAAGGGGGTGCGACAGCGTGCTGATTGCAGCGGCAACGGCATCGAGTGAACCCTTTCAAACAGCCGCTGAGATTGCGCGCGACCGGGCCACGGTCTGCCAAGTGGGCATTACTGGAACCGAATTTCCGTACCGCCTGTTCATGCAAAAGGAACTTAATATAATCGTCTCGCGCTCCTACGGACCGGGCCGCTACGACCGCGATTTTGAAAACAAGCACATGAAGTACCCTGCCGGATACGTTCGCTGGACGGAGACTGACAATCTTCGCGAAGCAGCGCGTCTGATGTCTCCCTCGCTGAATCCTCGCCTCAACGTTGAATCTCTTATAACCCACCGCTTTCCGTTTAATCAGTCGGAGGACGCATACGACTTGGTGATAAATGGGACTGTGCCGCACCTTGGTGTTGTGCTTGGATACGGAGCGGATGGAGTAGCAGCGGATGATAGCTTCAGCATCACGCTCGGCGAGGCGAAGCCCGTTGCTAAAACCCAGTGTGTCCTCGGCGCGATTGGCGCAGGCAACTTTGGCAAGACTACAATTTTGCCGGCCCTCAAAGCTGATCCTCGTGTTCAGTTGCATACCATCGTGACCAAGCGAGGCGTTTCATCGGAAGGCACGGGCACCAAACTGGGGTTTGCCCGGGCATCGACCGACATCAACGATATTCTGGATAACGCGGAAATATCGTCAGTTATTGTGACCACACCGCACTCGAGTCATGCTGACCTTGTAGTCCGAGCGCTAGCCGCCGGAAAGCACGTCTTCGTCGAGAAGCCGCTAGCCCTCAGCGATGAGGAATTGCAATCAGTGGTCGAAGCGCGGAATAACTCCTCAGCTTTCTTCATGGTCGGCTTCAACCGGCGTTTTGCGCCTCAGGTTCAGGAGACGCGGAAGTTCTTGAAATCGCGGCCAGGGCGAAGCGTCATCTCAATCCGGATCAACGCAGGGCAATTGCCACCTGAAAGCTGGCAGCGCGACGCAGAGGAAGGCCAGGGCCGAATCCTTGGAGAGCTTTGCCACTTTGTCGATCTGGCCATGTATCTTGCCGATAGCCCATTCGTGTCGGTAGCTGCACAGGCGGCGGAAGCAGTGCGTGGGATGTGCGAGGATGTGAGCGTAACAATCCGATTTGCCGACGGGAGCCTTGCAAACATCGTATACACGACGCTCGGCGATACCAGCTTCAGCAAAGAACTGATTGAGTGCTACAAGGGCGGCGCCGTTTGTCGGATCGATAACTTCCGTGAATTGACGATCGTAGCTAGCGGCAAGCAAATCGTAAAGAAGAAGTCGATGGCACAGGATAAGGGACACAGCTCACAGGTAAAAGCATTTATCGATGGAGTGATCAGCGGGGTTCCACCCGTGGACGAGCAATCGATGATCGATTCGAGCTTGGCCACTCTAACCGTGTTGAAAGCATTGCGACTGGGGCATCCGGTTGAACTCGTCGAACAGGAATTAGCCGTCCAATAGGTCTCAAGCCCAGAGTCCACCCCCTAAGGCCCCTTGACTGCTGGACAGTTGATCTGGAAACAAGTACGGTTAATTCCATCCCCTTCTTACTTTGATCACTGCGATAGGGCACACTGGCTGGAAAGTTCCGGAGGATTGAAAAGTCGTGCTTGGTCAATATCTGCGATCTGCCCGGTATTATCACCCATCTCAAATAGCCGCTCGATTCCGTCTCGGAATTAGTTCGTCTCTTGTTCGAAAATCGCCGTGGATGACTCGTAAGCGATATCCCGTTCCAGTCAATCTAGGCAGAGACGCGCATGCACTGTTCCTCGCGGCGGTTGACACGGTGAGCGAAGGTGAATTGGCAGCCAAGAAGGAAAACGCGCAGCGTCTCGAGCAAGGGAGATTCAGGCTGATAAATGAAGAATTGTTGCTCGGGTTTCCCGTCCCCTGGCAACCTTCTCAAACTGGCCGGTTGTGGCGTTACAACCTGCATTATTTCGATTACGCACTCGATCTTGCAATGCTGGTTAAGTGGCGAAAAGACGAACAGGCTGCTGCCGTGATGGCGCGCCTGTTTCGCGAATGGATCGAAGCAAATCCGATCGGGCACGGAGTAGGTTGGCATTCGTATCCCATCGCTCGTCGAATCGTCAATTGGATTCAGGCTTTCAGCCTTGCTTCTCCATCGGCCATTTTCGAGAACGAAGCTTCTGAGACAAATTGGCTGACCAGTCTCTATCAGCAGGCGAGTTTCCTTGAAGATCACCTTGAATACGATTGTCTCGGCAATCATTTGCTCGCGAATGGAAAGGCACTCGTCTTTGCAGGGCTATTCTTTGGCGGCAAGGTGGGTTCGCGCTGGTTCAACACCGGGCAAAACATTCTATGGAACGGCCTGCAGGATCAACTTCTGGAAGACGGCGGCCACCAGGAACGCAGTCCCATGTATCACTCCATCGTGTTGCAGGATTACCTTGAAGTGGTTCTCGCGCTAGAGCTGAACGGTCGCGAGATTCCGGATGGGGTGCGCAGGCACTTGATCTCCATGGGGGACATGCTCTCTGGGGTGAGGCATCCGGACGGAGAAATTCCGCTCTTCGGCGATTCGGCGTTTGGCATAGCGCACAAACCGGGGGATATCCTCGCTGCGGCGGAAAGGCTGCTGGATGCGCCGGGAAGATGGCCGGGTACGAAACCAGGGCTGTATTGCGCATTGATTGCACCTCGCGCAAATCAACACGGTAAAGCGTCCCAGTACACTCAGGAACTGCGCAATTCCTGGCCTGCTACGGGATATTTTGTGCTTCCAGGGGAAGGACCCGGCGACCGGCTAATCGTGGATGCACAGCCGATGGGCCCTGATCATCTACCGGCGCACGGACATTGCAGCCTATTTAGCTATGAGCTTTCCATCGGTGGCGAAAGACTTATCGTTGACTCGGGAGTAGAGACATATGAACGGGGTGCCTGGCGAACCTTCTGGCGAAGCACGCGAGCTCATAACACAGTCGTGGTGGATGGGGCTGAACAGTTTGAGATTTGGGCGGCGTTCCGAGTCGGCGAGCGCACGCAGTTGTTGGAGTGCGCGTTTCTGCAGCAGTCATCCGCTTCGCTCTTCGTTGGAGCTCACAGCGGCTTTGTAGGTCAGAAAGTGCCGACTGCGCACCGCCGTTTCATTGCGTCGCTCGTTGGAGGACTTTGGTTGGTGCTGGATGAGATCAACGGTACGGGCAACCATGCAATAGAGAGCCTGGTTCATCTTTCCCCAAACGCCTCCTGCGAGGTTGGTGAAGCCCACACGAACGTCACAATGGGTTCACTCGAACTACGTTTCTATCCATATCGCGATCAGGCCGGTTCACCATGTAACACGAGCTGTACTCAAGGACAGTTGGATCCTATTCAGGGTTGGTATGCTCCCGAATTTGGGAAGAGGCTCCCAAATCCTGTGCTCAATTTTTCATCGAGTACCGCATTGCCTGCAAGGATCGGTTACCTCATTGCTCCGGCGGACCGCGAAGTCAGTTCGTGGACTGTCGAAGTGGAGGACCTTGATCGGCTCACTCAGGTTCATATCTCTATAAAATCGCCGCAGGGCAATGTGGATGAACATCTGAGTGTTCCGCATCGAAACCTTAGGTCGTCCTGAAGGGTCATCTTCAACGTCGAACCGTGTTCTACCATGCCTTACAATCTGAGGTGAAGGGGTTAAATCGCTGGCTGTTGCGGCTGCAATCAGTTTCAGCGCCTCTTCGAAATCTGATTACTTTGAAAGACACCTTCAAGTCAGCTCCGGTTCTTTTCTCAAATTCCATTTGATCCTTCGACTACTGCAGGGAGGCTTGCGCCTATGCGCATATTATTTGTTACATATCGCTTTCCGGCGTATTCCGGGGATGCCACAAGCAACACCGTTTTCAATCTTATTAAGTACTTTTCGCGCAAACACGAGGTATCTGTTGTCGGGTTAGTGCCCGCGCCGATATCGAAAGAACGTTCGGATGAGCTTAAGAAGTATTGCCACCGCATCGAGGCCGTCGTGTGGCCAAAATGGCGGGGGGCAATTAGTGCGGCACGTGGATTGTTGTCGTCAGAGCCACTTCAAATGTGGTATTTCCGCTCGAAGGCTCTCGCCGAAAAGGTTAAGCAGGTCGTTGCTGAAGAGCGCATCGAGATGGCGTATGGATACCACCTGCGCTCCGGTCAGTTTTTGGCAGACCTTGATTCGATTCCGCGAGTGCTTGCTATTCAGCCCGCACAGATTTTGCATTTCCGCCGGCGTTATGAACTCACCCACAACCCCGCGTTGCGTACCTTGTATGGCATGGAGTATCGGCGACTGATTGGGTACGAACTGGGACTAGCTAAGAAGTTTGACTCCGTTCTACTGATTTCAGACAAGGACCGGGACGCGATCGATCCAGAGCATCAACTGCAGAATGTCTTCTATAACCCGCACGGCACGGATGTGCATACATTCGCTCCTCCAGACGACAATATTCGAGAGGAAAACTCCCTCGTCTTTAGCGGCGCGATGTACATGGACACGAACTCCGATGCAGCGTTGTACTTCTGCCGCGAGATTCTGCCCCTCATCTGGGCGAAGCGCCCGGATGTCCGATTCACAATAGTCGGTAAAAGACCGCCCAATTCGATTCTGAAACTCGCTGCGGATCCGCGCATTGTAGTGACGGGATTCGTCGATGATGTGCGACCCTACCTCTGGAAGGCGGCGGTCGGTGTGAATCCAATGCGCATGGCAGCTGGAATGCAGAACAAGTTGCTCGAAGGCCTCTCTGCCGGCCTTCCTATGGTGATCAGCCCCGAGGCCAATGAGGGAGTCCGGGCGCCGGAAGGCAACGCGGTCTTGATTGGTCGTAGTCCTGAAGAATTTGCAGCGCAGGTTCTCACTTTGTTGAGTGACAGTTCGCTGGCAAATTCCCTGGCTCGAGCAGGCCTGGTGTACGTTCAGGCACAGTGGTCATGGGACCACAATTTCCGCATTCTGGAAGCGCAGATGGACAAGCTGATCACCGCTCGGGCACTTGTGCAGGTGTAAGTATTTCTACTTCACACAGAGCATAGTCTGGGGTTCAGGTGCATCGCTTCGGCCCTGAGGAACGGTGCTTGAATGCAACAACCGGGCTCCCGTTTTGGGAATCTGGATGCACTACCACCTCGTAAGACCAAAATATTCGCAGTAACCAGGCTATCCAGTTTTCTAAACTCAAGTCATCTTGCTAGCGACACCCACTTGAGTTACATTAGCCAAAATCACGCTGATCCTTCGTGAACAAACTCGGCCACGCGGATAAGAGTTTCAAGCCTATCGCGCCCAGCTCTTCCCGGATTGGTCCCATATCCGGATTCGAACTTCTTATTAGCCTTCATCGCGGCGGGTCGGATGACCAAAACTTACAAAGCATGTGTAATGAAAAGATCGGGCTGGTTGCCACCAGCGTTCAGAACGTTGAGAGTGAAGGTGCAAGCTAATATGCGCTGCCGAGTGGGGATTCTCGCGACCTTCTTGATGGCTGCCAGCTGCGGTTCGATCAGGGGCATGGCACAATCTGCACCTACCGTGACCACTGTTGCAGCGACGTCAGCCGGCAGCGCAGTGTCCACAGTAGTCTCCGGAAGCGCGGTGGTGTTGACGGCGACGGTGACTGCCGGTGGTTCAGCGGTAACGTCCGGAGCGATGAATTTCTGCGATGCATCTGCGATCTATTGCACGGACATTCATCTTCTTGGCTCGAGCCAGTTGACGGCCGCGGGAACGGCATCCTGGACGTTCATCCCTGGTGTGGGGAGCCACAGCTACAAAGCAGTCTTTGTGGGAACCACGATCGGTGGCTCGGGGGACGCTGGCAGCACGTCTGCTACGGTGGGTCTGACTGTCACGGGTCTTTACGCGTCGACTACGGTGCTTTCGTCGAGCAGCAGCGCGGGCAGTTACACGCTGAGCGCGCAAGTGGGTGGTGCAGGACTGTCTATTCCGACAGGGAGTGTATCGTTTCTGGACACCAGTAACGGGAACGCGGTTCTTGGCTCCGCGACACTTGGTTCGCCCACTTCAGGGTTGAATCTGCTTAACGTGTCGAATCCGCCATCGGGGTTGACGCCAACCTCAGTAGCGGTGCGTGACTTCAACGGGGACGGGATACCGGACCTTGCGGTGGCAAACTTTGGCAGCGGGACGGTGACGATACTTCTGGGCACGGGGAATGGGATGTTCACGTCCCCGGCCAATAGCCCGGTGACAGTGGGAGCCGAGCCGAGTTCGGTTGCGGTGGGAGACTTCAACGGGGACGGTGTCGCGGATCTGGCGGTGACGAACTATGGCAGCGGGACAGTGACGATCCTTCTTGGTACAGGCAATGGGACCTTCACGGCCGCGCCCAACAGCCCTCTGGTAGGAAGCGGTCCGAACTCGGTGGTGGTAGGCGATTTCAACGAAGATGGCCTTCAGGATCTAGCGGTGGCGAATACCAGCGGGGACAGTGTAACCATCCTTCTGGGCAACGGGAACGGGACGTTCACACCGGCGACCGGCAGCCCTGTGCTAACTGGGAACAGTCCTGTCTCCGTAACGGAAGGCGACTTCAACGGGGACGGGATAGTTGACTTGGCGGTTGCGAACGTAGGTGATGGCACGGTCACAATCCTTCTTGGCAACGGGGACGGGACATTCACACCGGCTGCCAATAGTCCTGTGTCTGTAGGTTCAGAGCCCAGTTCGGTAGCTGTCGGCGACTTCAACGCGGACGGGATTGCGGACCTGGCTGTGACGAATTACGGCGGCGAATCCGTAACGATTCTTCTTGGCAACGGGAACGGAACTTTTACGTCCGCGGCCAACAGCCCGGTGACGGTGGGCAGCGGTCCCAGTTCCATTGTGATTGGTGATTTTAACGGCGACCTGATTCCGGACCTTGCGGTGGCCAACTACGGCGCGAATTCGTTATCGGTTCTTTTGGGCAACGGCAATGGAACGTTTACAGCCGCTCCGTCGAATTGGGCCACAGGGGGCGGCCCAGGATTCCTTGCAGTGGGCGACTTCAACGGAGATGGTCTTGCAGATCTGGCTGTGGCCAGCGAAGGTAGCAACACGGTGACCCTATTGCAGTCGGCGATGCAGAGCGCCTCTGCAACCGCGCCCACGATTGCGTTGCCGTTAGGTTCCGGCGTGCATCAAGTGGTGGCCGACTACACAGGCGACAGCAACTATGCATCTGGTATCTCAAGCAGTGTGGCATTGAGCGGAACCTCTCCGAGTTCCGGGGGGACGCTTCCTCCCGGCAATGGCACTCTGAACCCCACTCCTCCCGCCGGGGGCCTTTCCAATCGGAATATCCCCATCCTCAACGTGCTGACTTACGGCGCGGTCGGTGACGGGCGGCAGATAGTGGATGGAAACACGGAGGCCGGCAGCGCCATGCTGACCTCGGCCACAGCGGCTTTTACACCAGCCGACAATGGCAAGACGATCGAAGTCTTCGCCGGCCCAGCTCATCTGCTGTCGGCAACTTATACCTCGGGCGGGGCCTTCAGCGGCACGACCGGCCAGACCTGCACGTTGTCGAACTTCAACGGCGGCGGCAGCGGTGAAACAGCGACGATTGCACTGAGCAGCAGCAACGCTATCGCTTCGGGAACAAGTCTGATTATTTCGGAGCCTGGTTCTGGATGGCAGACCTTCACGAGTTCGCCAACAACTGCCACGTTGAGCAACGGCACAGCCACGTGCAGCGGTACGGCGACCATCGTTGCAACCGGCCTGCTTTACGCGCCGATTACGACAACGCTGACTTACGTAAACGCAACCACTGCCACCCTGGGTGCCAATGCGGTCTATGGTCTCAGCAATGCGACGGTGAATATCGGCACGGACAATACGGCGGCGCTGAACAACGCACTGGTGGCAGCAACCAACTCCGTGCTCTTCTTTCCCAGTGGCGTCTATCTTTCCCATCCCCTGACCATCGGCCATCCTGTTCAGGTTATGGGCGCATCGCAAAATGCAACCATTCTGCGCGCCGACAGCGGAGGACTGAATCAGTTTGTGACTGTCACGTCCGGCAACGTCGGATTTACCAACCTCACCGTAGATGCCAATGGCATGGGATTCAACAATAACTACAACGCCAGCGGATCTACAGGCAACGGTATCCAGTTTGCAAGTGGACTGTCGAATTTACAGATTCTCGACACCACCGTCGAAAACGCCGGGGGCAATGGGGTTCTGTTCATAGCCGACTCCAATGTGTCCGTGCAGAATTCAGTCTTTGTAGGCAATGGGTCTGATCAGTTTCTGTATCAGAACTCCAGCGGTGCGAGCGCTTCCAACCTTCAGATCCTTGGAAGCAAGTTCGACGCGAGCGCAACGCCTTGCGCCCCCGGCTTCGTTTCCCTTTACGCGGTTGACATGGTGTCCGGCAGTCTCAACAATGTTCTGATTCAAGGCAACACCGTGCTCTATCGCTCTTGCCTGGGACACGAAACCGATGGAATCGTCCTGGACGGCACCCCGTCAACCTCAATCACTCGAGTAGTGATCGCCTCTAATTACATAGCTGCCACCCAGGCCACCACGGGGAACGATGGAAATGCAATCGAGCTTCAATATATTGGCCCCATGCAGTTCACAGGGAACACTATGTTGGACGGGGATGTGTTATCCCAGTACGGCCCTGGACCGGTGGCTTTCTCGGGAAACTATATCGGGTGCGTCAACAATTGCGCATTTGTTAGCGCTGGCATGTATCTGTATGTGAACGGAGACAGCTCGACTGGTGACGTGATCGAAGAGGGAACTCCGAAGGGGGGCGGGATTGTCATCACGGGCGCAAATGTAACCGTGACCGGCGATACCATCTCGACCGTAGCGAGCGGTGGTTATGGAGTGATTACTGGTGTGGGGACCAAGCTCTCCAACAATCAAATCGTCTCCGGCCTCCATGGAGTGTTGGCCGCGGGGGCAAACGATACGCTGACGGGAAACATGATTGTTGCCGGCGGTTCCCAGAGCGGCGTTGTGTTGTATGCGCAAAACACCACAGTCGAGAACAACACGATCAGCGCACCCGGCCAATGGGCCATGCGTCTCTTGAATGGCAGCGGCGGTACCATCTCGGGTAACACCCTGCAGTCCAGCTCAAGCGGAGTTATCTTCAGTTCCGGAGTAGCGAACGCTACGTTCTCCAATAACGCTTTCATAGCCGATACGTATGCCTTCAACGGCAATGAATCGAATGTAAGCAATGTCCATATAAGTGGCAGTACATTTACATCTGTACCCGTTGCCTACGCATATCTCTTCGCTCCTTATAGCTCCGGATTCACCGTGCAACAGATCGCTCCGGGAGTTACAGTGACTCCGGGCGCTTCGAATATCAGCAGCACGCAGACACTGTCGGTCACGGTAATGGTGGGCGAGGGCGTGCCGGCCTCCGCGCCAAGCGGCTCAGTTGTCCTCACAAGCGGCAATTACACTTCATCCGCAACCACTCTGAACGGAAGCACGGCAATCGTCAATATCCCCGCCGGATCACTGGCCGTGGGCTCGGACACCTTGACCGCCGTCTACACTCCGGATACTGCCGGTGCAGAGATCTACACCGGCGCGTCGGGCACATCCTCTGCAGTCACAGTCTCAAAGGGCACACCGACCGTGACAGTGACTCCGTCCCCACTTAGCATCAGCACAACTCAGCCGTTGATGGTGACGGTGGCCGTCAGTGGCGGAAGCGGGGGACTGACGCCGACCGGATCAGTAACTCTTTCCAGCGGTAGCTACACTTCATCGCCAGCCACCCTGAGCGCTGGCACGGCGACGATCACGGTCCCCGCCGGCTCGCTTGCGGTGGGAGCGGATACATTGACAGCCAGCGCTTCGGGTGACGCGAACTACAATCCGGCCGTTGGCACAGGATCCGTAACGGTACTGGGACTGGCCGTGCTTACCTCCCCCACCCCGGGATTGGGCACCGTGTTGGGCACCAGCAATGTATCTTTCCAGTGGTCTACCGGGACCGGTGTCACCCTCTACCAGCTCAACCTGAGCGCCACTACGCCTGGTGCAAGCGACTTGTTCTCTTACAAAGGCTCAGCCACTTCAGCGACCGTGACCAGCCTGCCGTCCAATGGCGCAACGGTGTACGCAAGGATTTATTCAAATATCAATGGAACCTGGAAGTATAACGACTACCTGTATACCGAAAACGGTTCGCCTGTTGCCGCGGTGCTCCAATCTCCCACGCCAGGATCGACTACCATTCTGGGCACCAGCAATGTGTCTTTCCAGTGGTCTGTTGGGACAGGCGTCACCCTTTACCAGCTCAACCTGAGCGCTACTATGCCCGGTGCAAGTGACCTGTTCTCTTACAAAGGTTCAGCCTCTTCCGCAACCGTGACCAGCCTGCCGTCCAATGGCGCAACGGTGTATGCAGCACTCTTTTCAAAGATCAACGGCGTCTGGCAGCAGAATAACTACGTCTATACCGAAAGCGGTACACCTACTCCAGCCGCGCTCACATCTCCCACGCCGGGACTGAGCACCCTGCTGGGCACAAACAATGTGGCTTTCCAATGGACGTCTGGGACTAAGGTGGCACTCTACCAACTCAACCTCAGCGCCACAACGGGCGGTGGAAGTGACCTGTTCCTATATAAAGGCACTGCTACTTCCGCCGTCGCACCCGCCCTGCCTGCAAATGGCGCAACCGTTTACGCAACACTCTACTCCTATATCAACGGAGCATGGCAGTCCAACAGTTATGTCTACACCGAAAGCGGCACGCCCGTCCCCGCGATCCTTCAATCTCCCACACCGGGATTGAGCACCGTGCTGGGCACCAGCAATGTGGCATTCCAGTGGTCCACCGGGGCTGGGGTCAGCCTCTACCAACTCAACCTCAGCGCTATTGCGCCCGGTGACAGCGAGTTGTACTCGTACAAAGGCACGGCTACTATCGCGACCGCAGCAAGCATCCCTGCGAATGGCGTAACTGTATACGCAAGGCTCTATTCAAAGATCAACGGAGTCTGGAAGTACAACGATTACGTCTATATCGAACAGTAGAGTTGGCTGTGCAATCTATCGCAGCATAAAAGAACAGTATTACGAGGCAGGGAAAAACCCTTCCTGTCACTTTGGAGGTAGAATCGCGGCATGAAGCGCAATCTTGCATTCGCCGCCCTTTTTACCCTCAACTTGATCATTGGTGTGACCCAGGTTAGTTACGGCACAGCGCAAAGCGTGACTGCTGCAATCGACAATGGCACCGCAACGACGCAGGGAACATTGAAGCAGGATGCACGGCTTTGCAACGATATCTCAGCCACTCAATCAAATGCGGCCATCACCTCGACGTGTGCGCATTTTTCTTCAACGGATGTTGGGAAAATCATCCTTCTTTATCCGGCACGTCTGGGGCGCACTTTCACTGGCACTCTTGCATCTGTTCAATCTCCGACTGCCGCAACGCTCAATGCACCATACACGGAAAGCAGCGCAACCCGGGTGACCATGATTCTTGGCACGGACGATGGCGCTGCATTCAATTCCCTCATCACCGGCCTGATTCCATCAAACTCGGCAAAGGGACGAATGTTACTGGGTTGCAAACCCATCATCACCACCACAACACTGCTGATTGCGGGTGGTCGTGGAACTCAGCTTGAGGGCTGTGGCATGTCTTCTGGAGTGGGCGCGATGCTCAGTCCCGTAACCAAATCGGGAACGACCATTATTTGGGCAGGGCCCGCCAAGCCGATCGCATCGCTATCTGAAACCGGAAATACCGTAACAATGGATGTCCCTTTGGGCCACGGCTTCAGTGGCACTAATTGTGCGAGACAACATCGGCAATGCCTTGTTGATGTTGAAGGAGCTACTCCGAAGGAATTCAATGGGACTCATCTTATCCTGAGCATTCCAAGCCCGACGCAATTAACTTACTATGCTGCTACTACTGGACTGAGCAGAGGATCGGGCGGCTACATGCCCGATCAGGATGTAATTCGAATTGAGAATTGTTACGGATGCGCGATCCATGATCTCAACATCATGGGAAGCGACCAGCCCAGCACCAAGCCAAGGTCCCTCGTGGATTTGAACGACACCGGCGCAGGCCCGTACCCAAATTCGTTCAATAACTTATACAACCTCTATCTGGGCAATCAAACGGGCGTTGGCGGATTGCCCGGCTCGGCCATGCTGTCGGATTCGACAGCTCAGTTTGCCATCCTTTCAGACCCTACCGCTCTTGAGAATGATCGAAACAATGTGGACAACGTCCATGTGTTTAACGTGGACGCATGTTTCGGGGCCGAGCACTCGCAGCCTCAGGACTGGACATTTTCCGGAACCATCGGATGCTACTTTAGCGGCGCGGGCTTCGTTATGCTCGACGGCAACTGGTGGCATGTTTCGGGAACGTTGGAAAACCTGCAGAACGGCGTGGACTTCCTCCTCGGCAACGGTGCGCACCTGGATATCGCCAAGCACAACGAGGAAACCGATGGTCCATCCCGTGTGTCCGCTCCCCAGGTAGGCGGCCCGGCCGACGTTCTTGGGACTTCAATGTTCGCGGAATTTCACAGTGACCTCAACTCTGGAATTCCAGCCGGAACGCTCTCAATCGATCACGGAATGTATCCGGCCAGTTCCGCGCTTCCCGCGAATGGCGATTTCATCTGGAGCAACGGAGCAGGGGCCAGCGTTCATCTCAGCGATTTCACTTTGACTTCTGACGAACTGGCTCCGCCTTCGACGGTGCCTCTCGTTGATTTCAGTGCGAAGGCGGGGTCTGCGCATAACATTTTCATCTGCCATTCGTGCGTCGGATTCGAGAAGCAGAATTTCAATGTCGCTGTGAGCAAGACAACTGCGCGGCAACTAACATATATAGAAAACGACGCTCCAGGTGGGCAGGGAATGGGCGAGCACGGTGTGAACTGGCTTCAGAATGGTGATGCGGCTGGCGTCGATGATTTCCGCGTCGACTTTCCAGGTAAGATCCGTGTCCTTGGTGGCCCCCTGGCCGTTACACAGATAACCTCCCCAGCTTGGGCATGGAGCTTCTCTTGCTCAACCAGTGGCAGAACGACGTATTACTACAAGATCACGAGCAAATCAGGTTCCGGTGAATCCGTTCCAATCGGCGAGTATTCGGTACGAAATTGCGCTGACAGAATAAGCACAACAAACACGATCACAGCACGTTTTTTTGGGGTGGTTGGCGCGGATAGTTATAAAGTCTATCGCAGCGCGGCTGGCGGGGAATCGGGGAGCGAACGCTACGCTTTCACGGTCCCGGCAAATACCGGATACAACACAACCGCTCCAACCAAGGGGAACCCGGACACATTTAAGGACTCAACTCCTGATGCATCTCTTGGCGGAGCGCCGCCTGCCACAAATACGACAGGTGGAGCGGTTATCGCTGGTAATATCGCTAACTCGCATGGCGTAGTTCTACCGGAGACAGCGTCGGCCTTTGCTGGGACTTCGACTGGCGGTCCAGAGCTTGCTTTGTCCGGTACTACCGAGACAATTACTGGAAATCCGCTGTCGGCATCTTGCGCTTCGGGCACAGCCAACGTCCTCGGCGCACTCCCGGGACATCCTGTCGCTGTGAGCAGTACAACCGGCGTCGATGTGGGCGCGGGTTTCTCTCTGCGAGCTTCCGTAACATCGAAAGGGAAGGTAACTGTCTATATTTGTGGAACTGGAAATCCGCCAAGTCTCGCGTACAACGTGACCGTCTTCTAACGGCCGAACCAGAAGCGGCGCTTGGAGAGAGTTTCAAGCGAAGTATTTCGAGCCAACAATGTTGAACTCTCCGAAGTCGCGACCGAGCCCAGATTAGATTCATTCGGAATCATCGACCAGACTAAAGGAGATTCGCCGATCAGAGACCGTCAATGAAATCCCCAATCTAACTTCGGGCCGCATTCACACTGACCGCTGGACATCCCTCATGGATGTCCAGCGGTTTTTATTTGGCCCATTCATTTCGGTTCCTCGTCGCTTCATTTCTCAAAAGGCGAAAAGTCCGGGTCCAATATAAATGGTCGTCGACACGCGCGCAACCGCACAGTGAAGAAGGTCGAAATAAACAACGCATTATGAACGAGTTAAGCCGTAAGCCCTTGTGAAATCAGCGCATTTTCCTCGCAAAAGCGGCAGGTCGTACAGACTTATGCCTCAAAATGGGAAGCTCCACGCAGACAAAACATCGCATTCATCACCATGCGCGGTTCACTACGGAACGAATCGAACCACACAAGCAAATGTTTCAACCGTATCTTCACTCTTTAAGCAGACGAATACCCTATGTAGCTCACCCTTCAAGTGAACCTTTTGCTCCTCAGTAACTGCCTGCTGGCATAGCCGAAAGAATTAACTCTCCGGCTCGATTTCGACTGCATTGATCAGCGGATAATTCTTCACCGGTGTGAATTCAATATCGAGCATGCCATGCGCCGTGGGGCTGACGTGATCGAACGTCATCACTGAAGCGCCAGTTTTTTGGGAGCTCAGAATATCAAAGTCCTTGAGCAGAGTCGTCCCGTTGCAATAGACGTCGAACACGCGGCTTCCGATCCCTCCCGGGCCGCCATTGCTCCCGCCAAACCATCCCTCGGAAAAATACAAACGAACCTTGTACTCTTTGTCTGCAGCAACTGGGATGAGATAGTGAAAATGCCCGTATCGTTCCCATTCAAAAAGCCTTGAGTTTGCAACCTTAGGCAAGCCATCCGGGTGGAATGTCCTTCGGCCGCCATGGAAGAATCGCTCTGGAAACCATGTTTTTCCCTGGTCGTCGCGAAAGACCGCGGGGCCTGCAATCATTCGAAACACCCGAGCTTCATCTGAGTCAGCTCGCGAGATTTCGACCGCATTGACAAAGGATCCATCGGAAGTAAAGTCAAGGTGGATGGCTCCATCCTGCAAGGGTTGAATCCCCGTATAGATCTTCCCAATCGCAATGTCGCCGCCGCCCGCCTCATCGACAATATCGAGAGCCTCCGCTGGTCGATTGTTGATGGTAAAGTCAACCTGCCTTGCGGCCTCCTTGTCGCCCGCCGTATCCGCAAAAAGAAGCAGGAGCTGATAGGTTCCGGAAGGCACTGGAATTTTGCATTGAAACTTGCCCTCTCGGCCCTCCTGAAAGATCACAGGATCGTCCGTTCCTTGTATTTCATGGCCGGGGTGGGCGAACAGGGCGCCTCCCTGGCAATATTTCTCCGCGGCCCAGGATTGTCCTGCGGCGTCGACAAATAGACCATCGTGCATCCCAAACCGAATGCGCATTACTGGCTCCGACCCAATACTCTGGATTGGGGCGGGAATTCCGGATTTCGTGGAATGTACCACTTGTCTACGGTTGTTGAGGGAGAATCTGACTGCCACCAGCAGAACTGGGATCAGTAATCCTACCGCAAGCCACATCCCCCAACTCCGCTTGGGTGTCAAATTGGGGATCTGCTGAGGGTTTCCTTCCAACGATGGTGGTACGTCCTGGAGTTGCGGGACGGAAGACCCGGGAAAAGCCGTCAGTTCTTGAGGCTTCCTGATGAATTGCAACAGATACTTGCCCGGCGGAAGTTGTATTTGTACCTGGTGGCTTGCACCCTCGGTTGCATAGTAGTTCTCCAGCTTCTTCCGCAACGCGTGAGCCGTAACACGCACAATGGTGTCCGACTGGGGATCGAAGTGCTGAGGCCGATGAAGAGCCTGGACAGCAATGCTGTATTCCTTAATCTGATCGGCTTTCCCGGCAAAATGCTGCTCGGCAACGTATTCCAGGAAATGTAAGAGGTTGGGTGCTTTCTTAAAAATCTCCGATTGCAGGACCGCTTGCAGTTCCTGCCACTCTTCATCCTGAGGAATTTTGACTTCCGGGTACACCAGGGACATTGGGGACATATGCTCCTTCGGGCTCACGGCGGTAATCATTATAGCCACCTGAAGGTAACCGTGGAAGGTTGCCTTAACAGCATCGTTAACGAAATTAACAAGGCGAAAATTCGGGAGATTTTAGCCGATGAGTCGAAGAATCATACATAAGCGCAAACTAAACATTTAAAAGCATGTTAACGATTTATAGTCCCAAAGGTAACCGCCTGGGCCCCTCGGATTGGGACTCCAAAATCGGCGCGTCTCCGGTACGTTATCCGTGAATGAACAGCGATTCACTTGCCAGAAGCACCTTCGCTCACTGAATGTCGCGCAATTGACATTACCCGTTCATTGCTGGTCGGCCTTGAACGGAGCGGAGCAAAAAAGGCAAATTCCCGATAAAGTGACATGCCTTGCATCACTCCCCTCCCGCTCAATCGCAGTTGCCGCTCAACCGATCTTGCGTCGAATTCGTTTCAACACGGTGGATTGGAGTTAACTTCAAATGAATATTCGAACAGGCCAAGGCATTCTTGCCAGCCGGCTTATTTTCTGCTTGATGCTCGTAGCGGTTCTTTCGAGGGGCAGCAATGCCATTGGGCAGAACAACACAGTTTTTGGCCCGAACGTGTATGTCTTTACGCCCAGCACTCCGGTGTCGACGATCAATTCCACCCTCGCAACTTTGGCCGCCAATGCGCAGTTCAGCACTAACCGCTATGCAGTGTTTTTCGAGCCTGGCACGTACAACGGCGTGGAATCCCAGGTTGGCTTCTACATGTCGGTAGCGGGCCTTGGACAGGTGCCCACCGCGACGGCCATCACCAATGGCTATCTGACCGTGAACACGACTGACGGCAATGGGAACCTGACGACAAATTTCTGGCGCTCGATTGAAAATATGGAGATGTCTTTGCCTGCTGGTGACGTTGAGCAGTGGGGAGTCTCGCAGGGCGCCGATTTTCGTCGCATGGATATTAACGATAGCGTGGAACTCACCAATACAAACTGCGGCGAGGCGAGCGGTGGGTTCATCGGTGACAGTGTAATCACCGGCAACATCGAATCATGCTCTCAGCAGCAGTGGTATACCCGCAACTCGAACTTTGCCGGCTGGACTGGAAATCTCTGGAACATGACTTTCTCTGGCGACAACGGGGCTCCGGCCGCTGCATGGGGTGGCGGCGGAAACAACTATGCCGTACTTGCCACGACGCCGGTTGTTCGCGAAAAGCCATTTCTTTATCAGGACAGCAGCGGCAACTACTGGGTATTTTCGCCTACGTTGAGGACCAATTCCGTAGGCCCAAGCTGGACCAGCACGAACATGGGTTCAGGAAATTCACTTGCTATCAACACCTTCTTTATCGCTACTCCCTCAAGCTCTCTGGCAAGCATCAATGCCGCGCTGGCGTCGGGTCAGAACCTGATTTTGACACCGGGCATCTATCAGTATTCCGGTTCCATCAATGTCACCAACCCCAACACGGTTGTACTCGGACTTGGCTATGCGGATCTGGTTCCTCAGTCGGGAACAGCGGCGATGACGGTTGCCGACGTGGACGGAGTGCAGCTGGCCGGGTTCCTGATTGACGCCGGCCCCGTTAACTCGCCGGTACTTCTCCAGATCGGAGTCAAGGGAGCATCCCGGGTTAGCCATGCAAGCAATCCGACATCGATCAGCGATGTGAATTTCCGCATCGGTGGAGCGACAACTGGAAGCGCGACCATCGCCACAGAAATCGACAGCGACAACGTGATTATCGACAATATGTGGTCGTGGCGCGCGGATCACGGAGCGGGCGCTCCCGGCTGGACAGGCAACGTTGCCATGAATGGCTTGGTGGTGAACGGCGACAACGTCACGGCGTTGGGTCTGGCCGTGGAGCACTACGAGGCAGAGCAAGTCGTATGGAATGGCGAGGGCGGCGAGACCATCTTCTACCAGAGCGAAATGCCCTATGACGTACCCAGCCAAGCTGCATGGATGAATGGGAGCCTGGATGGCTACGCATCGTACAACGTTGCTCCATCGGTAACCACTCACTCGGCTTATGGACTCGGTGTCTATTCCTTCTTCAATGTTTCGGGAGTTACTATCTTTGCAAACAGCGGAATCGCCGCCCCGGTTGCCACCGGAGTCAAGTTCAGCGACTTGGTAACGGTATACCTGGCAGGCAGCGGTGGTATCGATTACACCATTGCTTCGGATAGTCCTGGAATTACGGATAATGCTGGCACGACGGCGCAGTCGGGATCCTACATCAGCTTTGTTGGATCGTGGGGCGGTTCAAGTGGCGGCTGCACAGCAGTTCCAAGCGTTCCTGGAAAGCCTTCCGGCACGGGAACCTCCTCCAGCTCAATCAGTGTGACCTGGGGCGCCAGCACTGCCGGATCGTCCTGCACAGTAAGCTACAACCTCTACCGCAGCACGACTTCTGGTTTCACCCCGGGGTCGACGAATCAGATTGCCTCAGGTCTGACGAACGCATCGTACGCGGATACCGGTCTGGCTACCGCCACCATTTACTACTACGTTGTCGAAGCGGCTGACGGAGATGGCTCATCGGCGGCGTCGGCGCAGGGAGGCGGCACTACGACTGGCACCGGCACTTGCAGCGCGGTTCCCGCTGCACCCGCCGGGCTAACGGCAACGGCGATGTCCTCTAGTGCCGTTAGCTTGACCTGGGTGGCAGTAACTCCACCTGCTAACTGCACCATCAGCTCCTACACCGTTTATGGTGGAACAACGCCAAATCCGACCACTGTAATCGCAAGCGGAGTGACGGGCACCAACTACACCAACACGGGCCTCGCGGCTTCGATGACTTACTACTACATAGTCAAGGCAGTCGACGCGGACGGCATATCGGCGGCCTCAACGCAAGCACAGGCCACGACCGGCACCGTGTCTTGCACCTCGGTTCCATCGGCGCCGACCGGCTTGACGGCGACGGCGTCTTCTTCCAGCGTTATCGGCTTGAGCTGGACTGTGGATACTCCTCCGGCAAACTGCACGGTCAGCTCATACAGTGTCTATGGCAGCACTACCAGCGGGTTTACTCCAGGATCCGGCAACCTGCTATCCAGTTCGGTAACCGGAACGACTTACTCCAACACCGGCCTCTCCGCTTCGACAACCTACTACTACAAAGTCGAAGCAACGGATGCTGCCGGCACATCGGCGGCCTCGGCGCAGGCGACTGCCACCACATTACCACCGTCAAACGGAACCTCAATCGCATCCATCAATGCCGGCGGTGCAGCGGTGAGCAACGCAGGCGGCGGCGACAATTCCTTTGTTGCCGACGAAGACTTCATCGGCGGCGGCACTTACTCGGTAACCAACACGATCACCATACCCGCTGGAATTTCTGCAACCGCTGCGCCCGCGGCGGTTTACCAGTCGGCGCGGCAGGGAACTGCGACGTATACGATTCCCGGTCTGACTGCTGGAAGCAGTTACACCGTGCGTTTGCACTTTGCCGAGCTTTACTTTTCGGCAGCCGCCGGCCGTGAATTCAATGTGGCTATCAATGGAACAACGGTGTTGACCAACTTCGACATCTACGGCACGGCCCAAGCAAAATATACGGCTGTGGTTGAGCAGTTCACAGCCACTGCCAACAGCAGCGGCGCCATAGTGATTGCATTTACAAATGGCGCCAAAGACCAACCCATGATTAATGGCGTTGAGGTGCTTGGCTCATCAACCAGTTGCAGCGCGGTTCCATCCGCGCCCACAGGGCTGACGGCAACAACGTCTTCCTCCAGTTCCATCGGTCTGAGCTGGGCCGCAGTGACTCCTCCGGCTAACTGCTCCATCAGCTCCTACACAGTTTATGGCGGAACGACCGCAAATCCGACCACCGTAATCGCAAGCGGAGTGACGGGAACTACTTACTCCAACACCGGCCTTGCGGCTTCGACGACTTACTACTACCTCGTCAAGGCTGTGGATGCGGACGGTACATCGGCAGCCTCAACGCAGGCCCAGGCCACGACTTCGGCCGCATCCTGCACAACGGTTCCGTCAGCGCCCACCGGGCTAACGGCAACGGCGTCTTCCTCAACCGCAATCGGCTTGAGCTGGGCCGCAGTGACTCCTCCGGCTAACTGCTCCATCAGTTCCTACACCGTTTACGGCGGAACGACCGCAAATCCGACCACCGTGATCGCAAGCGGAGTGACGGGTACAACCTACTCCAACACCGGCCTCACAGCATCGACTACTTACTACTACATCGTCAAGGCGCTCGACGCGGACGGCACATCGGCAGCTTCGGCGCAGGCAAGTGCGAAGACCCAACCGGCCTCAGGCGCGGAGATTGTAGCAATCGCCGCTGGCGGTCCGGCAGAAAGTAACTCGGGCGGCGGAGATTACTCCTTTGTCGCAGATGAATACTTCAGTGGCGGCGGGGATAATGCGGTCGTGACGAACGCTATCAATCTGACCCAACCTGGCGCCAATGCAGCGCCCATGGCGGTGTATCAGCATGGGCGGTCGGGAATCTTCACCTACACAATTCCGGGCCTCACGGCCGGCACTCAATATACCGTGCTGCTTCACTTCGCGGAGACCTATTTCAGCGCAAAAGGGAATCGTGTCTTCAACGTGGCCATCAATGGCACCACCGTGCTGAGTAACTTCGACATCTACGGCACAGTTGGTAAGGATGCGGCCCTGGTGGAGCAGTTCACAGCCATCGCTAACAGCAGCGGCCAAATCGCAATCGCCTTCACCAACGGAACCTCCGACCAACCCCTGCTCATGGGGATTGAAGTTCGGTAAGACGAACTCAACACAGTCACGCAGGCGGCATTGTGTGCCGCCTGCCTCAAGCCCCGCAAGAACGTACGTGAAGAGAGAACTTCTCCACACGATCCTCAACACTTCAACTTCAAGGAGTTCGTCGTGATTCTGCATACCCCGTTGAAACGTGCCGCTACCCATTCAGTCGTAGCGGCGCACGGACAGGCGATCAGGCTTGCCGCCCCGCTCAATTCTTTCAAACGACTCTTCCTTCTGATTGCGCTCTGTCTTGTGTGTACGTCTAGCATTCACGCGCAATGGACTCAGGTATGGGGCGGCCCTTTTAACGGCGCAGCCGGCACTACCTACAACCATGCAAATTGGTGGAACAACGTCCAGCCAACGGCGGTGTGGGGTGACGGAACAATTCAAAACACGAGCGATAGTCTCCAGAACGTGTATCTCGATGGCAACGGGGATCTCGTTATTGCAATGACTTATAACCCCAATAATGCAGTGCCGTATACTTCAGCGCGATTGACCAGTACATATAACGCCGGACCTTATGGACGAATGGACGCTCGTATTCAGAACCCATCGGCTGTAGGCATGGGCGCGGCGTTCTGGGCCTTGGGTGCGAATGCTTACGGACCAGGAACTGGGCCGGGTTCATCGGCTCCCAGCACCGCCGGCGGCGTGCCGTGGCCGTGGTGCGGTGAGTTGGACATGATGGAGCTTCAGGCCGCTAGCAACCAACACAATGGATCCACAGTCCATGGCGGCCAGACCGATGGGCAAACCTACTATGAGTATGGTGGGATTAGCTCTGCAGTGAACCTGACTGGAAGCGCGACATTCGACAATGGCTTTCACGTCTTTAGTACGGAATGGTCGCCGTATCAGTTCACGTACTTGTTGGACGGTGTGCAGTATGCCAGTGTAAATCTGGCAAATATTGGGGCAACCGACCAATGGGAATTCACCCAGCCAATCAACTTTATCCTGAGTTCCGGAATCGGTGGAAATGGCGGAACACCAAATGGCCAGGGCTTCCCGTCAAACCTGGTTATCAACTATGTCAATTACTCCCAATGGAGCGCAGGGGCACCAGCCCCGGCTACCGGATTCACCGCAACAGCAACCAACAGCAACGCAGTTACGCTCAACTGGACGGCAAGCACAACCTCGGGTGTCACTTACGACATCTACGCGACAACGACCTCGGGCACCGCACCGGCACTGGCCAATCTCGTCGCGCAGAATGTTGCCTCCGCTTCATATGTGAACACCGGTCTGATGCCGAGCACGACCTACTATTACACCGTGAAGTCGGCTAACTACGGCGGTGAGTCCACAGCTGCCACAGCAACGGTAACCACACAGGCCCCGGGGAACAGCACTGGCATGCAACTGAGCGCCGGTGGATATGCCATAGGCACCTATATGAACGCCAACCCGCCGCAGCCTGCAGTCGCCGGGGCCGCGGGGCCAGCCCCCTTTGTCCTTGGCGGTTCGACAAACTACCACTGGCACGCCGGCCCACCGGCGGGTCTCACGGCAGTCGATACTTCACTGGTCACCAATCCTGCGCCTCAAGGAATCTACAACGTGGAGCGCTGGGGTGCTGCGGCATGGACCATCCCCGGCCTGAATGCGCTGGGTGGTTATAACGTCCGCCTGCACTTTGTTGACTTTGGGTCTACCGCAGTAGGTCAGCGCGAATTCAACGTCTCCATCAACGGACAGCAAGTCTTGACTAACTTCGATATCTTTGCGGAAACAGGAGCTATCTCTAAGGCCATCGTTGAGCAGTTCTACACGACGGCCGATGAGAATGGCATCATCGAGATTCAGACCAGCGTTGGAGCAGCGGACCAACCGACCATCGAGGCTATCGAGATCGTTCCGGCCACTGGCAGCAATCCTGTTGGGGCAACTCCCGGTACGAATGCCGATCTTGCAATTAACTCGGGTGGTGCGGCAACGGGAGGGTTTGTCGCTGACGAAGACTTCAACGGCGGCGACACCGCTACATCGACAGCCACGGTCACAACCAATGGCAATTCAGCTCCAGAGGCTGTCTATCTATCAGAGCGCTACGTGCCCTTCACGTACGTTCTTAGCGGCCTGGTTGCGGATGCGCCCTATAACGTGAAAATGCATTTCGCTGAAACCTACTGGACCGCAGCCGGGCAGCGCGTCTTCAGTGTATCGATGAACGGAAAATATGTTCTGAACGACGTTGATGTATTCAAGACAGCGGGTGGAGAAAACATCGCGTATGATCCACAATTCTCGACGAATGCCAATAAGTACGGGCAAATCATCGTCCAGTTCATCTACGGGGGTGCAGATCAGCCCTTCATCGACGGCATCGAAGCAGTGAAGACCGGCAATCCGCAAACATGCACTGCTGCTCCAACCGTTCCAGGGACTCCTGGAGGTACATCCACTACCTCAACTATCGCGCTCTCATGGGGAGCCAGCACCGCTGGATCGACTTGCTCCGTGAGTTACAACGTCTTCCGCAGCACCGCCAGCGGATTCACCCCCGGTTCCGGCAACCAGGTAACTTCCGGCCTTACATCGCCTTCGTTTGGCGATTCAGGCCTCGCAGCCGGAACCACCTATTACTACAAGGTCGAATCGTCTGATGTTGCAGGCGCCTCAGCACCTTCCGCGCAGGGGGCAGTCACAACTCAGAACCCGAGCTGCACCACTGTTCCTTCCGTTCCAGGGACGCCCAGTGGAACAGCGACTTCTTCAACGGCTAGCTTGAGTTGGAGCGCAAGCAGTGCAGGGACTAGCTGCTCGGTCAGTTATAGCGTTTTCCGCAGCACAACTACCGGCTTTACGCCCGGCTCTGGAAATCAAATCGCAACGGGCCTGGCAACGGCAACCTATGGCGATTCCGGATTGTCAGCCTCGACCACTTATTACTACAAGGTGGAAGCTTCAGATGTCGCGGGTACATCCGCCGCATCCACACAAGGGTCGATCACCACACAAGCTCCTACCGGGGATGTTGTGGCCATCAACGCCGGTGGACCAGCGGAAAGTAACTCCGGCGGCGGCGACGCAACTTTTGTTGCCGACGTAGACTTCACTGGTGGCGGCACTTACTCGGTAGCCAACACCATCACCATTCCGTCGGGTGTCGCATCCACTGCGGCTCCTGCGGCAGTTTACCAGTCGGCAAGGCAGGGAGCTGTGACTTACACGATTCCCAACCTCACTGTTGGCGGCAGTTACCCCGTGCGTCTGCACTTCGCCGAACTCTATTTCTCCGCAGCCGCCAGCCGCGAATTCAATGTAGCCATCAACGGAACAACGGTGCTGACAAACTTTGATATTTTCGCAACCGCGGGTGCCAACTACACGGCCGTGGTTAAACAGTTCACGGCAACCGCCAGCGGCAGCGGGCAAATCGTGATCGTCTTAACAAACGGGGCCAAAGATCAACCCATGATCAACGGCATCGAGATCCTTGGCTCAGCCGCAAGCTGCAGTGCTGTTCCGTCGGCTCCGACCGGGCTCACGGCAACAACGGCTTCCTCCAGTGCTATAGGACTGAGTTGGGGCGCCGTTACTCCTCCCGCTAACTGCACCCTCAGCGGCTACAGTGTTTACGGCAGCACCACCAGCGGCTTCACGCCTGGATCAGGCAACCTGATCGTCAGCGGTGTAAGCGGCACAACCTACACCAACACGGGCTTGGCCGCGTCGACAGCGTATTACTACAAGGTTGAGGCAACCGACGCGGATGGTTCTTCGGCGGCATCTAACCAGGCCACCGCGACCACCAGTGCGCCCACAGGTGACTTTATCGCCATCAACTCCGGCGGCCCCGCAGTCAGTAACTCGGGCGGCGGTGATGCCTCCTTTGCTGCCGATGAAGATGTCACCGGCGGCGGAACGGCAGTTACCGCTAACACCATCACCGTTGCAGGCGTAACCAACGCTGCACCTATGGCGGTCTATCAGTCCGAGCGCGCCGGCGTATTCACTTACACCATCCCGGGCATGGTTGCCGGAAGCCAGCACACCGTGCTGCTTCACTTCGCCGAGTTCTACTGGACCGCGGCAGGCAAGCGTGTCTTCAACGTGGCAATCAACGGCACAACCGTGCTGAGTAACTTCGACATCTACGCACTTGCCGGAGCCAACAAAGCCTTGGTTGAGCAGTTCACAGCCACCGCCAACAGCAGTGGCCAAATCGTTATCTCCTTCACCAACGGTACCGCGGACCAACCCAAGTCAAGCGGAATCGAAATCAAGTAACACAAACAAAGCAAAGGGTCTGGCGGCACTGTGTGCCGCCGGACCCAACAAGCGATCTATTGAAATCGAGTTTCGCAAACGGTCGGTCTCACCTGCGCGTTGCGCGATCGGCGGCTTCGCGTTTGTCTTAACGCTCTGGCTCCGTTCCTTGCAAGAGTAAAGCGGATCATTCGTCAGATGAACCACGAATCCAGTAGTGTTTCCGAATTGTTTCCCAGTCTTTGCATAGCCGGAGAGTCAAGTTACTGGTCAAGAGGGAGTGTCATGAATAGCCAATTCAACGACGTTCGAAATCTCACCTGTCTCGGCATAATGAAGTCTCCCAGTCCTCAACTCGAATCTCAAGAGCCTGAAAACCCACCCGCGAGCTTGCTGATGGATTGGAGGCCGTGGGTATCCGTAGTGGCGTTCCTGCTCCCGTTCCTCTTAACGGCAGTGGGCACGATCGATGCGAATGCCCAGTCAGCGCCGCCTGCGTCCGATCGGATCACGATCAATCTCTCTCAGGGTGTACCCAATTTCGTTGGAAATGCAGCTGCCACGGATCCGAATGCAGCATTACCACAGAGCAATTGGTGGTACGAAAACAATCAGGATTCAACCCCGACTGCTTCTACTTTCGCGTCGCCCACGTATGTCGAGGCGTCTGTCCCGGCTGCGGACACCGGCCCTTCCTGCGGCAGTAACATTTCGAATCCCAACTGGGCGCAGGTGGGCATTCCGACTGACGCAAATATATGGCGCACATTTATCAATCAGTCATCGGGTGGTGGCCAGGGATCGGTGTGCGGACAGACCAACTGGTATCGTCTGCACTTCAAGGTTGACCCCGCGTACGCAAGCAGCAAGATCCTGGTCGAGTTCGAAGGCGCGCATACCGGCGCTCAGGTCTATATCAATGGCACGCTGTTATCAGGCGTCAGCGCCGTTTCCGCCGACGCACAGGCGTCACACGTAGTGGGCTTTATTCCTTTCATCGCCGACATCACTCCCTACATCACTGCGGACGGCGCCACGGAAAACGTGCTCGCGGTGCGTGTCTCAAGAGGTAGTTCGTGGTATGAAGATCCCGGATTCTCCGAAGTTTTTCGCTATGGTCAGGCCATGGCCGGATTGTTTCGGCCGGTAAAGATGTTCATCACCAATAAGGTGCATATCCCGGTCAATGTGTATTCCAACCAAAAGACCTGGGGAACCTATGTGGCGACGGTGTCCGAGGTTCCTTCTTCGACAAGTACAGCGCAAGCGGCCTCGGCTGTTATTCAAGTGGAAACGAACGTTCTCAATGAGACTACGAGTTCCCAAACTGTAACGCTGAGTACGCAGATCGTTGATGCGAATGGCAATGTCGTAGCTACCGGGTCGCCTTTAACCCAGACAGTGGCTCCCATGACTCCGGGCAATTTCCCGTCTTCGCCCACACCAATGTTCAGTCAACAGGTCACCGTCAACAATCCTACGTTGTGGTATCCAAACAGCTCCATCTACGGCACGCCTTACATGTACACAGTCAACCACATTGTGAGCGTCAATGGCGTAGTTGTTGATGTTGCGCAGAGCCCGCTTGGTATCCGCACCATCACCTGGAACACGGACTACCCAATCTTTAACGGCTATCCGATGAATCTGTGGGGTGCTTCCGGCCGATACGACTATCCCGGACTGGGATCGTCTGTCCCGGAAGAGCAGCAGTGGCGCGACCTTTCACTATTAGCCGCAGAGGGTGGGAACATCTATCGTCCGGGCCACTCTACCTCCAGCGAAGAGTTCGTGAATGCAGCCGATGCATACGGCATTATGATTGACCAACCGAGCGGAGACAACGAAGAAGCCTTCGCCGGAGCAGCGGCCGATTCGATCACCCTGAAGGAAGAGCTGCACCGCGACATGATCATTCGCGACCGCAGTCATCCATCGATTCTCGATTGGGAATCGAATAACGGCACGATGACAGAAGCTGTTGGGACAGCCCTTCTGGCCATCAATTCGCAGTGGGATCCGATCAATACGCGCGTCGCGGCGGACCGCACACCGGACAAAGTCAACGGCTACTTGCTCGGCTGCACCCTGGAAGGCTGCGAGGTCGGTGTCAAGCAGACGACTGATTCCGCGCTCGGTCAGAATCTCACAAACAATCCAGCCTGGGGCGCAGAGTATTGGGGAACCGGCACAGCGCGCGGCCTAGCCTGGAACTATGAGCTGGCCTTTGTTGCGCCTTTCCTTGACAACTGGCGTCAGAGTAAAGCGGCGGGTGCCATGGGAATGGCCCAGTGGTACCTGGCGGATACTCCTGGGGAAACGGGTCAATATATCGAAGCTGGCAACAGCCAAACAGCTCCCGGTAACTCGAACGACGTTCGTTCGCTGGGCGCTTCGTCGATGGATCAGAACCGTTTTCCGAAATTACTGTATTACGTCTACGAGGCCGCTTGGACGCCCTTTTCGATTAAGCCGGTCGTGCACCTGGCAGGTCACTGGAACTATGGCTCGGGCAATATCCAGGTGAACGCCTTCAGTAACTGTCCGTCAGTCAAGCTACTGCTCAACAACTCCCAGCAGGGTTCGATTGAAACGCCAAATCCCTGGGACTCAGACGACGAAGCGAACCAGACCGAAACAGCCACCCAGATACCCTTCCAGACATCCTGGATTGTGCCCTGGACCTCCGGCACAATCGTTGCGCAATGCCTGAACGAGTCCGGAACCGTGGTAGCGACGGACAGCAGGACAACAGCGACAGCCGAAAACAAAATCGTCCTCACTTTCGTTCCCGAACTGACCAAGCCGAATGGCTCAACCTTCCAGGTCACGGCAAACGGTTCTGACGCGGCCTTTGTAACGGCCACAATCGAAGACGCCAGCGGAAACTGGGAACCACTTGCCTCTGACACTCTGACGTTTTCAGTGACCGGTCCAGCTACATATCAAGGCGGGACCCAGCAATATGTATCCACGAACACCGACACTTACTCGAACGCCAACTCGATTTATGTAAATGGCGTGCCTGACGCGTTCTATATGGCGCCCGGCGACCCACAGTTGGCTGTCGAGGGCGGCATGACCAGAATCGCCCTTCGCAGCCAGTTCACTCCTGGAACCGTCACGGTGACTGCCACGGCTCCGGGACTGACCAGCGGTTCTGTGTCGTTCCCCATTGTTGCGGTTCCTGATCCTCGTACGGGCGTAACCAGCAGCTGCGCGAGCCTCCCTTCAGCTCCTACCGGGCTGGGTGAAACGGCCTCTTCCTCTACCACCGCGCCCTTTGCCGGATTGGTTAACTTGACCTGGACCGCGGTGGCCCCCCCAGCCAACTGCACAATCACTTTCTACAATGTTTACCGGTCCACCACCAGCGGGTTCACGCCTTCCACGAGCAATCTGGTTGCGAGCGGGATGACCAGCGCCAGTTATTCTGACACTGGCCTCGCGGCTTCTACAACCTACTACTATGTCGTCAAAGCCGTTGACGGGGATGGCACTTCGGCAGCTTCAGCGCAGATCGCCGCTACCACACCAGCCACACCAACCTGCACCACCGTTCCCCCGGCGCCCACCGGATTGACTGCGACGGCGTCTTCCGCAAGCTCAATTGGCTTGACTTGGACGGCGACCACTGCGCCCGCATACTGCACTATCAGCTCGTACAGTGTCTACGGCGGAACAACTTCGAATCCAACCACGTTGATCGCAAGCGGACTCACGGGGACGACTTATACCAACACGGGCCTTGTCTCAGCGACGACCTATTACTACGTTGTGAAGGCGGTCGATGCAGCCGGCACCTCTGCAGCCTCGGCGCAATCCAGCGCAGCCACCCAGGCGGCTGGATCGGTATCTATCAATGCCGGCGGTGCAGCGGTAAGTAACTCGGGCGGCGGGGACAACTCATTTGTTGCTGACGAGGACTTCAGCACCGGAGGAACGACCTATTCGGTCACATCCCCGGTTATCATTCCCGCCAGCGTTACCGACGCGGCTCCCGAGGCCGTCTATCAGGATGCGCGGCAAGGTGCGGGGACCTATACGATTCCTGGCCTCACCGTTGGAACCAGTTACATCGTGCGTCTTCACTTCGCCGAGCTTTATTTCGCGGCGGCCGGAAGTCGTGTCTTCAACGTCACCATCAACGGCACACCGGTACTTACCAACTTCGACATATTCGCAGCATCCGGTGGGCAATATACGGCAGTGGTTGAACAGTTCACTGCATCCCCCAGCAGCAGCGGCAATATCGTGATTACCTTTACCGCCATTACTGATCAACCCATGATCAATGGCATCGAAGTCTTTGGCTCATCCACCGCCTGCACTACGGTTCCGTCGGCGCCCACTGGTCTCAACGCATCGGCATCTTCCTCCAGCGTGATCGGCTTGACCTGGAACGCGGTGACCCCTCCGGCCAACTGCTCAATCAGCTCCTACAACGTCTACGGTGGAACGGCCGCGAATCCGACCACCTTGATCGCAAGCGGGGTGACGGGTACAAGCTATTCCAACACCGGCCTCAATCCGTTAACAACTTATTACTATGTCGTAAAAGCGCTTGACGTGGCCGGCATGTCGGCAGCTTCCTCCCAGGCCAGCGCAGAGACTTCCGCTACCTCGACATGCAATGCGGTGCCCCCCACAGGCCCACCAAGTTTGAACGCGACTGCAACGTCCTCAAGCGCTATCAGCTTGAGCTGGACGGCAGCTCCTGAAAACCCGCCGTGCACCACCAGTTCCTATAGCGTCTACGGCAGCACGACCAACGGCTTCACACCCTCATCGAGCAACTTGATTGCAGGCGGTGTAACAGGCTTAACTTACACCAATACCGGCCTTGCGGCTTCGACGAACTACTACTACCTTGTTGAAGCGCTTGATTCGTTCGGTGCGTCAGCGGCTTCGCCGCAGGCCACCGCGAAGACGCAACCCGGCGGCAGTTGCACTTCGGTCCCTTCCGCGCCCGCCAGCCTTAATGCAACGGCGTCTTCCTCCAACGCCATTGCCCTGAGTTGGAATACTGTAACTCCCCCCGCCAACTGCACAATCAGCTCTTACAGCGTCTACGGCAGCACCACCAGCGGCTTCACTCCAGGCTCCGGCAACCTGTTGTCCAACTCGGTGACGGGGACGACTTACTCCAACACCGGCCTGAGCGCCTCCACTACTTACTATTACAAGGTCGAAGCGCTTGATTCATTCGGCACTTCGGCATCGTCGACGCAATCGACCGCGACCACATTACCACCATCAAACGGCACCTCACTCGCATCCATCAATGCCGGCGGTGCGGCGGCGAGTAACTCGGGCGGCGGGGACAATTCCTTTGTCGCAGACGAGGACTTCACTGGCGGCGGAACTTATTCGGTAGCCAACACCATCACCATTCCTTCTGCTATCGCGTCCACAGCTGCTCCCGCGGCGGTCTACCAGTCGGCGCGGCAAGGGGCCACGACGTATACGATTCCCGGCCTGACAGCAGGGAGCAGTTATACCGTGCGCCTGCATTTTGCAGAACTTTACTTCTCAGCCGCGGCCAGTCGTGAATTCAACGTGGCCATCAACGGAACCATTGTCCTCACCAACTTCGATATCTACGCGACTGCCAACGCCAGATTCACGGCTGTCATCGAGCAATTCACGGCGACCGCCAACAGCAGCGGCCAGATCGTCGTCGCCTTCAGCAACGGCGCCAAAGATCAGCCCATGGTCAACGGCATCGAGATACTCGGCTCATCAACCAGCTGCAGTGCTGTTCCGTCGGCTCCAACCGGGCTCACGGCAACAACAACCTCCGCCAGTTCCATCGGGCTCAGTTGGGGCGCAGTAACTCCGCCGGCTAACTGCACCATCAGCTCCTACACCGTTTACGGCGGGACTACTGCAAATCCAACCTCCGTAATCGCAAGCGGGATAACGGGCACAACCTACTCCAACACCGGTCTCGCGGCGTCGACAACCTACTACTACCTCGTCAAAGCAGTTGATGCGGCCGGTTCATCACCGGTATCTAATCAGGCAAGCACCACGACATCCAGCGCGTCCTGCACCACCGTTCCATCCGCGCCCACCGGACTAACGGCCACCGCAACGTCGTCAAGCGCAATCGGCTTGAGCTGGAATGCTGTCACACCGCCGGCCAACTGCAGCATCAGTTCCTATACCGTCTACGGCGGAACGACGGCAAATCCGACTACCGTAGTCGCAAGTGGTTTGACGGGAACAACTTACTCTAACACCGGTCTTGTGTCATCAACGGCCTACTACTACGTTGTAAAAGCTGTCGACGCAGATGGAATTTCCGCAGCTTCCACCCAGGCGACGGCAACCACGCAGGCCACAGGTGACTTCATCGCTATCAACGCAGGCGGTCCGGCTGAAAGTAACTCGGGCGGAGGCGACGCTTCCTTAGCTGCGGATGAGGATTTTACCGGCGGAGGCACCGCTGTTACCGCCAACACTATTGCCGTGGCAGGTGTAACCAATGCCGCCCCGATGGCAGTCTACCAATCGGAACGTGCAGGCGTCTTCACCTACACAATTCCCGGCCTGGTTGCCGGCAGTCAGCACACGGTGTTACTCCACTTCGCTGAGTTCTATTGGACGGCGGCAAATGAACGTGTCTTCAATGTGGCAATCAATGGGACTACTGTGCTCAGCAACTTCGACATCTACGCCCTTGTCGGAGCCAATAAAGCACTCGTCGAACAGTTCACCGCCGCGGCCAACAGCAGCGGACAGATCGTGATCAGTTACACAAACGGCACTAAGGACCAACCCAAATCCAGCGGAATAGAAATCCGGTAATAGAGGCAACGGCCCGTGGCGTCGAAAGACAAGCCACGGGCCTTGCCTGCCTACGGCCATTCCGACACAACCGGCAGCATAGGAGAATCATATGTCGATGAGTCAATCAGTCCCGCGTGGACGGGCGTTTGTCAGAAGTATCGTCGGGTTGGTCATGGGCCTCACTCTAGGCATGAGTGTCACGGCAATCGCGTCTGCGCAAGAGGTCATCGCCATCAACTCGGGCGGTCCCGCTGTCAGTAACTCCGGCGGAGGCGATGTCTCCTTTGCGGCGGATGAGGATTTCACTGGTGGCGGCACCGCTGTCACTGCCAATACCATTACGGTGGCTGGAGTAACCAATGCCGCGCCGATGGCGGTCTACCAGTCCGAGCGCGCAGGTGCCTTCACCTATACGATTCCCGGTCTCATCGCGGGTAGTCAGTATACGGTCCTGCTTCACTTCGCCGAAGTTTATTGGACGGCCGCCGGCAAGCGCGTCTTCAATGTCGCCATCAACGGCACAACCGTCCTTAGCAACTTTGACATTTATGCCGCGGCCGGAGCGAACAAGGCATTGGTGGAGACTTTTACCGCGACCGCGAATAGCAGCGGTCAAATTGTCGTCGCGTATACAAACGGCACCGCGGATCAGCCAAAATCAAGCGGCATTGAGATTCGTAGCACATCGACGAGTTGCACAACCGTGCCCTCCGCCCCCACAAATCTGAAGGCGACTGCGTCTTCCTCCAGCGTCATCGGCCTCACCTGGACCGCCGTAACACCTCCGGCCAACTGCACCATCAGTTCCTATACTGTTTACGGTGGGACCACTGCAAATCCGACCACTGTCATAGCAAGCGGAGTAACGGGAACGAGCTATTCCAACACCGGCCTCGCGGCGTCGACAACCTACTACTACGTCGTCAAGGCGGTGGATGCGGACGGCACATCGGCGGCCTCCGCGCAAGCGCAGGCCACCACTTCCGCGGTATCTTGCACCGCTGTTCCTTCGGCGCCAACCGGCTTGACAGCCACGGCGTCCTCCTCAAGCGCGATCGGTTTGAGCTGGAATCCCGTCACACCGCCGGCCAACTGCACCATCAGCTCTTATAGCGTCTACGGCGGAACAACCACGAATCCAACCACGTTGATCGCAGGCGGACTGACGGGGACGACTTACTCCAATACCGGCCTTGCGGCTTCGACGACCTACTACTACCTCGTTAAAGCCCTTGATGCGGACGGCACATCAGTCGCCTCGACCCAGGCGCAAGCAACCACGCAGCCCGCATCCTCCGGCACGTCAATCGTATCCATCGACTCCGGCGGCGCCGCGGTAAGTAACTCCGACGGCGGCGACAATTCCTTTGTTGCGGATGAAGATTTCACTGGCGGTGGAACTTACTCAGTAGCCAGCACTATCACCATTCCTTCTGCTATCGCAGCCACAGCCGCTCCCGCGGCAGTCTACCAGTCGGCGCGGCAGGGGGCCGCAACGTATACGATTCCGGGCCTGACCGCAGGAAGCAGTTACACCGTACGCCTGCATTTTGCCGAGCTCTACTTCTCAACCGCGGCCAGTCGTGAATTCAACGTGGCAATCAACGGAACCACCGTTCTCACCAACTTCGATATCTACGCAACTGCCAACGCCCGATTCACGGCAGTTGTCGAGCAATTCGCAGCGACCGCCAGCAGCAGCGGCCAAATCGTCATCGCCCTTGCAAACGGCGCCAAAGACCAGCCGATGATCAACGGAGTCGAAATAATCGGCTCGTCTTCCAGTTGCAGCGCCGTTCCGTCGGCCCCAACCGGTTTTACCGCAACGGCGACTTCTTCAAGCTCTATCGGTTTAAGCTGGTCGGCGGTTACCCCGCCGGCTAACTGCAACATCAGTTCCTACACCGTCTATGGGGGAACAACCCCTAATCCGACTGCCGTAATCGCAAGCGGGGTAACGGGAACGACTTATTCCAACACCGGTCTCGCTCCCGCGACGACCTACTACTACCTCGTCAAGGCAGTGGATGCGGACGGCACATCGGCGGCCTCGGCGCAGGCCCAGGCGACGACCCCGGCCGCATCTTGCACTACGGTTCCTTCAGCGCCTACCGGGCTCACCGCAACAGCATCGTCCTCCAGCGTCATTGGCCTCACCTGGAACGTGGTAACTCCCCCGGCTAACTGCACCATTAGTTCCTACACCGTCTATGGCGGAACTACAGCGAATCCAACGACCGTAATTGCAAGCGGAGTCACGGGCACGACTTACTCCAACACGGGGCTAACAGCTTCGACAACTTACTACTACCTGGTCAAAGCGATAGACGCAGACGGCACTTCGGCGGCCTCGACGCAGGCAACCGCGACGACGCAACCCGTGAATTCCAATACTGGCTACGTTTCTATCAACGCTGGTGGTGCGGCGGTTAGCAACTCGGGCGGCGGCGACAACCCCTTCGTCGCAGACGAGGACTACACCACCGGAGGGACTACCTATTCGGTCCCCAATGCAATCAACATACCCTCCAGTATTGCTGCCAGCGCTGCCCCTGCGGCAGTCTATCAGGATGCGCGGCAAGGAGCCGTAATTTATACGATTCCCGGCCTGACGCCTGGAAGCAGTAACATTGTGCGCCTGCACTTTGCCGAGCTTTATTTCTCGGCAGCCGGCAGTCGCGTATTCAACGTGGCCATCAACGGTACAGCGGTGCTGACAAACTTCGACATCTACGCAACGGCCGGTGCGCAATACACGGCTGTGGTTAAGCAGTTCACCGAGACAGCCAGCAGCAGCGGTCAAATGGTGATCACATTCACCGCTGTCACCGACCAACCATCGATCAATGGCATCGAGGTTCTTGACTCCGCTCCTTGCACAACGCTTCCGGCGGCGCCGACTGGTTTGACAGCGACGGCGACTTATCCAAGCGTCGTGAACTTGATTTGGAGCGCGGTGACGCCTCCGGCCAACTGCACCATCACCTCTTACAGCCTCTACGGTGGAACGACTGCGAATCCGACCACATTAGTTGCGAGTGGGTTAACGGGCACCACCTTCTCCAACACGGGCCTCGCGGCTTCCACAACTTACTACTACGTTGTAAAAGCGTTGGACGGGGGGATAACCGGTGCGTACGGCACATCGGCGGCCTCGGGGCAGGCTACTGCTACGACGCCAGCCTTCAGCACAATCGCTCCTCCGACCAGTCTCACGGCTGTGGGTTCCTCGTCGCGGCAGATCGATCTGCGGTGGGTTGCGAGTACAGCCCCTGCTCCCAATACGGCACCGGTAAACTACTCGATTTACCGGAGCACAACTACCCCATTCACGCCGTCGTCTGCCAATCTGATTGGTTCGACGATCGGGATCACTAACTACGTGGATAATAACTATCCAGCGACGCTTAGCCCCCCAGCAGGTTCCGGTGTCCAGCCCTCGACGACGTATTACTACCAGGTTCTGGGATCCACCTTGTCGGGAGAGTCAGCGGCAGCTACTGCCTCGGGCACATCGCTTCCAACAACGCCATCGACCGCCGCACCGCTTGCACTGACCGGATTGATTGCGATGGCAGAGAACGCCAACGAAATTGATCTGATTTGGAATTCGAGCAATTCAGGCGTGGGATCGGTCGCTACAACCTACTACATCTACCGGAGCACCACATCTCCATTCACACCGTCAACGAGTAACTTGATTGGCACGACGAAGAGCAACTGGTTCCAGGATGCGCTAGGCACGGCGTCGACGAAGTATTACTACCAGGTCCTGGCCAATAACACGCTCGGTACTTCGCCATCGAGCACAACGGTCACTGCGACTACGCCAGCTCTCACCCCGAATCTTTGGGGTGGCGCGCCGTTCTGGGATTCGAGCAACATGCCTGCTTTGCCCGCGGGTGACACCGTAATGATGAAATTCCTGAACAGGACAAACGGAATGTTCACGGACAACCAAATCATCTGGACGGCAACCATCAACGGCGTCGCAAGTCAATACTCTTTTGCCCAGCAGCCAACCTTCGCAATGCCACCCAACTCGTCTGGCCGAATGTACTTCTTTATGAATGACCCGAGCCTGGCTGAGGACAACACCGACTACTGGGACTACATCGAGTTCACAGCCGGCCCAACTTCCATCAATATGGACACAACGCGCGTTGACGCACTCGGCGTCAAGATTGCGTTTAACCTGACATGCGGCGACGGAACGAATGTTGCGCTTGGAGAAAATCAACAGACCTTCATGGAGGACCGGTCCGTTACCTTCCAACGCTATGCCGATGCAGTTCCTTCTACATCAGGTGGCAACTTCCAGGCGGACCTTGTCTACGCACCATATCGAATCATTGAGCCAGGAGGGGCTGGCTTCGATGCAGGTGGGCCTGACCAGAATTACTATCAGACGTACATTGCCGATATCTGGTCATTCAACGGAATCACAATTCCGCTGGCAGGGCCAGATGGTTCCGGCCTAGGCGCCAATCCGGATCTCTCCGCTGCAATCTTCCGGCATACAGCTCCCATATCCGGCACTCCCGAATTCAATTCTGCCGGGGCTCTAACCAACCAGGGCATGTGGGGAAATCCGGCGAGCTTCTACCAATTGGAGCCCTACGATCACTACGCCCAGTGGATTGAAGCCCAGGCCATCAACATGCAGCAGTATGCATTCCCGTACAACGATGCGGGCGGGTACTCAAGTGACATCGGCTGTGCGAACCCGAAAACCTTGCTTGTAGCTGTCGGTTGGTAGCTGTTAAGAAGGGCAAACTGGCGAGTCTTCTGTCAAACAGGCAAAGGACTCGCCAGATTGTTGTTTCTAATTCAATTCATCTGCCGTCAATACATAGGTCTTAAAAATGCGCTGATACCGGACCATGTTGTGAGGACTTCGGTAATACCCTTGCGCCATGATTCTATATAGATAGAGCTTGTTGCCCGTGGATGGTTTACCCTGAGTTCCAATAGGGCAAGGAGCCTTTTAATGAGGATTGCGTTTTTGGCTTCGCTCCTCGGAGTGGAAGCTACCGGGCAGAGTGCCGCCGCGGCGAGTACCGCGGCGCGACTCGCCGCCGCGGGAGCAGATGTCTCAATCATCGCCCCCGATTGCGGAGTGCATGGAAAACAAGTCGAAAAGTATGTCGATATACCCGATTCCATCCGTGTGCATATTTTCCCCTCAATCGGCAAGCTGAACCGGCGGGTCTTTCGTAGCCCGGCCCTGACCAGATGGCTGCGAGAGCACGTCCACGAATTCGATGTGTTAGACGTGCAGGGTGTCTGGAGCTTTGTCGGAAAAGATGCTTCCGAGGTGTTCGCTGCCGCCAACAAACCGTATGTGCTGACTCCCCATGGCATGATGACTCGCTACGATTGGCAAAAAAGCATGCTGTATCGCAAGCTATTCTTCGCCTTTGGATTTTCTAAAGTATGGCGAAAGGCGGATGCCGTTCGTTTCCTCTCCACGGGCGAGCGAGACACCTCCTACTATCCGCCCGTTGGGCGTTCGGTAATAGTACCCAACACCATTGATATTCAGGCTGCTCCCACACCCGAAATCCGCCGCGAAGCTCGCGCTCGCTTAGGCATCGACGAGCAGACTCAAATGCTGTTGTTTATCGGCCGGCTCGCGCACCAGAAGGGTATCAAGGAGACGCTGGCAATATTTGAGATCATAGCTCCACTACTTCCAAACCTTTCGCTCTACCTTGTCGGTCCGCCCGACGGCGAGTACGGCAGGGAAGCGCTCGCCATGGCAGCCGCATCGGCATATCGTGCACGGATCGTCATTGCAGGTCCCGTATTCGGAGACAAGAAATATGACTATCTCCGGGCAGCGGACGCGTTTATCACTCTCTCCCACAATGAAGGGCAGTCCGTCGCGCATTTGGAAGCACTCGCCGAGGGGCTGCCGATGATCCTTACAAGAAGTAGCAATATGGATTTTCTTACGGAATATGGCGCGGGCATCCTTGTCACGCACCAGCCGGAAGATGCGGCGAAGGCGATCGTGCAATTAATGTCAAATCCGGAAGCTCTTGCTCAGGCGGCCAAGGGGGCGCGTCGTCTGGTCGAGGAGAAGTATGTGCCTCAAGTAGTCATTCCTCAACTATTGACGCTTTACAAGGAAATCTCAGGTGTCAGGCCGGATTGAGTAGTTTGGGGAAGACAATCACTGCAGCCAAGTTGGCGCGGCTGTTGGTTCCAACCCGTTGGAACCGGTAACCGTGTAATCGCGCATTCGGGCCCGACGGTTCGCGCACTCGTTTAGCCGGTGTATCGAACGCATCTTATAGCTTCTAAACCACGAAACCGCCGCGCTTGTTCTTGATTACCAGCCACAGGTGTTTTTATGGCGGAGAGAGTGAGATTCGAACTCACGGAAGTCTTGCAACTTCACACGCTTTCCAAGCGTGCGCCTTAAACCACTCGGCCATCTCTCCGGAGGGTGGTCTGTCTTATTGAATTTAACATATTGAGGGTATGACTCTCTGGCCGTCCATCTCTTTGCGAATGGCACAGTGAGGCAGATCGTTCAAAGATTGTGAAATCGTTTACATCTTCAGGGTGGTTGGTTTATAGTTCGACGTTGTTTGCCGCGAGCCACTCAGCCCTGCGGCGCACCTCAACATCTCGCCCTGAAAGGCAATTTGATGCCTGTAATCTCCCGTCGTGACCTGCTTTCTTCCGGAGTAGCGCTTTCCGCATCTTCATTGCTTGCCCGTTCTGCCTGGGGCCGTGCAGCCGCGCTCATGAATGGTATGCCTGGAGCGTTAGCCGCCGAAGCCGCTATAGCGCCGCGCGAGCAACTGCTCTTCGATTTCGGGTGGAAGTTTCAGTTCGGCAATGGAGTGAATCCGGCCCTCGATCTGGGCTTCGGCAACGGTCAGGGCGACTTTGCCAAGACTGGGGAATTTGAATTCTCGAAAGCAAAGTTCGATGATTCAAAATGGCGCACGCTCAATCTGCCTCACGACTGGGCGGTCGAACTCCCATTCGTTCACGACGAGGTGCAGAACTCGCACGGCTACAAGCCTGTCGGCCGGCGATACCCAGAGACGAGCGTCGGTTGGTACCGGCGTACCTTCGAGATTCCCACAAGCGACCTGGGACGCCGCATTACGGTTGAGTTCGACGGAGCTTTTCGCGATGTGCAGGTTTTTCTGAATGGGTGCTTTATCGGCCGCAACAACAATGGCTATGCGCCCTTCCGCTTTGACCTGACGGATTTCCTCGCCTACGGTGCGAAGAACTATATTGTTGCGCGCGTCGACGCCAGCTTCGGCGACGGCTGGTTCTATGAGGGCGCCGGCATCTATCGGCACGTCTGGCTCACCAAGACAGATGCGTTGCACCTGGGAAAGTGGGAAAGCTGGGTCAGAACAAGCGAACCCCTTGGGAACGTCGCCTCGTCGACCTTGAGCCTTGGAACGATCATCGAAAATGATGGGCACACGGTCGAGACAGCGAAGGTTAAATGGGAGATCAAGGACGCTTCCGGCAAGACCGTTGCAACCGCCGAGGCTCCTGTGCAGCAGGTACCGGTTGATGGAAAGGCCAGTGTCAATGCTTCCGCAGTTTTGCGCAATCCTGCCCTCTGGAGCGTGGATCAGCCAAACCTTTACACCGCCATTGTGACCGTGGAGTCAAACGGCAAAGTGCGCGACGCCGAGAGCGTCAGCTTTGGCGTGCGCACTGTGCGATTCGATGCTGACAAGGGCTTCTTCCTGAACGGAAAGTCCATGAAGATTCAGGGCACCTGCAATCACCATGACCACGCTGGCGTTGGTGCCGCGCTGCCTGACCGCCTACAGGCGTTTCGCCTCGGCGTCCTCAAGGAAATGGGGTGCAATGCGGTTCGAACATCGCACAATATGCCGACCCCGGAGTGGGTGGACGGCTGCGACCGCATGGGCCTCATGATGATGTGCGAGACCCGTCAGATGAGTTCGAGCCCCGAAGGCCTCGCGCAGCTTGAAGCAATGGTCAAGCGGTATCGCAACTCGCCCTCCATCATCCTTTGGTCCGTCGGCAACGAGGAGTGGCAACTGCAGGAATCCATGGCAGAGCAAGGGGCGCACATCGCCGCCACCATGGTTCAGCGATGCCATGAACTCGATCCCACGCGCGTGGTTTCAGCGGCCGTCAATGGGACCAATCAGAAAGGTGTTTCCGACGCGTTCGACATCATCGGATTCAACTACGGTCTCGCTCGCCCCGACGGCTACCACAAAGAGCATCCGAAGCGGCCGATCTATGGTTCCGAAACCGCCAGCGCCGTCTCGACCCGTGGCGTCTACACCACCGATAAACTGCGCAACTGGGTTAGCGCCTACGACGTCAACAATCCGGGCTGGGGCGAACAGGCAGAAGAGTGGTGGACCTTCTACGCCACCCGCGAATGGGAAGCAGGCGGCTTCGCCTGGACCGGCTTCGACTATCGCGGAGAGCCCACCCCCTATGGATGGCCCTCCATCAACTCGCAGTTCGGCATCGTCGATATGTGCGGATTCCCCAAGGACACCTTCTTCTATTACAAAGCGTGGTGGGGAACAGATCCAGTACTGCACCTGTTTCCGCACTGGAACTTCGAAGGCAAAGAAGGCGAGGATATCCCGGTGTGGGTGCACTCAAATCTCGACGAGGTAGAGCTTTTCGTCAACGGAACCAGCGTCGGAAGCCAGAAGGTTCCGCACCTGGGCCATGTGGAGTGGAAGGTGAAGTACGCCCCGGGTTCAATTGAGGCGCGCGGCAGCAAGGCAGGCAAGATAGTGCTCACTGAAAAGCGTGAGACCACCGGACCCGCGGCGTCTATTCGTCTCACAGCGGACCGGACAGAAATCGATGCCAACGGCGAAGACGTCGCGGTTCTAAAGGTCGAGGTCCTGGATAAGGAAGGGCGTGCCGTACCGACTGCTGGAAACATGATCGGATTCAAGGTTTCTGGCGCCGGTGCGCTCATCGGGGTAGGGAACGGGGATCCCAACTGCCAGGAGAGCGACAAGGATCCCAAGCGCTCGCTCTTCAATGGCCTTGCCCAGGTCATCGTCCAGGCAACGAAGGAGCCCGGCGAAATTCACATCGAGGCTTCCAAGGAAGGTTGGGACGGACCGGAGTTGACCCCGGCGAAGTTGGCGATCACTACGAAAAGAGTTGAATTGCGGCCGGCTGTCCACGTCATTCGTGAGCAGTCTTAGGACCTCACCGACCCTCTGCACCCGGTGGTATACTCACAAGGTCAGGCGCACCGCGCCACCATCTTCAACGCACGCTGAGGTTCTCATGTCAGGCCATTCAAAATGGGCCACAATCAAGCACAAGAAGGGCGCGCTCGATGCTAAGCGCGGCAAAATATTCACCCGCCTCCTCAAGGAAATCGCTGTTGCCGCCAAGGGCGGTGGTAACCCTGACACCAACGCCCGTCTGCGCACCGCTGTTTTGGCCGCCAAGGCTGAAAACATGCCGCAGGACAATATCAAGCGTGCCATCCAGCGTGGCACCGGCGAATTGGAAGGCATCAGCTACGAAGAAATCAGCTTCGAGGGGTACGGCCCCGGCGGCGTGGCCATCATCATCGACGTGATGACCGACAACCGCAACCGCGCCGTCAGCGAGATTCGGCACGCTTTTACCAAGAACGGCGGCAACCTGGGCGAGAATGGCTCGGTCCGCTTCATGTTTTCCAAAAAAGGCGTCATCGCAATCGAGAAGTCCGCAGCCACGGAAGATCAGTTGATGGACATCGTGCTGGAGCACGGCGGCGAAGACCTGAACGACGAAGGCGAAAGCTGGGAAATCCTTACCGACCCATCCTCTTACGACGCGGTACTTGCAGCCGTCAAGGCAGCGAAGATTGAGCCGGTAATGAACGAAGTCACCATGGTTGCCTCTACTTACACCAAACTCGAGGGCTCCACGGCCAACCAAATGGTTCGTCTGCTTGAGGTCCTCGAAGACCTCGACGATACGCAAAACGTCTACACCAACTTCGACATGGACGCGGCGCAGATGGAAGAAGCGGCTAGCTGAGAGTGTCCCAGGCAGGCATTCAAAAGGCCGCCCCAATGTGGCGGCCTTTTTGCGGGAATCAAAGATGCATGAACAGAAGGGAAGCGTGTTGACCAGAACTGCATTGATTATCTTTATTGCCGTGGCGGCAGGGACGGCAATCGCGTCCGCCCAAAATCTGGATAGAAGCGGTTTCACGACTTTCACCCCTGGAGTCACGATTCCTGGTTCCGACGATCCCGTCGCCCAGGTTCGCAAGAACCTGAGCTGGGAATACGGCCCATTCCTGAACGGCGGCAATGGCTTCGGCAATCGCGACAACTACAGGTTCCTCTCCGGCGGTTTTCAGGCCGGCAAGATCCTGACCCCGGTAATCGGCCACGGATTCCTTGCAGGCCAGTTTGAATACAGCGCCAACATCGTGCCTCTGTGGCTCGCATTCACTCCGGCGCAAAACCCCAACGCGAACTTCCTTTACCCGGACGGCACCAGTTTCACCGGCCCCCTGGGCGGCGGCACCTACGTCGGCGCCAGCATCACACCAGTCATTCTCCGCTGGAATTTCCTCAGCCATTCGCGGCGCTTACAGCCGTGGTTCCAGGGTGCTGGCGGCCTTATCTACACCACCCACAAGTTCCCACCGGACCTGCTGATCCCGCACGGACAACCGGGTGGAACATCGGTTTTCAACTTTTCGCCACAAGGCGGAGGCGGCATTCACTACTTCACTCGCCCCGGGCGATCAATCGATCTGGGCATCAATGGCGTGCACATCTCCTCCGCCTCCCTGGGCGATCGTAATCCTGGAGTCAACGCCCTGATTCAGGTACAACTGGGCTATACCTTCTGGAAATGATTTACGTCAGGCCACAAAGAGGGAACTGAGCAGCTGGGATGGAGTCAGAATGAGCGGACCGTTAGTTGAGTGCGTTCCCAACTTCTCAGAAGGAGCGGACGCTCGCCGGGTCGAGGCGATTGTGGCCGCGATGCATGTTGAAGGGGTGCGCCTCCTCGACTGGTCAATGGACGCGGATCACAACCGCTCCGTCGTAACCATCGCCGGGGAGCCTGCGGCCGTGGTTGAGGCTGCGGTGCGCGGTGCCGGCAAGGCAGCCGAACTCATCGATCTCACACGCCAGCAGGGGGTTCACCCCCGCATCGGTGCTGCCGACGTAATCCCCTTTGTTCCAATTTCCGGCATCAAGCTGGAGCAGTGCGCCTTGCTGGCGCGCCAGGCCGGCCTCGAAATCTGGCGGCGTTTCAATGTGCCCGTATTCTTTTATGAAGCGGCCGCCGCCCGCCCAGATCGGGCCAACCTCGAAGAAGTTCGGCGCGGCCAGTTCGAAGGGCTTAAGGATGCCGTGAGTAAGGATTCGGCTCGCCGTCCTGACCTCGGTGGTCCCGGACTACATCCCACTGCGGGAGCCTGTGCCGTGGGTGCGCGTAAATTCCTTGTCGCTTACAACATCTATTTCGACTCCACCGACGTTTCCATTGCAAGGGCGATTGCCCGCGAGATTCGTGCCGCTTCCGGGGGGCTCAAAGGAGTCAAGGCCATGGGAGTTCTTGCCCATGGCAGGGCACAGCTGGCCATGAATATCACCGACTTTGAGGTCACACCTATCTCCCAGGTCTATCGTGCCGTCTCCAGTCTTGCGAACCGGCACAAAGTGGCCCTGGCTGAAGGCGAAGTGATTGGCTTGTTGCCAGAGGCCGCCTGCGAGCGAAATAGCGACTGGATGCGTCTTCTGACTGGGTTCGATCCGATGACCAAGATATTGGAGCAGAGGCTCGCATCACCGCTTGCATGGCCGGGGCAGAATCCCAAAGCCTGAGGAGCGGGGACGATCGACGGCAGCAAAACCGGGGTTCCCGGAACGCACCCGAGAGTACAATGAATGCAGGTTTAGAGATTGTTTTTCGAGCAATTCAGGTGCCCCAGACGCCCAATTGGAGTCAAACTTCCAGTTGCCCAGCTCGAAAAACATGGGATCACCGGAGGAAAGTTTTGTTCAAGGCAATTTTGAAAGTTTCAGTTCATGCCGCACTGATGGCGGCTTCAGTCTTGGCTTCAGCCTCGCAGTTGTCAACGGACGCGCGCACCGCCGTTCCGCATGAAGTGCAGCAACTTGTGGTTATCGACTACCGCGCCATGCAGAATTCCACCGCGGCCATGGATTTGCGCGAACGCGTAATGCCGCCCGAACTGAAGCAGTTCGACGAGGCTCTTCGCAAGTCCGGGCTGAATGAAAATCACGACGTCGATCAATTGGCGTTTGCGTTGTTCCGTCCGTCTGCCTCCAGCGAAGGATTAGTAACGGTAGGCATCGCGCAAGGACAGTTCCCGTTGCAGGACATTCTGGCCAATTTCAAGAAGAATAAGGTCAAGCCAACTCTGGTCCGCACCAACAAGATCTACCCTCTGGCCAAGACCGGCATGGTCGTCTGCTTCGTCGACGCCTCCACCATGGTCTTTGGTTCTACTGACGCGGTGACCAAGGCCCTGGACGCCCGCGATGGCACGTCTCCCAGCCTGTTGAGCAACAATTCCATGATGGATGCGATGAAGACTGTGGACGCCGACGACCTTTGGAGCATTTTGGATGAGAAGGGAACTCAAACCATGATGCGCCAAGTGCTCGGCGAAGCCGGCTCAGTCGCCGACTTTGAGACCGTGCGCAAACGCCTTCAGGCATCCTGGTACGGAATGGACTTCCAGCACGGGGTGAAGTTCAATCTCACCATCGCCACCGGTGACACTTTTGCAGCGGCCACCATCTCCGCGCTTCTGACGGCTGCGGTTGCTCTTCGCAAAGTCAGCGGTTCGGATGCGGAAAAGCAGGCCCTAAGCGACACCACCGTGGCTTCCGATTCGGGAAACATGTCGATCCGCTTTGCGGCATCCGATTCAGAATTTAACAATCTCCTGCGCTCGCCGCTCTTTGAAACGATGGTGAAGTAGAACCAACGCAAGAATTGTAGCGCCTGTCTCCAGATCGGTTGTCCTGAGGGCCTCCCGGCCCCCGGGAGCCCCCTCAACTCGACATGATCTTCAACGCGCCGGCGTCAGATCGGGATGGAACTCTGCCTTGCCGCCTGGCAACAGCACTATCCGCAACGACCCTTCCTGGCGTTCGACCAGATTTGGCCCCGTAACCTGTACCTGTTTTCCATCCGCGGCCGTGTACTGCACCTTCAACGGGCCATCTCCCCGCAATTGAATCCGGTAGTGGTACACACCGTCCTCAACCAAGCGATCACTTCCAAAGCTCGCGCTTGGATAATCCACTTCGAGAAGCTGGATCGCCCCTCCCGTACGGTTTTCCACTGCCGTTTCAACGTGATACGAGTGGCATCCTAGTACGATTCCAGCAACCGGAACAGCAATCGTCGCCAGAATCCAACTTCGTACTCCGATTTGACGCCTCATTCCGAGCTCCCCGCTTCCGGCTCGCCGCTGCCTGGCTCCTGCGCCGCAACCTTCTTTTCCAAGCGGTCAAGCCTCTTCAGAAGCTCAGGTAGCCGTTGGAAGATAGTCACCGCCCGCAACCATACCCGGTTGTCGAACCCCGGCGAACCGGAGAGCGTCTTGCCCGGCGGCACGTCGTGCGAAACCGCTGATTGCGCAGTCAGAATCACGCCATCCCCGACGGTGCAATGCCCGGCCACACCCGTCTGTCCGGCAAGAATCACATTGTTTCCAATCACAGAGGAGCCAGCCAATCCCGTCTGCGCGCAGACAAGCGTATTCTCCCCGACCTTGGACCCGTGCCCAATCTGTACAAGGTTATCGATCTTGCTTCCATCGCCGATCGCGGTTTCCCCCACCGTCGCCCGGTCAATGCATGCGTTCGCCTGGACATCCACCCGGTCCCCCAGGCGCACCGGCCCCGACTGCGGGATCTTCTCCCAATGGCCAGCCTCGTTTTTTGCAAAGCCAAATCCGTCCGCTCCGACAATCGCACCGTTCTCAAGCGTCACATGGTCGCCAAGAATGCAGTTTTCCCGCACCACCGCATGCGCGTGAGCAAACAAGTGGGTGCCTGCCACAACCCCGGGATAAAGCACCACATGCGGCAGCAGCGTGGCGTGCGCTCCCAGCCGAACTTTTGGACCTACAACAACATAGGCCCCAATATGTGCCCCTTCCCCAATCACGCTGGTCGGGTCGATGACCGCCGTAGGATGAATCCCCGGCGCATAGACGGGAGGCTGGTAAAACAGACCCAAGGCCCGCGAGAACGCGAGGTAAGGATTCTTGATGCGGAGGGTTGCCGCCGCAATCTCCTGGAAATCTGGATCAACCAGCACCGCCGCGGCCTTGGTCCTTCGCGCCAATCCCGCATATTTGGGGTTGGCGACAAAGGTGATCTCCGTCGGCCCGGCTTCTTCAATCCCTTTAACACCAGTTACTTCCAGCTCCGCGTCTCCGCGCAGGTCCGCGCCCAGCCTACTTGCCAAATCGCCTAGCTTCATCGATGAGATTGTACTGGAATGTCCTACGCTGCGCGCGTGTCCTACTGCGCATCCGGTTCGTCCGGGAACAGCGCTGCCTGGCCGGCTTCCTTGCCCCGTCCGGCGGAGGTACCATCGCTCGCGCCACGTCTCCTGCCACCTGCGCCGATTACACCCACGACTTCCAGCGCCTCAATCGCCAGCCGTGGCACAAAGATTCTCTGCGTGTTGGAGCGCGTATCCGGGGGCGTTACAAGAATCCCGGAGCCGTCAATCAACCCGCGATCGTTCGTCGCCAAACCCTCGAGTTCCTCGCCGTCTGTCAGGGTCATTCTCAACCACAGCCCCGCAGTTCGCGGTCGGGTCGAGAAGCGCTTTTGCAGCAACCGCTCGGGATCGGCCTGCTGGCTTGACGCTGCAGGCAGGTCGCGGACATAACAGACCCACTTTACCTGGTCCCAATCCAGGTGAAGCACTTTTCCTGCCGTATCCAGAATCTCCAACTCCGCACCGCCGCCGGAAAAGCCGGCAGCCGCATAGCCCGCGAACCACTCTCGCGAAAACTTGCGCACAATCACTGGTTTGCGGACAGAACCCATCGTTTTGGATTGTCGCACGACTGGGGCATTCCGCGGATTCGTCCCACCGTTCAATTCACTCGGGAATCTCGTTCAAAGGCTGCTAGCCAATCGTGCTCGGTTGTGTTAATGTACTGCTTTGCGCCCTCCGACTGGAGGTGTGCTAAGCGCAGCAGCATCAGATACTTGGCTGCAATTCGTAGTGGTGGAAGTGGGGAAGTCGAATGGCTGACTACATTTATCTTTTGGAAAACCGGCTGTCGGCCGACCAACAGAATGCATTGCGTTTACTTCGCGAGGCAGCGCGCGAGGCTGGGATGATCCTCTTCCTGACCGGCGATGCCGTCCGCGATCTAACCAGCGGACACGCGGTCCGCGACATGGAAGTTGCCGTCCATGGTAACGCGTTGAAACTAAAGACTGCCCTTGAAAGGCTCGGCGGCAAGCTTTGGGGTGAGGATGAAACCTCCAAAACCCTGTACCTGTGTTTTCCGGGCACTGTGCGCGTTGACCTGGTAAGCACCCACCGCACCGAATACCCCAAGCCGGGGAAGCCCGTTTATCACCCGGCAACTATCCAGGAAGATCTGCGCCGGCGTGACTTTACCGCCAACGCCATGGCCATTTCCCTCAACGAGGGCTCCTTCGGCCTGCTGATGGACCCCATGAACGGAGCTGCGGATATTGAGGCGCGGACCCTACGCCTTGTCTCGAACTACGGTTTCCTCGAGGAACCCGCGCTCCTCATCAGGGCAACACGCTATCTGGCGCGGCTCGGTTGGGAACTCGATCCAAAGACAAAGACCCGCTACGACAATGCCAAGGGCGAGGGCCTAATTGAATACCTTTCCATGAGCGCCCGAAGCGAAGAGTTGGAGCAAATTGGTCACGAGGAAGAGGGCCTGAAGATCCTGCGGGCACTTGAGGCCGAAGGCTGGATGTCGGTTCTTTTCCCCGCCTGGACCTCTGCAAAAGCAGACGAGGAAAAACTCACCTCCCTCCACGCTTTGGCCGTCGACCTCCTTCTGCAGGGCGTTCACGCCGACATGTCCGCTGCGCAAATGCAGCTACTCACGGCAAAACTCGCCGCCAAGGACCTGGCGGCCTTGAAGAAGTCCCTGCTCCGCCCCGGTTTTGTTGAAGAGTGGAACAGTCTGGATTCGATGGCGGCCGCATTCGCCAAGGTTTTGCTCGCCAAAGAAAACGTGACTCCGTCAACCGGCTACAAGCTCTTTACTACGTACGATCCGGAAGCGATTCTCTGGCTCGGGTTTACAACCAAAGATTCAGCGGTCAAAGAGCGCTTCGATCTTTTCCTGAAGGTTTGGCCGGAAGCGCGCCAACGCATCCCACATGCTCTCATGCAGGAAATGCGTGTCACACCGGAATTGGCAACCTACGGCGAAATCGTCAAGGCCATTTTCCTTGAGCTGATTGACGGACGGTTGACCACCCCGGAAGAGATTCGCGCGTTTCTCGAACCGCATTCGCCCCCAGCGCCTCCGCCGCAAGTCACGATCAAGCGGCCCCGCGCCAAACGCGGCGCTGAAGCCAAGGTTAAAGAGCCTTCGTACGATGACGATGAGGACGGCGATGGCGATTTGGATGGGGACGATGATCTGGACGACATCGTTGCCGACGACGACGAGGATATCGGCCTCGGTCTTGCCCTTCCCAAAGTTGATCTCGATACCGAGAACCCTGACGAAGTGGAACCCGTTGGTGCAGACCTTGATTCCGACCTTGACGCGGACGATGACGATGGGGACGACGAACCCGAGCCCACACCTCCGCCCTCAAAGCGCGGACCCAAGGCGTCCGCGTCTCCCGCACCTTCCGCAAAAGAAAAGAAGGCCGCCCCTGCTCCTGCACCTAAGCCCGCGGCCAGCACTGCGCATCACACACCGGTCGTTCAAGCCAAGTCCAAGCCGGTCGCGGCACCAAAACACGTGCCTGCCCCCGTCGCCTCCAAAGTAAAAACGCCGGCAAAGCCGGTCCATGCAGCGCCCGCTCCCAAACACGTCGTCCACAAGCCAGCTCCCAAGCCGCCCAGCAAGCCTGCTCCCAAAGCTGTAACAAAGCCTCACGCCAAGCCGGCGTCAAAGCCGGCGCCATCGAAATCTGCCTCCGCCAAAACGAAGGCAAAGCATGCTCACGCGAACTCCAAGCCAGCAAAGCCAGCGCACTCGGCGAAGCCCACCCGACCCGCGGTCAAAAAAGCCGCTGCCAAGCCCGCAAAGAAGCGCTGATTAATCAGATCCACTTCAACGGCGCGTGTTATCTTCAGGTCATTCCGGAGATACTGTCGATGAACCCTGCCCGTCCTATCCCCCTCCTCTGCCTTGTCCCTCTTTTCCTTGTGATCCCAGTCTCAGCAGCGTTCGCGGCCCAGCTTGCCCCTCGCCTTCTGCCCACGTTGGAGATCTCTTCTTCCGGCGCAGACGCGTCCGATCCTCGCCTGAAAGACGCATACAAGTTCAATGAAGGTGGTTGGACCTATGTCCATCTCCAGGGCACGCCACAGCAGGTCGGATTCCAGCATGGCTATTTGCTGGCTCGCGAGATTGAGGACAACGTCCATGTGTACACCGTAGCCGCTCCGCATCAGGATGACCGTCCCTGGAGCTTTTTCCGCGAGACCGCGAAGACCGTCTTATGGCCGCATATCGATCCGGAATATCAGGAAGAGTTGAAGGGAATCGCCGAAGGATTGAAAGCCCAGGGCTCCACGCTCGATCTGTGGGATATCGTGGCGCTCAATGGCGATATCGAAATCAGCGATTACTACCTGCCGATCCTGAACAAGAAGCAGGGCAAGCCCGTTCCGCCAGCCGCCGTCGCTCCCGGCAAGTGCAGTG
>Ga0302319_10001131_pt1 | contig 59789 bp, 50 predicted proteins | sample Bog_T0_2_FD_203319 | JGI IMG/M metagenome (GOLD analysis project Ga0302319, IMG submission 203319) | Peat permafrost microbial communities from Stordalen Mire near Abisko, Sweden - Bog_T0_2 | ecosystem: Environmental > Terrestrial > Soil > Wetlands > Peat | place: Sweden: Abisko, Stordalen Mire...
TATTCGCCTGGCGGCGAAACGAGATCCAGCTCTCGTGCTTTCTGTTGCGCTCTAGAACATACTTTCGCCAAGACGAAAGTATGTTCTAGACCGCCCGTAAAGAGATCCAATACTGTATGGTGAACAATATTAAATCAAGCCCAGTCTAACGGTGAGTTACCCCTGCGCCAGCCGGGCGGCAGACTCGCCCGCCAAGCGGCCGAAAGTGACCGCGGCGCACAGTCCCATGGCTGGCAGATAGCCCCAGAAGGACGGGCCGGAAACGCCGCGCGCGGCGCCGCCACCGGCGAAAAGATTGGGCAGGCGGCTGCCGTCGGCGCGCAAAACCTGGGCCTGTTCGTCGATCTGCAAGCCGCCTTGGGTATGGAACAGCGCGCCACGCACCTTGACGGCGCGGTAAGGCGGCGATGGCGGCCGGTCCTCGCCCCAGCGGCGACCGACCTGATCGGGGTGACCTGCGACGCGTGCCCGCTGCGGGTCCGCCAGACTGGTAGCCAAGGTATCTTGGTCGATGTCGAGCAGCGCCGCCAGCGACTCAAGACTGTCCGCCGCTCGGGCGGCCTTAAGCGCCATCAATTGCTGGGTTTCCGGCATATAGGCGCAACGCGCTTCGATATCGGCATCATAGATGGCCCAAGCGAAGCCACCCGGTTGCGCCAGCACCGGGTGGATCATGCCGGCGATATCCTCGACCTCATTGACGAAGCGGACGCCCGCCGCATTGACGAGCAGGCCGCCCTCGACAATGTGGCCGGGCGGCAGCACAATGCCATGCGGATCGGCCAGCATACCGTAGCCCTGATAGGATCCCATATCGCTTAGCGCGCCGCCCAGGCGTGCCCCCAATTTTATGCCGACCCCCACATTACCTTCATGGCCATGATGCGCCGCCCCCGCCAATTCGGGCATATAGCGGCTGACCATGGCGCGATTGGCGGCGAACCCGCAGGTGGCCAGCACCAGGGCGTCGCAGCCGATATCTTCCCGTGTTCCGTCGGGGCGCAGCACCGTGATTCCGGCGGCGTGGCCGGGCCTGTCCTCGACGATGTCGGTGAGACAGGCGCCCGTCAACATGTCGACGCCGCGGTCGGCCAGGCGGCGGTGCAGTAATTGCACCAGATCCTCGCCGCTGCGGCCGATCCAGCCATGCACGCGGGTCCGCGTGTGGCCATAGGCCGGCCGAAAGCGGGTATCGAGATCAAACGGCAGGTCCTGCTGCAGGGTCAGCCAATCGATGGTGGGCGCCGATTGGTGGGCGATGGCGTAGGCCAGCCGCATATCGGTTTGCCCGCGCGTCTTGGCCAGGATGTCGGCATAAAAAATTTCGGCCGAATCCTCGACGCCATGCGCCTGCTGCGCCTTGGTGCCGGCGGCGCAAATCAGCCCTTGAGACATGGCGGTGGAACCCCGCGGTGGATCGTCGCGCTCGACCAGCAGAACCTCGGCGCCCGCCGCGCGTGCCGCCAAGGCGGCGACCGCGCCGCAGGCGCCGCCGCCGACCACGATCACCGGGAGTGCATAGTCGAACCGGGACATCGGGCGCTTGCTCCAGGGGTGGGCCAGACTATCGCTTGCCTAATGACCCGCTATAAATGATATAAGACTATATCTTTTGGCAGGACATTTACCAACCCGCGATGTGACAGGAGAAGCGGTTTTCCATGCCTCCCGCGACCTTGGTCGAGAAGATTATCGCCCGCGCCGCCGGCAAACCCTCGGTTCAACCCGGCGATGTCGTGGTGGCGCGCGTCGATTTTGCCTTCGCGCATGACAGTTCGGGTCCCCGCCGCTGGCGGCCGATATTGGAGGAACTTGGCCGCGGCCTTTGGGACCCGGCCCGTGTCGCCATCGTCTCGGACCATTTCAGTCCGGCCGCCGACGCCGAGTCGGCCGCCATTTTGCGCCTGACGCGCGATTTCGCGCGCGACTATCAGGTCGGTCATTTCTTCGACATGGTCGGCATCTGCCATCTGGTGCTGCCGCAACACGGCTTGATCCGGCCCGGCGCCTTCATCGCCGGCGGCGACAGCCACACGCCGATGGCCGGCGCCTTCGGCGCCTATGCTGCAGGCTTTGGCGCTACCGACATGGCGGCGATCGTCACCACGGGTGAAACCTGGCTCAGCGTGCCCCACAGCCTTCGCGTCGACCTGTCGGGCCGGCTGAGCGCCGGCGTCACCGCCAAGGACGTCATGCTGGCATTGTGCCGCGCTTTGGGCCAGGGCAACGCCTTCACGGCGATCGAATTCACCGGCGAGGTGGTGCGGGGCCTGGCGATGGCGGAACGGATGGTGTTGTGCAACATGGCGGCCGAATTGGGTGCCGAAACCGGGGTGGTGGCGCCCGACCGGATCACCCTCGACTATCTGGCGAAAACCGGTCGACCGCGGCGAGACGACGAGCCTCTGCTGGAGTCCGATGAAGATGCCAGCTACGCCGCCACGCACCATTTCGATGCCGGCGCACTCGAGCCGCAGATCGCGCTGCCCCACAACCCGGGCAATAGTCGCTGCGTCTCGGCCTGCCAGGGCATCCGCATCGACACCGCCTATATCGGCGCCTGCGTCGGCGCCAAGCTCGAGGACCTGCAGATGGCCGCCGAGATCTTGCGGGGCCGCCGGGTGGCGGCGGGCGTGCGTCTGATGCTGGCGCCGGCCTCGAGCGCCACCACCCAGGCCGCCGCTTCCGACGGCACGCTGGCGCAACTGCTCGATGCCGGCGCGCTGTTGTTGTCGTCGGGTTGCGGCGCCTGCGCCGGCTATGGGACCGGGGTGCTGGCGGCAGGTGAGATTTGCATCTCCACCACCAACCGCAATTTCCGCGGCCGCATGGGCCACAAGGACGCCGAAGTCTATCTCGGTTCACCCTATTCGGTTGCCGCCGCCGCGGTGGCGGGCCATATCATCGACCCGCGCGACTTGCTGAGACGGAGCGCTGCCTGATGGAAAGTTTGATTTTCGGCCGTGTTTTTCGGTTCGGCGACGACATCGACACCGACCTGCTTGCCCCCGGCGCCTTTATGAAACTGCCGCCGGCGGCGCTGGCGCGCCATTGCCTGGAAGCGGTCGACCCCGACTTCGCGGCGCTGGTCCGGCCGGGTGATTTCGTGGTGGCAGGTCGCAATTTCGGCTTGGGCTCGTCGCGCGAACAGGCCGCGGTGTCGCTCAAACTGCTCGGCGTGGCGGCGGTGCTGGCCCTGTCGTTTGCCCGTATTTTCTACCGCAATGCCATCAATTTGGGCCTGCCGGCGCTGGTGATGCCCGACGCCGGCCGCGTGCAGTCAGGCGATCGCCTGACACTCGACGCCGGCACCGGCGTGGTTGAAAATCTTACCCAGGATCAGCGCTACCCGGTCGCACCTATGCCGCCGCACCTGCTGACAATGATCGCCGCGGGCGGCTTGATTCCGTATCTCAAGCAAAAGTTCGCCGTCGGAGCCGTTCCATGAATTTACGCCAACGGCTCGGCCAGCGGCCGGCGCTGCTGGCGCCCGGCGTGTTCGACGCCTTGTCGGCGCTGCTGGCGGAGCAAGCCGGTTTTCCGGCGCTTTATCTGTCCGGTGCGGCCATCGCCTACACCCAGTTGGGTCGGCCCGATATTGGCCTGGTATCGCAAGGCGAGTTGATCGATGTGGTGGCAAGGGTTGCCGATCGGGTGAATTTGCCGCTGATCGTCGACGCCGATACCGGATTCGGCAATGCCCTCAATGTCCAGCGCTGCGTGCGATTGCTGGAGCGGGCAGGCGCCACGGCTATTCAACTGGAAGACCAGACCACGCCGAAACGATGCGGCCATCTGGCCGGCAAGGCGGTGATCGCCTGCGCCGAAATGGTCGGCAAGGTCAAGGCTGCGGTCGACGCCAGACACTCGCCCGACACCTTGATCATCGCCCGCACCGACGCGGTCGCCGTCGAGGGCATCACGGCTGCGCTCGAACGTGCGCTGCGTTACCGCGAAGCCGGGGCCGATCTGCTGTTTATCGAAGCGCCACACTCGCTAGAGCAGATGCAAAGCATCGCCGCCGCCCTTGGGCCCAAAGCCCCTTTGGTCGCCAACATGGTGGAAGGCGGCGACACCCCGCTCCTCAGTCAAGCCGAGCTGTCGCGTCTGGGATTTGCCTTGGTGATCATCCCCGGCGCGTTGGTGCGCGCGCTGATTCCCGCCGCGGAGGCCTTTTTTGCTGCCCTGCTGGCGGACGGTAGCACCGAAGCCTGGCGGGACCGCATGACCGACCTCAAGGGCGTCAACCGGCGTATCGGTCTCGCCGAACTGATCGGCGAAGGGGCCCGCTATGATCCCGACATCAAGCCCGGCTGACACAAGTGAAGTCCGACCCCAACCTCTACGACTATTGGCCTTATACCGAGCGTCCCAAGATCGTCTGGCCCGGCGGCAAGAAGCTGGCCTTCTGGATCGCCCCCAACATCGAATTTTATGAATATGACCCGCCGGTCAACCCGCAGCGCCCCGGCTGGCCGAAGCCGTCACCCGACGTGGTCGGCTATTCGCAGCGCGACTGGGGCAACCGGGTCGGTCATTGGCGGCTGATGGAACTGCTCGACAAATTCGGCGTGAGGGGCTCCGTGTCGCTGTCGGCCGCGCTGATCGATCATCATCCCGAGATCATCGAGGCCTGCGTCGCCCGCCACTGGGAATTTTTCAGCCACGGCATCTACAACACCCGCTACAGTTTCGGCATGGACGAGGCGCAGGAGCGCGCCATGATCCTGGATTCCGTCGCCGCCGTGCAGCGGGCCACCGGCCAGCGCATCCGCGGCTATCTGGCACCGGCCCTGACCCATACCGAGCGCACCCTCGATCTGATCGCTGAACTCGATTTCTGGTATAGCTGCGACCTGTTCCAGGATGACCAGCCGCAACCCTTGAAGACGGCAAGCGGCAAGCTGATCTCGATGCCCTATTCGCTGGAGGTCAACGACGTTATTACCTATGGCGCACTGGCGATGAATCCCTGGCGCTATGCCGATGTGCTGAAGCGGCATTTCGATCAATTGCTGGAGGAGGGCGCCGAATCGGGTACCGTCATGTGCATTCCGCTGCACGCCTATCTGGTGGCGCAAAGCCACCGCATTCGTCCCTTCGCGCAGGCGCTCGACCATATTGTCGGCCATGAAGGCGACGTCTGGTTGACCACCGCCGGCGACATCGCCGGCTTCTACCGCGACAATTATTGGGACCAGACATTGGCCGATCTCGACCGACGCGGCACGCGCCGCCCCGGAACCGGTTTTCAGTGATGGCGCTGCCGGACGACTATCTCCGCTATCCGCATCGCCACTATGGCATGGACCAGGACCGCTATGGCTGGCGTCCGGCGCCGGAGCGGCCCAAGCGGGTCTGGCCCAATGGCGCAACGCTGGCGCTGATGCTGGTGGTGCCGATCGAGCATCATCCGCTCAACCCGCCTTCGGCGCCGTTCAAGCATCCCGGCGCGATGGTCACCCCCTATCCCGACCTGCGCCATTATAGCAGCCGCGATTACGGCAATCGGGTCGGTGTCTTCCGTATCCTGCGCGCACTGAAGGCGGCCGGCCTGCGGGCGACTTTCCCGATCAATGCCGACCAACTCGATCGGCTGGCGCCTGTGCTGCGGGCGATCCTGGCCGACGGCCACGAAGTCGCCGCCTATGGGCTATCGACCACCCATATCCATTGGGGCGGCCTCGACGCCTCGGTTGAACGGGAATGGATCGAGGCAGTGCGTGATGCTTTTGGCAAGGTCGGGCTGCATCCGCGCTGCTGGCTCAGTCCGGCCCGCAGCCAATCCTTTCATACCCTCGATCTGCTGGCGGCGCAGGGCTTCGATATTTGCCTGGACTGGGAACAGGACACCGTGCCGGTGCCGATGCGGGTGGACCGAGGCTCTCTGCTGGCGATTCCCCTGTCGAACGAACTCGATGACCGCAGCCTGCTGATCGATCGTCACCAGAGCGAAGAGGAATGGGCGCTTCAGGTCGGCGAAGCGGCTGCCACCCTGAAAAGCGAGGCCGCCAAGCAGGGCGGCCAGGTGCTCGGCATCACACTGACCCCCTATGTCAGCGGCCAACCTTTTCGCCAGCAGGCCTTGCGTCATCTGCTGGCCGGGCTTGCCCTGGACCCGGCGATCTGGTGTGCCACGTCATCCGAAATTGCCGATTGCCGCTAACCCGGCCAGCCAGTCGAGCACTTCGGTAGCGGTCACCACGTCGGCATATTTGAGCTGCAAATCGGTAAGATTGGCGAAATGGTAGCTCTCATGCTTATCGGCGACGCATTCCTCCGGAATGATGGTGCGGAACCCATGGCTCAGGCTGTCGACCGCCGTGGCCCTCACGCAGCCCGAGGTCGATCCGCCAGTGACGACCACCGTGTCGACCTGATGCCAGGTCAGATAGCTGCGCAGCGGCGTCTCGAAGAAGGCGCTGGGCATGCGCTTGGTGAACAGCAGATCAACCGACTCGTCGATCGCCACGCGCGGGTCGAATTCATGTCGTTCAGAGCCATATTTGATATTCTGCAAGCTGTCCGGCGTGTCGCTGCGGGTTCCCCACACGCCGGCGTCACCGCCATCCTGCTTGTAGGCGACCCGGCTCCAGATCACCGGCATGCCGCGCGCGCGCACTGCCGCGGCGATAGCATTGGTCCAGTCGATCTGCCTGGGATCGGTAACATAGGCGGTCTTGGGAAACAGATCGGGTCGGGTGTAGGCCTGTTGAAAATCGATATTGACCAGAGCCAGCTTGCGGCCGAAGCCGAAACGGGCGCGGTTCGGGTTGGCTTTGACCGCCTCGAACAATTGGCGCGCGGTCTTGTTCTCGCACAGCATGGTGCTGGCAAACGCCAAGGGCGATTCGCTCATCGGGACCTCCGTTGGACAGGGGGGAACATCACCGGTCACGCTTCTTCCTGCCAGGGGTCGTCGCCGGCCTTGGCGCCCCGCCGTCGATGTGTGCGCAAGTGATATTGAAAGCGATCCGGCCGGTAATGGCCGTAGATCAGTTGCACCGGACTGTTGCGTGCCGAGCGCATCACGCGCTCGATACGCAGCAGCGCGGCACCCGGCTCGACCCCCAGCGCTGCGGCGATCTGTGGATCGGCGGCGACCGCAGTGATCCATTGCTCGGCGCTGTGCGCCGCCGCTTGGGCGCGCTCCAGCAATGTCAGCAGCGGCACCGTCGCCAGATCCTGCGTGCTGTATCGATTGGCGATCGCCAGGGGCACGAAACTGACCAGATAGGAGAACGGCTCGCCGGCGATCTTGCGGCGGCGCACGGCGCGCTGCACCAAGCTGCCAGGCGGTAGCGCCAGATGTTCCGCCACGGTGGCGTCAGCCTCCACAAGGGTGACATCGAGAAGCTCGACATCGGTTTCGAGGCCCATCACGCGCAGGCTTTGCAGCAGGGTGCTGAAAGACCCCTTGACCACCGGCAAAGGCTGCGTGCTGGACACCACGGTACCGAGACCGCGATGACGGGTCACCAGCCCATCGGCGGCCAGTTCGTTGAGCGACCGCTTCACCGTGATGCGCGAGACCTTGAATATCTTCGCCAGTTCCTGCTCGCCCGGCAGCATCATGCCGGCGGCCAGTTCACCCTCGCGAATCTTGGCGCGCAGCAAAAGGTAGATCTGGTGGTAGAGCGGCAGCGGCAGCGCGCCATCGAGATTGGCGGCGCCGACGGCCCAGTTCTCACCCGGCATCGGCCGCCTGGTCCGAGTCGGCGCTGAGTTCGTCAGCGACTTCGGCCGAATAAAGATCTCCTTTGGCGCCGATCGCCTCGCCCTCCTGCTGCACGATGCGCAGCACCCGATTGAGATATTCCTGCAGCCACAGACCCCGCTCGGCGGCCGCCTCGGCGGTGGGTTGGAACCTGTCGATGTCGTCTTGCGCCAATACGCCTTTGGCCTGCAACAGACGTTCCAAAGTGTCGATCCGCTCGCGCGCCACTGCCAATTCCTGCACCGCCGCCATGGTGATGGCGAGCACCCGCTCGACATCGGCAGCCTGGAAATAAGGACGTTTGCCGGCCGGCTTGTCGGCCGACCGCGCCAAGGCATCCTTGACGCTCATTTGCGCGCTCCGATCACCTGCCAGGCCGCTTTGCGGCCAAAATCCTCGTGGCCCTGGTCGGCGGCGTCGGGGAAAACAGACTTGTCGACCACGGCGGTGACGGCACCGTGGATGATCTGGTCCGGCCGGAATCCAGCCTCGCACAGCATGCCGCCGAGATCGATCTCGTGCAACCGGCTCCAGAATGGTTCGTTATTGTAGAACGCATCCCAATCGCGCATGGCCTGCTCGAACAGCGGCATGTCGTCGTCATATTGCGGCTGCTCGACATGCAGCACCAGACCGCCCGGCGCCAGCAGGCGATAGGATTCCGCGAAAATCTCCTTGAGCGCGCGTGACGACAGCTCGTGGAGAAACATGGTTGTCTGCACCCAATCGAAGCTCTGGTCAGGAAACATCGACAGGTCCGAGCCGTCGGCCTGGATGAAACGGACATTGTCGACCCCCAACGCCCTGGCCCGCGCCAAGCCGTAGCGCAGCATCGGCGCGCCGAGATCGACGGCGACAATGTCGGCGTCGGGAAAGGCTTTGGCAATCGGCAACAGACTATGCCCAAGCGTGGCGCCGATTTCGAGAATGCGGCGCGGACGGAAATCGGCGTGCTGGCGCTGCAACCAGGCAACCACCGCCTGACCGCCGCCGTCGGAAAAGCGCCCCAGCAAGCCGCCGGTGGTGGCGAAAATGGCATGGTCGTAGCTGGCGGCATTGGAAACGTCGCCGGGAAACAATTCGCTGTGATAGCTGCCCGGCATGCAGTGATGATCGACCGCCGTGACATAGCGCGGTATTGCCAGGTGCGGATCCAGACTGAGCCGGTCCTCGGCGCCCAGCGTCAAGGCGCGGGCCTGCGCCGCCAAGGCTTCGGCCTGGCGAATCGCCGTCCAGCGGCCGGCCTCCTGACGTTGCTCCATGGTCAGGCGCCTGAGCGACGACCAGATCTGAAAGGCGCGGTCCTGCAACAGCGCTTCGCGCACCCCGTGACGGCTGGCCGGCGGTTTGCCGTCGCGCCGGATCAGACCCGGCAGTACGCGGCGTTCCCATGCCGCTCTGACATGCGGCATCACCCGGGTCGCCAGATGACGATTCATCTGGGCCAGAAAATTGAGCCGCGCCATCTCGTCATGCGAGGTTTGGGGAAACATGGCGTGCCGGCCAACCTGTCGATAGTCCGGCGGCCCGTCATAGGCTTCGGTGGGGGATTCGTTGGCGACATGCCCGGAATGGGTCATAGATGCTCCCTCGCTCTCGCTGCTTCCCATCGCAAATGATCTATGTTTATATCATTTAAGACAAGAGATCTGCACGACCTAAATGGCTGAGGACCTCGACCGATCATGCAAACGACCAGAATAATCGCCTTATTCACTTTAAAGCCCGGTATCGCCATTGCCGATTATGAAGACTGGGCGCGGGCGGTCGATGTGCCGACCGTCAATGGATTGAAATCGATCGACCGCTTCGAGGTTTTCAAGGCGACGGGGCTGCTGGGATCCGATGCCGCGCCGCCCTACCAGTATATCGAGATTATCGATGTCGGTGACATGCAGCAATTCGGCCCCGATATTGCGACGCCGGAAATGCAGAAGATCGCCGCTCATTTTCAGGCCATCGCCGAGGTGACCTTCATCAAGACCGAAAAATTGGCCTAGGTGGCCGGGTAATGGCAAGACTTACCGGCAAGACCGCAGTGATCACCGGCTCCGGCCGCCGCAATGGACTTGGTGAAGCGATCGCGCGACGCCTGGCCCAAGACGGCGCCGCCATCGTGCTGTCGGATCTCGGCGCCGCGGTGGATGCCGCCACGCCGGTCGAGATGATCGGCGCCAGCGCGGAAATGGCGGCGATCGCCGAAGATTTGCGTGCCATCGGCGTGCCGGTCAGTTGCTGTGTCTGCGATGTGCGCGATCCGCACCAGGTGGCGGCACTGGCCGATCACGCGGTGGCGGAACAGGGCGGCATAGACATCTGGATCAATAACGCCGGCATCGGCTACATCATGAAGCCGCTGCTGGCGGTCACTGCCCAGGACTGGCGTGCGGTGATCGACGTCAATTTGAGCGGCGCCTTTTTTGGACTGCAGGCGGCGGCCAAGGTGATGGTGGCCCAGGGACGCGGCGGCCGCATCGTCAATATCGCCAGCCAGGCGGCAAAATCCGGATTTCCGCACGCCCAGGCCTATTGTTCGTCGAAGCATGGGCTGGTCGGTCTGGTGCGGTCGGCCGCCATCGAACTGGGGCCGCACCAGATCACTGTCAATAACGTCTGTCCCAATCATGTCACGACCGGGCTGGGGGCCTGGCAGAACGACTATTTCGCCAAGGTCACCGGCAAAAGCCTGGCGCACTATCTGGCCGACATGGCGTCGCGTATTCCGCTTGGCCGTCCCGGTGTGGCCGAGGACACCGCCAACGCCGTTGCCTTCCTGTGTTCGCCCGAGGCTGGTTACATCACCGCCGAAAGCCTCAATGTGTCAGGCGGCGAGGAGCCGCATTGAACGAACCCGTCAATCCCGCCTTATCGCTGATCGACCATGCGCTTGGACTCGACTGGTCGGATTTTCCCGAGCCGGTCCGCACCGCCGCCAAGACCTTCCTGCATGATACTTTGTGTGTCGGCATCGCCGGCGTCAACGCGCCTTATGCCGCCGCCTTGCGCGCCAAGGTCAAGGGTTGGGGCGACGGCGCTTGTTCGGTATTGGGAGACGGCGCGCTGTCGCTGCCGGCCCCCAGTGCCGCCTTTCTAAACGCGTTCCAGATCCATGCCCAGGAATTCGACTGCGTGCACGAACCGGCGGTGGTGCATCCCTTGTCGGTTGTCGCGGCGGCGCTGATCGCCGAGGCGGAACGGTCCGGTCCCTATGACGGCCGGACCTTTCTCGCCGCCTTGGTGGCCGGCGTCGATGTTGCCGCCGGTCTCGGGGTGGCGGCGACCACGCCGCTCCGCTTTTTTCGGCCAGCCACCGCCGGCATCTTCGGCGCGGCGGCGGCTTTGGCACGACTCCGGCAATTGCCGCGTGATGTTGCGCTCGACCTGTTCGGCTATGCCCTGGGGTTCGCCTCCGGCACCATGCAGGCGCATCTGGAGGGCAAACCCGCTTTGCCGGTGCAGGTCGGCAACGCCGCGCGCGGCGCCATTGCCGCGCTCGATATGGCACTGGCCGGTCTGCCCGGTCCGCAACGCTCGATCGACGGTCCGTTCGCCTATTTGCCACTGTTCGAGAGCGGCTTCGATGTGGCGCCGGTGCTTGCCGACCTCGGCCGCCGCTATCGCATCAGCGAAGTCAGCTGGAAGCCGTTCCCGACCGGCCGTGCCGCCCAGGGCGCCATCGTCGCACTGCAAAGCCTGATGCGCGAACAGGGCCTGTCGCTGGCCAATTTCGACCAGCTGGTCTACCGCGCTCCGCCATTGATCAAGCGACTGGTCGGACGGCCTGCAAGCGCCACCATGACGCCGGCCTATGCGCGACTGTGCCTGCCCTGGCTGGCCGCCTTGGTACTGACGCGGGGCAGCGTCGGGCTCGACGATTTCGGCCAGGACCGGCTGGGCGACCCCGCTCTGTTGGCGCTGGCAGACCGGATCACCGTCGAGGATGACGGCAATCCGGATCCGGCCGCGTTCGTCCCGGCGGTGGCGCTGGCCCGCACGCTGGCGGGCGATTTGCTGCGCCAAACGGTAACCGCCCAATTCGGATCGCCGGCCTGGCCATTGAGCCCGACCCAACATCGCGACAAGGCGCGGCGTTGCCTCGCCTTTGGCGGGCTGTTGGCGATCGACGACCGCTTGGCGGCGATGATCGATGGGTGCGAGACGATGCCGGACATCCTGCCGCTGCTGCGGCTGGCGGCCGGCAAAACACCGGAATTGGTCGGCGACTGACCGGAAAAAAAGCGCGCTATTGGTTGAAGGATTTGCTGCTCAAGGCCGCCATGGATTGAAGGGACGTGAAAATCAGGCTTAGTCTGTTGTCCCAGGTCGGAATCGGTTGGGCGGTACAATGCGAGATTTTGAGGGTCATCCCGGCGTAAGCGCGAGGGCATGCAGCGATCTCCTTGAGACGACACCGTTGATCGCCTGGCGGCGAGCGAGGGCCTGCCCTCGCACTCCCGTTCCACCTCTGTATTTGTTGAATGAATTCAACAAATACAGAGGTGGCCAAATAAAGTGTTCGGCGGCGTCATCGAATCTTCGGGCGCCTTTGGGGCGTCGACTGGAACAGTCGACGCCCCAAAGGCGCAACAGGGTGCGCGAGGGCAGGCCCTCGCTCGCCGCCAGGCGATCAGCCTCATGAAAATCGTCATCGCGCCGGATCACTATAAGGAAAGTCTGTCCGCCCTGAGCGTCGCGACCGAAATTGAAGCCGGATTCCGTGAGATCTTCCCCGATGCCGACTATGTCAAAATTCCAATGTCCGATGGCGGCGAAGGAACTGTTGAAGCCTTGGTGGCCGCCACCCTAGGCAAAATCATCCGTGTGAGGGTTTCCGGTCCCTTGGGAAAGCCGGTCGATGCGTTCTATGGCCTGACCGGCGACGAAAAAACCGCAGTGATCGAAATGGCGGCAGCCAGCGGGCTGGAATTGATCGCCCCGGCGGAGCGTGATCCGCTTCGCGCCAGCACTTTCGGGACAGGGGAGCTGATCCGGGCCGCTTTGGATGCCGGGGCAAAGCGTTTCATCATTGGCATTGGCGGCAGTGCCACCAATGACGGCGGAAGTGGCATGGTCAAAGCGCTCGGCGGCCGCTTCTTCGATGAGCGCAACAATGAACTTGAAGCCGGGGGGGCCGCACTTGAACAGCTGGCTCGGATCGACATCAGCGGACTCGATTCCCGACTGCATGAGTGTCCGATCGATGTCGCCTGCGATGTCGACAATCCATTGATCGGACCTGACGGCGCGTCGTCGGTGTTCGGCCCGCAGAAAGGCGCGACGCTTGAAATGGTGGCGCGTCTCGACCGCTGTCTGGCGCGCTACGCCGAAAAAATCCAGTCGGACCTCGGAGTCTCGGTGGCCGACCTTCCCGGCGGCGGAGCGGCCGGCGGTCTCGGCGCGGGGTTGTTCGCTTTCCTCCACGCGCGGCTGAGGAGGGGATTTGAGATCGTTTCGGACGCCGTCGGCCTTGACCGAATGATCGCCGATGCCGATCTGGTGATCACCGGGGAGGGGCGGATCGACAGTCAAACCATGCGCGGCAAGACCCCCTTCGGGGTGGCACTGACGGCGAAGCGCCACGGCAAGCCGGTGATCGCCATTGCCGGCTGCCTGACCAGGGAGGCGAGTGCGGTTTATGGCGGCGGCATCGATGCGATCTTCAGTGTTCTGTCGCGGCCTTGCACGCAACAGGAGGCTCTGGCGAGCGGCGCGGAAAACATTCGGCGCGCGGCACGAAACATTGCTGCGGCCGTTCGGGTCGGCACAGAATTGGGTGCCTTGACGAGGCGGATCGGCGGATAATTCTTTACCCCAGCCGTGGCGGCACAAAGCCCCCGAAGGCGCGTTCGAGCAACCCGGCAAAAGCGATGGTGGTGCGATCCTCGAGAAAGCCGCCGATGATTTGCACGCCGATGGGGAGGCCGTCTGCATCGCGACCGATCGGTGCCATCGTGGCGGGCAGCCCGGCCAGGCTCGCGATGGCGGCCCACACCGACAAAGCACCGTAATCGACCGACTGGCCGTCGACATCGATGCGACGCTGGGCAAAAGGCCGCGTGTCATGCGCAAAAGCCGTCACCGGCGCGGCCGGGCACAGAATCAGATCGACGCGGTCGAACAGCAGGCGCCATCGTTGTGCCAGTACCGCACAGCGATTGCTGATTTGCGAAAAACTGCGCTGGGTCAATTGCATGGCACGCAGCCTCAGCGCCGCCAGGCTGGTGTCGTCGGGGGCCAGCGCAGCGATGGCGTCGCCGATCTGCAGCAAGGCGGCATCGGGCAAATCGGCGGCGATACGGGCGGACAAAAGTTGCGCAAAGATTCTGGTGGTCTCGGCCAGATCCGGCAAGGCGTCGCTGTCGCGCAGCACCCGCGCGCCGGCCCGTTCAAGCCGGTCGGCCAGGCTTTCCATGGCGGCGCCGATGACGCCGGCAGTGGGACATAAGGGATGGCGGTCCAGCAGCAAAAGCCGAAAATCCCGCAAGTCGGTTTGGCCCGCCGCCGGCAACTTCAGCCGATAGGCCTTGCCCTCTGCCAATTCATCCGGCGCGGCGAGCAGGCCGAGCGCGAGAGCGAGGTCGGCGGCGCATCGCGCCATCGGTCCGGCCACCGGCCAATTGCCGGTCGCGAGATCGCCCAGTCGCGGCCGCGGCGGCAAGGGCGGCGGCTGGCCGCCGCGCAGCGGAATGATATCGAGGCTCGGCTTCAAGGCATAGACGCCGCAGAAATGCGCGGGCAGCCGCAACGATCCCCCCAAATCCGAACCGAGTTCGAGACTGACATAGCCAGCCGCCAGCGCCGCCGCCGAACCGCCCGACGAACCCCCGGCGGTCCGCGCAGAATCCCAGGGATTGCCGGTACAGCCATAGACGGCGTTGTTGCATTGGTAATCGGCCAGCATGAAGGAGACATTGGTCTTGCCGAGCAGGATCGCACCATTGGCCTTGAGCCGCGACACCGCGACGGCGTCGGTGGTCGACCGAGTGTCGCGCTGGGCCGGGTTGCCCCAGCATTTGCCCAGGTCGGCTACGTCGAACTGCTCCTTGACGGTGATCGGCACGCCGAGCAGTGGCAGCCGATCACCTTTCGCCACCCTACGGTCGGCGGCCAGTGCCGCCTGACGCGCGCGGTCGAAATCGCGCACCACCACGGCGTTGATGACGCCATCCAGCGCCTCGATACGGGCGATCGCCCGGTCCACCACTTCCCGGCTGGAAATCTGCCGGTTTGCCACCGCCGCCGCCAGCGCAGTCGCCGTCTGGTACGCGTCATCCCCTGTCAACATTGTCTATTCCCTGATGGACTGCGGATCACTGTGCCGGATTCTGATCGGCAAGACGAGAACCATGATATCCTTGTCCGATGCCCAATCGCCACGAAGATGCGCGTCTGATCCTGCCGCCGGTCGCCCCTCTGCTGACGGCGGACGAGCCGCCGCCTTTTTTCGAAATGGGCACCGACGCGCGGTCCCAATTCGTCATTGCCGTCGATCACGCCAGTTGTCGCATCCCACGCAGACTGGGCGATCTGGGCTTGCCGGCGACAGAGCGCGAGCGACATATCGGCTGGGATATCGGCAGTCTGGCCGTAGCGCTCGCGGTGGCCGCGCGACTGGACGCCACCTTGGTGGCGCAGAACTATTCCCGGCTGGTGATCGATTGCAATCGCGACCCCGGCGTCGCCTCTTCGATCCCCTGCGAAAGCGACCAGGTCGCTATTCCCGGCAATATCGGGATCAGTGAGGCTGAGCGTGCGGTCCGCCGCACCGCCCTGTTCGATCCCTATCACGATCGCCTGCAGGCGCTGCTGGACGCACGCCGCAGCACCGGCCGTCCCACCATTCTGGTGGCGCAGCACAGTATGACCGATCTGTTCGCCGGTGTGAGGCGAAGCATGCACGCCGCCGTGCTGTATAACCGTGACCGCCGCTTCGCCGGTCTGGTGCTGGACCGGCTGCGCTGTGACCAAGGCCTGACGATCGCTGACAACGAACCCTATTTCGTCAGCGACGACACCGATTATACCATTCCCCGTCATGGTGAAGCGCGCGGTCTGCCGCATGTGGAGATCGAGATCCGCCAGGATCTGATCCAAGATCCTGCCGGTCAGGCCAGTTGGGCGCGCCGCATTGCCGAAGCGCTGCAGCAGGCCGCAGCGCTGCTGCCCGAAAGTTAGTGCTCCTCAATCGCGCGGATCGACTCGGAGTCGTCCTTGAGGGCAAAGCCGGTTTGCTGCAGCCGCTTTGCTTGCCGCATCAGCCAGGTCAGTTTGTCGGCGGCCTGGTCATAGGACAAGCCATCGGCATGGACGTTGGAAATGCAATTGCGCTCGGCGTCGACTCGGCCCGGACGTGGCTGCCAGGTAAGATAGAGTCCGAGAGAGTTGGAGACCGTCAGGCCGGGCCGTTCACCGATCAGAATGACCGACATTTCTGCATTTAACAGCCCGCCGATGTCGTCAGCCAGGGCGACGCGCGCCTGCTCAGCCAGGATGATCGGCGCCAGACGCCAACCTTGCAACCGCGCCAGGCAGGCGCGCAAGGTGGCAAGCGCGTGGTCGGCAATTGCCGCCGAGGACAAACCGTCGCCAATCACCAGCACTGCGTCCCAGGCCGAAGCGGCATGATCGGCGGCAAGCAGCGCGCGGCTTGATGGGTCGAGCCGGCGGCCCAAATCGGGGCGGCACAAATAGCTGGCGCGATCGACGGCGGCGCTGTGCACCCGCCTCACCGGTCCCACAATCCCGGAGGCGAGAGCATCGAAATCGACGACCCGATGTACTGCCTCGCGGGCGCGGGCGTGCGCCGCCTGAAGAGGCAACAAATCCGCGGTCGGCAGCGCGTCGCCGCTGCGCGGCAGGCCGACGCGGGCGCGGGTGGCGGCGCGAAAGCGCGCCCAAACATCAGGGAGCGCGGGCTCCTGCATGGCATACGACATCCCTAGCTAGCGGCCAGCATTCATAATCCGTCCGACCTGCCATCAATGTGGTTGTCGGCCACCAATAATCGCATCGATCGGCACGGTCGGGCCAGGGTTGTTTGCAACTGAGTCTGCAGTCATCGACGCCGGCCGGCACTCAATTACGATATTGAAAGCATACCAACTAGTCGGTACAATGCTTCACATGACAAGCCAATCACCCCATGAATCCAAGACCAAGCTTCTGAACGCGGCGCTGAACGTAATTCGCGCCAAGGGCTATTCCGCGACAACAATTGACGACATCTGCCACGCGGCGGGCGTCACCAAAGGTAGCTTTTTCCATCATTTCAAGAGCAAGGACGACCTTGCGCTATCAGCCGCCGCCTATTGGGGCGAAATGACCGAGGGCTTTTTTGCCGCCGCCCCCTATCACCAGTCGGAAGACCCTTTGGAGCGGCTTCTCGGCTATGTCGATTTTCGCGGGCAAATTTTGCAAGGCGACTTGCCGGATTATACCTGTCTGCTCGGCACGCTCGTGCAGGAAACCTATGCAACGCATCCCGAGATTCGGGCTGCCTGCGACAATGGCATGTCCACGCACATTGCCATCATCACGCGCGATGTTGAAGCCGCCAAAAAACTTTACGCGCCCGACGCGCCGTGGAGCGCCGAAAGCGTCGGCTATTTCATCCAGTCGGTTTTGCAAGGCGCGTTCATTTTCGCAAAGGCGAAACAAGGCCCCGAGGTAGTGCGGGAAAGCCTCGTACATTTACGGCGATATCTCGGGCTTATCCTCAATCAGTCGCGCAAGGGGAAGCAAAGGAGCAAATCATGATCGCAACGCCCGAGATCGTTCAGACCAACGCCGAACAAGCCGCGGTTATACACCTCACCATTCCACGCGCCGAAATGATAAAAACTTTCGGCACCGCGGTCGATGAATTGGCTGCCGAATTGACACGGCAAGGCGTTACGCCCCAGGGGGCGGTTTTCGCGCATCATCTGATAACGAGCACGGTAACATTCGATTTTGAACTGGGCATTATCGTCAACAGGCCGGTGCAGGTGAATGGACCTGTCAAGCCGGGCGAGCTTCCGGCGGCGAAGGTCGCGCGCACGATATATGGCGGCCCCTATGAAGGCCTCCACCTCGCCTGGATTGAATTCAACCAGTGGATGAAAGCGAACGACCTCAGGCAAGCCGAGGACCTCTGGGAGGTCTATTCGGTCGGGCCCGAGACGACGCCCGATCCCGTTAACTGGCGCACGGAATTGCATAGACCTCTGCGAGACTGAGTCCGCTCGCGCGAAGTGTCTTGGACCATGGCGGGGCCGCATCCCTACTTCAATCGGATTTTCGGCGCGATTTTTAACATGGACAAGATCATCGGCGGCGCTTTCGTTGCAGGTCTTTCAGACTTGAAGGCGCTTGCCGAAAAATAGGTGACATCCACGATCTGTTGAGACTAACCGCCAAAACCAAGCGAAAGGAAATGCCATGACCAACGCAAATTTGAAAAAGTTTCTCGTTTTGTATCTGGCACCAGCCTCGGTGCTGACTGACTGGGCAAAGACTGATCCGGAAACGAGAATGGCAGCCGAACAAAAAATGCAAGTCGAGTGGCAAAAGTGGATGGCTGATCACGGCGATTTGATCAGCAACACCGAAGCCGGAGGCAAAACCAAGCGGGTAACGGCGAGCGGCATCTCCGACACTAAGAATGATATCATGTTGTATTCGTTCGTGGAGGCGGACTCGCATGAAGCGGCGGCAAGGGCCTTCGAAAATCATCCCCACCTACAAATCCCGCAATCCACCATCGAAGTGATGGCAGTGCGACCGATCTAGAGAGACAGTCCTTGCCCGACCGTGCGGACAAATGCACCAGCCCTTAAGATCGGTTCGCTGCCTTCACCCCCGACTGTCTAAGACCTGGTCCACCAAACCCATGAAATTCCTGTGGACCCGCGCGGCAATCGCTTGCAAAGAGGGCAGCGCTGCCAGGGTTGATTGGGCCAGTTGCCGGTCGCCCTGCGGCCCCAGCACGCTTTGCAGATAGGCACGATATTCGGGAATCGCCTGCCAGTCGGCCACCGTGTCGTCGGTGATTTCGGCATGAAATTGCAGGCCATAGGCGCGGCGCCAGCGGAACGCCTGGCAGCCGCAGACCGCGTTGGCGGCCAGCAAAACGGCGCCGGCCGGCAACCTGCTGACTTCGGCGCCATGCCATTGAAAAGTCTGCAGCGGATCGGGCAGAGTGGCGAACAGCGGGTCGTCACGCCCGAAACCGGTAAGGTCGACATCGGTAATGCCGACCTCGGGCCGCGGGCTGGGTCCGACGACGCCGCCGAGTGCGGCGGCCAACAGCTGATGGCCCAGACAGAGGCCGAGAAACGGCCGATCAAGTTCAACCACAAAATGCCGGATTGCCGCCTTTTCGGCGACCAGCCAAGGAAACTGGTCTTCCTGCCACACATCCATCGCGCCGCCCATCACCACCAGCGCGTCGTATGGCACAAGACTGGCCGGGATTGGCTCATTCTGCGCCAAGGCGACGGTATCCCAGGAAATGCCGTCGCGACGCCAAAACGCGCGCAGCGAGCCCGGATGTTCGCTTTCATGATGCTGAAAAACCAGGAAATGCATACCGCCGATCTTGCCCGGTTTCGGCCTATCGCCGCAAAGGGAAATTGCGGCGCCGCTGGGGGGCGCGCAACTAGGTGGCACATCGGACGCAAGCCGTGACTTTTGGCAATTCTCATTTACTGTCATTATGATGGGGCGTATTTTCGACCATCGTGAATCGCACAGCCTCCTGGCCGAAGGAGCGGACCATGCGCCTCGCTCACCTCCCTTGTTTTGCCATCCTCCTGTTGTCCCTGGTGGGCATGCGGGTCGAGGCCAATTGCACGATGGAAAAGCTCGCCAGTCTGCCTGCAACCGTCCGTGACGGGCGCATTTTCGTGCCCGGCAGCATAGAGGGCCATCCGGTCGAGTTCCTGGTCGATCTGGCCGCGCCCACTCTTCTGCTCAAGGGAGCATCGCGAGATTTTTCGGTATTTCCCAATAATTTGCATGCCGTGCCGACCGCCATGGTGGGAAATTTGCCGGTCGAACATTTGCCATTGAAGGTAGCGGGCAGCATTGCCAATTTCGGCGCGCCGCAGGCCGTCGCCATTCTCGGCAGGGATTTTTTTTACATATTTGATGTCGAGTTCGACATCCATAATCATGTGATCACTCTGTTCAATCCGAAGGACTGCCAGGACGCCAATTTGGCTTACTGGACAAGTAATTATAACGTTTTGACAATGCATAAGAATTTTACACATTTTGTCAATCTGCCGCCGGTGTTTTCACCCTATATTTATCCTCACATCAATCTGGACGTGAAACTTAACGGCCGCCCCATTTTGGCGGCGCTGGACAGCGGCTATCGCGAGACCAGCGTGTCGCTGACGGCGGCCCACGACGCCGGTATCGACCGCGGCGATGCCGGGGTGGCTCACATCGACAATACGCCGGATCTGCTCGACGGTTATGGGACACAGACCTGGCTGGCCACCTTCGACAGCGTGAGCCTTGATTCGGAAACCATCAGACCGACCGCCCTGCGGTTTCACGATTTCTGGGGGGGAGGGGCCCAGACCGGAACCGGGCTCCCTGTGGGCGGCGCGACGGGTAGCGTGGAGATGGTGCTGGGTGCCGATTTCCTGGTTTCGCACCGAGTACTGATTTCCTACAGTCAACACAAAGTCTACTTTTCCTACGCTGGCGGCACGCCTTTCAGCACCGGGCCGTCATCGGCGGAGCCCGCCTTGACACCCTGATCGACCGGCAGAATGTCTTAACAGCGCTCAAGGCGCCGGTTCAGCGGGGTCCGCCGCCGCGTAGCCATTTGGCTGGCAACCTCGTGGACCTGCTTTTTCTTGCGGCCTGCCAGGCCGGACGGCGGCGCCAAAACGACGGAACGCCGGCCCCTTGCCCCGAACGGATTCCCCTATGGTCGCGCCCGTCACCGTCACCAGTTTGCACTTCTATCCGATCAAATCCTGCCGCGCGGTGACTCTGGAGCAGGCTTTCGTCGGGCCGCGCGGCCTCGAAGTCGGTCGGATCGGCGACCGACGCTGGATGCTGGCAGACGCCGCCGGCCGGATGGTGACCCAGCGAGAACGGCCGGCGCTGGCGCGCGTCACGATTGCGCTGGAGGCCGATCGACTGCTGGTGGCGGGCGACGATCTGGCGCCGATCGCCTTCGGTCCCGACGAAACCCAAGAGCACCGCGAGAGCATCCTGTTGCATGGCCAGACTGTGGTCGGGCATCTGTCGCTACCTTCCGTCAATGACTGGTTCAGCCGCTTCCTGGGCGAAACTGTGCGGCTGTTATACCAGCGAGACGACGACATCCGTCTGTGCGATCCTAATTTCGCTTTGGCACCCCTGGCCGATCGCTTAGGCTTTGCCGACGCCTATCCTTATCTGCTGACCAGCCTGGCGACGCTCGAACGTCTAGGTACGGAAATACAATTTTCGGTGCCGATGAACCGCTTCCGTCCCAATATCGTGATCGGCGGCAGTCCGGCCGACGCCGAATATGGCTGGCGATCGATCGCGATCGGTGCGGCGGCGCGACTGGCGCTGGTCAAGCCCTGCACGCGCTGCGTGGTAACCACCATCGACCAGGACAGCGGCGCCAGGACCGGTCCGGAACCGCTGGCGACCTTGCAGCGCGCCTATTCTCTGTCGGCCTGGTTCGGTCGTGCCCAAGTCCGCGGCGCCGTCTTCGGCGAAAACGCCATCGCCAGCCAAAACGGCATGATTCACCGAGGCGATGCTGTTGCGGTGGTGGAAGAAGGGCCGCGCCATAACTTCGGCCGCTGATGCAATCACGAATTTTGACTCTTGCTTCGCCTGGCGCTGCGCGACGCGAACCGCGCCACTCTGTCGGCCAAATTGTTGATTTGGATATAAAATATCCGGAAACCCGGCGCCGCCCGGCGGGTGAAATACGACGCGCCGCGGCAGGGGGTAAATCGTTGACCGCATAATAAGAAAATGATTAGGCTATCGGAATACTCGGCCTAAAGGGCGCCGCACCGTCAGGGTGCGCGAAGGTGATAACCGGGGCCGACACTAAAGAAATGGGGCGGGGGGCAAGGCGCCGCGAATTCTACTGACAGGGGTAATCATGGCCATCAAGTACACTTCACGCCCGGCTGCCGGGCGATTCATGTTCTCCGGGGTGAGCGTTTTTGCGCTGCTGGCGTCGGGCTGTATTGGCACATTGGCTGCCAGTGCTGCCGATGAGAAGGATGCGATCGAGGAGATCATCGTCACCGCGCAGCATCGCGCCCAGACCGAAAAAGACGTGGCTGAGACGGTGTCGGTGCTATCAGGGGCCAATCTCGATGAATTCAGCGCCGGCGGCGCCGATATCACCTTCCTCAATGCCCGCGTGCCCAGCCTTTACGCCTCGTCGAGCTATGGCCGCACCTATCCGGTGTTCTCGATCCGCGGCTTCGGCGACAATGACTTCGACTATAATGCCCAGCAGCCGGTTTCGGTGGTCTATGACAATGTCGTGCTGCTCAATCCGATTTTGAAAGCCTTCCCGGTGTTCGACACCGTCGGGCTGGAAGTCGCCAAGGGTCCGCAAGGCACGCTCTATGGCACAAACACGCCGGGCGGCGTGATCAAGATCGATTCGGTCAGGCCGAGCGACAAGTTCGAGGGCTATGCCGATGTGTCCTGGGGGACCTACAACACCGTCAGCGCCAATGGCGCGGTCGGCGGCCCGATCATCCCCGGTATTCTGTCGATGCGCATCTCACTGCTTGAAGAATATCGCGACAACTGGGTAACCAACGATTACACGCCGAACACCCGGGCGCCGAAGGTCAATGGCTATGACGATACCGCAGGCCGCATTCAGCTGCTCTATACGCCCAACGAAAAATTGTCGATGCTGCTCAATGTCCATGCCCGCAACATGGACGGCACCTCGACCCTGTTCCGCGGCAATGCCCTTACCCCCGGCACCAATGATCTGGTGCCCGGCTTCAAGCCCAATCACATCGCGTTCGACGACCTCTATACCCAGAAGCTGGAGACCAAGGGCGCCAGCCTCGACATCGACTATGATCTCGGCCCGGTCAAGCTGACCTCGATTACCGGCTGGGAAAGCGGCCGTATCCTCAGCCGCGGCGATCTCGATGGCGGCTGGATCAACTACAGCACCGGCGCCGGTACCGTCCTTTTCGATTCGGCGTCGCAGGACGTGATTCCCAATCTGCAACAATATACCCAGGAATTCCGCCTGGCGGGCGACATCACGCCGAACTTGTTCAACCAGGGCGGCGTCTATGTCTTTCATGATTTGTATCAGGACATGACTTACGAGTATGACGACAACATGAACGCCGCCGGCATGGTGCTGGACAATCCGCTTGGCGAACTGCTCAACACCCGCCAGAGCGCGGTGTCCTGGGGCATTTTCGATTCGGCCACCTACAAATTCGACGACAAGCTGAGCATCAACGCTGGCATCCGCGAATCGCATGACTACAAGGATCTGGTGATCGAGCGCTATTTCGCCCAAGGCGGCGAAGCCTTCCTGCAGGGCTCGACCCCGGACGATATCCACAATACCGGCTATCACAAAAATGTCGCTGGCGTCGGCGCCTCATCGATCAGCTGGGATCTCAGCCTCAATTACAAAGTCACCGACGATCTCAGCGCCTATTTCCGGGCCGCCCGCGGCGGCAAGGGACCGGCGATCGAGGCGCGCGATACTTTCGCCAACAACATTTCGACGGCGAAGCAGGAATCCACCACCTCCTATGAGGGTGGCATCAAATCGACCTTCCTCGATAAGCGCGCCAAACTCAATCTCGATGGCTATATTTGGGACGACCGCGACGCCCAGATCACCTCGACCGGTGGCGCCAGCAATCTGATTCTGCTGCAGAATGCCAAGAATGTGGAGGGTTACGGCATCGAGATGGAAGGCGAATTGAAGCCGATCTCCCATCTTTTGCTGACCGGCAGCTTCAGCTACAACCATACCGAAATCCAGGACCCCAATCTTTACACCACCTATTGCGGCAATGGCTGTACCGTCACCTCGCCTTTGGTGATGGTCAATGGCCAATTGCTGGCATCGCTCGACCATGCGCCGTTGCAGAATGCGCCGGAATGGATCGCCGCCTGGACGCTGCGCTATGACCTGCCGCTTGATGCCAGCAGCGGGCTCTATCTGTTTACCGACTGGACCTATCGTGGCAATGTGCTGACGACCGCCTACAAATCGGTTGAAAGCACTGTCCAGCCGCTGCTGCTGGGCGGCCTGCGCATAGGCTATGAGAATTTCGAACATGATTACGAGATTTCGGCGTTCTCGCGCAATATCCTCAACCGGGTCCAGGCCGTCGGCGTGGCGATCGATTTTGTTCCCGGCGATTACAACGCCTATATCAATGATCCGCGTACCTTTGGAGTCCAGTTCAAGAAGCGGTTCTAGTCTCAGCGGGGATGCGGGCCGCCGACCCTTTGTCAAAGGGTGAAAGGCCAGGTCATGCGTGCCATTGTTCTGGTGCTGGATTCGCTCGGCATCGGCGAGACTCCGGATGCAGCGATGTTCGGCGATGTCGGGGCCGACACTTTTGGCCATATCGCCGAACATTGCGCTGCCGGTCTGGCCGATGTGGGCCGCAGCGGACCGCTCAGTCTGCCCAATCTGGAACGCATTGGCCTCGGTCTCGCCTGCCAACTCGCCACCGGCCGGCTGCCGCCCGGCCTGTCGGCGGCGCCGGCGCTGCGGGCGGCCTATGGGGCGGCGCGCGAAGTGTCGGCCGGCAAGGATACGCCGTCGGGCCATTGGGAATTGGCCGGTGTGCCGGTGCGCCAGGATTGGGGTTATTTCCCCGCCCCGGACAATTCCTTCCCGCCGGCGCTGCTGGCGGGTCTGGTCGCCCGCGCCGGGCTGCCGGGCTGGCTCGGCAATTGCCATGCCTCGGGCACCACCATTCTCGACCAACTCGGGGTTGAACATATCGCCAGCGGCAAGCCGATTTTCTATAGCTCGGCGGATTCGGTGTTTCAGATCGCCGCGCATGAAACGCATTTCGGTTTGTCGCGGCTTTATGCGCTGTGCGACATCGCCCGCGCGGAAGTGGACCGCTATCGGATCGGCCGGGTGATTGCCCGACCCTTCCTCGGCGAACAGCCCGGCGCCTTCCGCCGCACCGGCAATCGTCGCGACTATGCGGTGCCGCCGCCGGCGCCCACCCTTCTGCAAAAGCTGACCGAGGCCGGCGGCGAGGTGGTGGCCATCGGCAAGATCGCCGACATTTTCGCCCATCGCGGCATCAGCCGCACGATCAAGGCAACCGGCAATGAGGCGCTGTGGCAGGCCACCCTGGAGGCGGTTCGAGAGGCCCCTGATTTCAGCATCGTGATCACCAATTTCGTTGATTTCGATCAGGAATATGGCCATCGCCGCAACGTCGCCGGCTATGCCAGGGCGCTGGAAAGCTTCGATCGCCGCCTGCCCGAGCTCGACCCGCTGCTCAGGCCCGACGATCTGGTGATCGTCACCGCCGACCATGGCTGCGACCCGACCTGGCCGGGCTCGGACCATACCCGTGAACATGTGCCGGTCCTGGTCTGGGGGGACAAGGTCACGTCCGGCAGTCTTGGCCTGCGCGACAGTTTCGCCGATGTTGGGCAAAGCCTGGCCCGCTGGTTCGGCCTGGCACCTTTTGTCGATGGTGAGGCTTTCTTGTGAAGGGGATGGGGCGATGACGTCCGACGAAAAGCTGCGCGCTCTGTTTGACGCCGCCCGTGCGATAAGGGCCAAGGCCTATGCGCCCTATTCGCGCTTTCATGTGGGTGCCGCCCTGTTGGGCGGCGATGGCCGCATCTATGCCGCCGCCAATGTCGAAAACGCGGCTTTTCCGCAAAGCCAATGTGCCGAGGCTTCAGCGATCGGGGTGATGGTGGCGGCAGGCTGTCGCGAGATCGCCGCCGTCATGGTGGTCGCCGGCGCTGCTGGCGATGATGCCGTGGCGCCGTGCGGCGGTTGCCGCCAGCGCCTGTCCGAATTCGCCGCGCCCGAGGTGCTGGTGCATATGGCCGACGAGTCCGGCATCAAGACCAGCCGCAGCATCGGCGAACTGCTGCCGTTCAGTTTCGGACCGAAACAGTTGGTCCCCTGATTTGATCTACCGACTGTAGGCGCTCTCCGACTGCGCTGCAGCGATATAGTCGCGGAAAAAGCGCGGCTGATCGACCGCCAGTACGATCGTGACCTTCTGTTCGCCGAGATGCGGCGCCAGTGTCGCCGGCCAGACATGGGTGGTGCCGTAATGCAGCCCATGGTCGATCTCGACATCCATATAGGCGCTGACCTGGCGGGTGATGATCGCGGGGTCGACGGCGATGGCGGTGGTCAGCTGGTCCCACATCGGCAGCGTCCAGGGGTGTTTGGCCAACTGCCCGCTAGCAGGGGTGGTTTTGGCCAGCAACCGGCGGGTGATATCTGGCGTCATCAGCACGTCGTTGCTGACATTGCCGACCGACGTGATCATGGCCCAGGGCGCGGTCAGCGTGATATGCGCCGCTTCCGGATCGAAGATGATATTGAAATCCGAGTTGAAATCGGCGTCGCCGGTGACCTGGCCGAGATTGGTGCCGAGCAGGCCGCCCATGAAGATCAGTTGCTTGGCCAGACCGGCGAAGTCAGGGTCCTGGGCGATTGCCAGGGCGATATTGGTCAGCGGTCCGGCGGCGATGATGGTCACCTCATGCGGATGCGCGTGCACCGCCTCGATCATGAAATCGACGGCTCTCCCGGCCGCCGGCTTCAGCTGTGGCGAGCCCTCGTCCAGCGGCGGGATCAGCGCCGGATCGTCAGGGTGCCAAGGCTGGCCGGGCGCGGCGTCGTTCCAGGCGCCTTTCCAGGGAATTTTGCCATACAGCCCTTCCCAGGCGCGCATCCGCGCCGGCCGGTTGACCAGCGGGAACACCGCGCCGAGATAGACCGGGATCTCGCCGCGGTGATAGATCTCGAGCGCGCGCAGCAGCGTCGCGGCACCTTCGTCGCGCCAGCTATCGCCGCTGACCATGGTAAAGCCCAGCACCGTGACGGTCGGATCGGCCAGCAGCGGCAGGATGTCGTCGCAAGCGGCACCGGAAAAGTCGTTGTCGTAGATCACCAGCTGCGGCGACCCAGCGGCGCTGACCGCCGGGCCCGACAGTGGCAGCAGTCCGAGCATCAGCCCGGCGAGCCAGCTGCGCCTCATGCGCCGAGCCGACGGCTGGCAGGATGCGCGGCCTGTGCCAGCAGGGCGTCGATCTCGGCCCTCTTCGGCATCGATGGCTGGGCGCCGCGCCTGGTTACCGAAATCGCCGCCGCGGCATTGGCGAAGCGCACGGCCGCTTCGGCGGTGGCGCCCTCCGACAAGGCCACCGCAAAGGCGCCGTTGAAGGCGTCGCCGGCTGCCGTGCTGTCAACCGCCGTCACCGCAAAGGCCGGCACCAGCACGGCGCTGCTCTGTCCGGCTTCGAGCAGCACCGCGCCACGCGACGACAGTTTCAGAACGATGTTGCGCGGACCCAGCGCGCGCAGCGCCAGGGCCCCTTGCAGCGGATCGTCCAACACATTGAAACCCAACAGCGCCTCAGCCTCGGTTTCGTTGGGGGTCAGCCAGTCGATCTGGGCCAGCAGCTCGGCAGGCAGCGGACAGGCCGGGGCCGGATCGAGGATGAACAGGGCGCCCTGGGACCGCGCCAGTTTGGCGGCGGCGAGAACGCCGTCGAGCGGCGTCTCGAGCTGCGCCAGGACAAAGCCGGCTGTCGCGAAGGCGGCTGCCTTGGCGCCGATCGCCGCGGCCGACAAGGTGGCATTGGCGCCCGGCACGACAATGATGCAGTTTTCGCCGTCGGCCGAGGTCATGATCAGGGCGATGCCGGAGCGCCCGGCGACTTTGTCCAGATGCTCAACCGCGACACCCGCCGCGACCAGTCCGTCCCTGATTTTGCCCCCGACATCGTCGTCGCCGACGCGGCCGAGAAAACTGACCCGACCGCCCGCCAAAGCGGCACCAACCGCCTGGTTGTTGCCCTTGCCGCCGAGGTAGGTGCCGAAACTGTCGCCGAGCAGGGTCTGGCCCGGTGTCGGCAAGGTGGCGGCGCCGGCGACATAGTCATAGCCCAGGCTGCCGACCACCAGGATATTGCTCTTGTTGTTGGATGCGGACGTCATGCGGTCAGTTCCCGTAAAGCGGCGCTACCGAGATGATCAGCAGGCCGGCGATGAACAGCAGAAACATGGGTAGCAGCAGCAGGCGCGACAGCGGCGGCGCGGTGGCGAATTCGCCCCACACGAAGACACCCCAGGCCGCCGAGACCATCGTCGCGCCCTGGCCCATGGCGTAGGAGGTGGCCGGTCCGACCAGCGCCGAATGGGCACCGACGAAAGAGGCCACCGCACCGGTACACCAGATCATGCCGCCCAGGACGGCCCAACCATGCGTCGCCAGACCGGCGGCACGATACTCGGCCCAGGACACCGGCGCGGTGTCGGTCAGCGGCCGGCGCATCAGCAGACCATTGACCGGCAGGGCGCAGAGCGCCACGCCGAGGGAAAAGACAAAGGTGACGGCATAGGGACCAAGTCCGTCACTGCCGCCACCGGCGCGGGCCACCAGCGGGAAGAAGCTTCCCATCAGCACGCCGCACAGCAGGGCCAGGCGGAGACCCTTGCCGATCGGGCGGCGGCTGCCGGCGTCGCGCAGGCGATAGGCGATGGCATCGACGACGATGGCGGCGACCACCAGGGCGACGCCGCCGAACAGCAATAATGGGCTGCCCTGCGGCTGGATGGCAAAGCTCAACACCACGCCGACCACCAGCGCCAGGCCGATGCCCACCGGAAAGGCTACCGCCAGCCCGGCGATCTCGATCGCTGCGACCAGCAGAAGATTGGCGACATTGAACACGGCTCCGCCAGCCAGGGCCAGGATGAAGGCTTCACTGCGCGCCCCGGCGAGATTGCGGATGAAGCTGTCCGAGCCGCCATCGAGCGATCCCAGTGTCAAGCCATAGATCAGAGAGGCGGCGACGACGCCGATGACATAATCCCAATAGGCCAGGGAAAATGGCCAATTGCCGGTCATTTTCAAAGTATTGGCCCATGACCCCCAGCTCAGCATGCTGATCGCCATGAAGATCAGCGCGACGAGATACGTATTCGGTTGATACATTGCGGTTCCTTGGCGGTTTCCTGGTTATTGTCCCTTAAGTCTTGCCGCACCGCTCATTCGGCGGCGGTGCTGATGACGGCGGAAATATCGAGGGTGGCGAGATCGATCTAGACCCCCTTCGACGCAGTGGCGTTCATCCAGTCGATGACGATCAGCGCTCTGTCGGCAGGCGACAGTGGCAGCGGTTCCGGTTTGGCCGCCAGCGCAATACGCGGCTCGCCCGACTGCGGCATGACGATTCCCCCCCGTGATAGCCTGTCGAGGCTGCAGTGTAGCGATGGCATCGGCGCCGGCAAGGGTCTAAAATAGTCACATGTCCACCACGCCAGGAATTCCGCCATCAAACCGCCTCTGGCCGCTCTTCGCGTCACTCCAGGGTTATGGCGTAGCCGACGTGAAGCAGGATCTGGCGGCCGGCCTTACTCTGGCGGCGATCGCCATTCCCGAGCAGATGGCAACGGCGCGCCTTGCCGGATTTCCGCCGGAATTCGGGTTTTTCGCCTTCGTCGCCGGTGCCCTTGGCTTTGCCCTGTTCGGCGTAAACCGCTTCATGTCGGTCGGCGCCGATTCGACCATCACGCCGATTTTTGCCGGTGGCCTGCTGGTGGGCGCCGCGAGTTCGCAGAACACCCTCGTGATGGCGGCGGCCTTCTCCCTTTTGGTCGGCATTTTGCTGATCGGCGGCGGCCTGTCCCGCTTCGGCTGGGTCGCCGATCTTTTGTCGATCCCAGTCAGCACGGGTTTTCTTGCCGGCATCTCGGTCCATATCGTCGTCTCGCAATTGCCGGCTTTATTGTCTCTGCCTGCGCCTGACGGCAGTCTGCTGGCACGCATCGCGGCCCTGGCGGCGACGCTGGGCCACGCCAATCCGATCAGTTCGGCACTCGGCATTGGTGTTTGTCTGCTGATCTGGCTGTGCGAACGGATCAGCGGACGTATTCCCGGTGCCCTGCTCGGACTGGCGCTGGCGACCCTCGCCGTTTTTATGTTCGGCTTGGAAAGACGCGGCGTGACGGTTTTGCCGGCGGTCCCGGCCCACTTGCCAGATATGTCACTGCCCTACATCGATTTCGGCGCATTGCGGCATATCGTGCCTTTGGCGCTGATCGTCACTGCGGTTATCATGCTGCAGACCGCCGCGACGGCGAGATCCTTCGTGGCGGTACCCGGCGAGCCGACGCGCATCGGCCGCGATTTCATCGGCGTTGGCGTCGGCTGTCTGCTGTCCGGGCTGTTCGGCGCCTTTCCGGTCAATGCCAGCCCACCGCGCACCGCGATCGTCGCGGAAAGTGGCGGGCGCTCGCAGATCAGTGGCCTGACAGCCGCCGCCTTGGTGCTCATCCTGGTCACCTTCGGAACCTCCTTGCTGGCGTACCTGCCAAACGCGGCCCTGGCCGGTGTTTTGTTGTTCGTCGCGGCGCGGATCTTCGGTTTGCCCACCATGATCGCGGTGTTTCAGAGGGCAAAAGGCGAGTTTGCGCTGATTGTCATCACCGTGATCGCCATCATCGTCCTGCCGATCGAAACCGGCGTCGGGATCGGCATCTTCTTGTCCTTGCTGTACGGCGTCTGGACCACCACGCGTGCCGATCTGATCGAATTCGAGAAGGTGCCGGGAACCTCGATCTGGTGGGCGCATGGCAGCGATCCCGACCATGAGCGGATGAAAGGCATAGCCGTCGTTGCCTTCCAGGCACCGCTCTCCTTTCTGAACGCCTATAGCTTCAAGAAAAGCCTGCTCGACTTGATCGAGCAGCGGTCGCCGGGACTCGACCTTGTCGTCCTCGAAGCCAGCAGCATGATCGCCATCGATTTCACCGCCGCGAAAATTTTGATCGAAGTCATCGATTTTTGCCGTGCCAAAGGCGTGGTCTTTGCCATCGCCCGGCTGGAATCCTTGCGCGCGCAGCAGGCACTGGTCCGGTTTGGGATCGCCCAGCTGCTCGGAGGGGACCGCCAGTTTCACAGCGTCGCCGAAGCGATCCAGGCGCTCGCGCAAAAGCCCGGCGGAGTCAGCGCGCCCCGAACCACGCCGCGACCTCGCTCTGCGCCGCAACGCTGAGATGCAGCCCTAATTTGGAGCGGCGCCACAGCACGTCTTCGGCGTTGCGGGCCCATTCCTCGCGGCACAGATAGTCGAGTTCGGCTTCGCTCAACAGATCGCCGAACCGACGCCCAAGCTCGCCAAGGCGATGCTTGTCGGCAAGGATCAGGTCCAGCCGCGTCCCATAGGCATGCGCCATGCGGGCCAGCATGTCGGCGGGCACGAAGGCGAAGCGTCGGCCGCATTCGGTGAGAAACCGGCCGAAATCGGCGTCGGCGATATCACCGCCCGGCAGATGGGCGCCCGCCGTCCAGGCGGCATGCTGCCGGCCCAGCAGCGGCAGCAATCGCGACAGCGCTTCTTCCGCCAGCCGCCGAAAAGTGGTGATTTTGCCGCCATAGACGGTCAGCGCCGGTGCCTGGCCGACGGGCGCGTCAAGGTCGAGCGTGTAGTCGCGGCTTACCGCCGATACATCCGCTTTGCCGTCATCGATCAGCGGCCGCACGCCGGCAAAGCTCCACACCACCTCTGCCGGCCGCGGGCCGCGCTTGAAATAGCCATCGACCGCGCCGCACAAATAGGCGATTTCGGCCTCGGTCGCCATCGGCCGCGCGGGATCCCCCTCAAAATCGAGATCGGTGGTGCCGATCAGCGAATAGAGGCCTTCATAGGGAATGACGAAAACGACCCGACCATCCCCGATTTGAAACGTGTAGGCCTGGTCGCCGTCATAGAGCCGCGGCACCACGATATGGCTGCCCTTGACCAATCTAATCGATCGCGCCGGCCCGCCGACCGGCGTTCTGTCGCGCATCCCCGCCACCCAGGGGCCGGCGGCATTGACCAGGGCGCGTGCCCGAATTTCGACAGTCCCGCCTGCCACCCCGGCCAGCGTCGCCTGCCACAGGCCACCCTCGCGTCGCGCCGCCAGACACTCGGTCCGGGTGGCGATGACCGCGCCCATTTGCGCGGCACCGATCGCATTCAGCACCACCAGCCTGGCATCATCGACCCAGCAGTCGGAATAAATGAAGCCGGTCCGCACCCTTGCCACCAGGGGGCGGCCTACCGCGTCATCTGTCAGTCGCACGACGCGCGTTTTCGGCAAAGTGTTGCGGCCGCCCAGATGGTCATAGAGGAACAGCCCGGCTCTGAGCAGCCAGAACGGTCGCATACCGGCGTCATAGGGCAGCACGAAGCGCAGCGGCCAAATGATATGGGGTGCGGTGCGCAGCAGGATCTCCCGTTCGCCCAGGGCCTCGCGTACCAGGCGGAATTCGTAATGCTCGAGATAGCGCAAGCCGCCATGGATCAGTTTTGAACTGGCCGACGATGTCGCACCGGCAAGATCGCCCTGGTCGCACAACAGCACGCTCATGCCGCGTCCGGCGGCGTCGCGCGCAATGCCGGTCCCGTTGATGCCGCCGCCGACGACAAGCAGGTCGACGAGATCCGTCATGATTAGTCCTCGTGTCGGTCAGGCTTGCAAAGAGCAAGCGTCGCCTCCGATCTGCAAAATCGGATCGCGCTCGGATAAGAATTATGATGTCACAGCGGGCACAGATAGTGCATTTTTCACGAGCACCCAGTTCAGAGCGGCGCAAAGGGCTGGCATGAGTGCGGAAACAGAGGGGGCCACCATGACGAACGCCGAAGCAAGAGCCAGCGGTCTGCGCGCCGGACGTCTCGGCGCTTCGGCCTATGACGCCAATTTCGCCGACGCGCACCCGCCGCTGGCTCCCGCGCAGGCGCTGATCGAAGCCGAACGGTGCTATTATTGCTATGATGCCCCCTGCATTGCCGCCTGCCCGACCGGCATCGACATCCCCAGCTTCATTCAGCGCATCGCCCAGGACAATATTCGCGGCGCGGCGCGCGCCATCCTTGAAGCCAATCCGCTCGGCGGCATCTGCGCGCGGGTCTGTCCGACCGAAGTGCTGTGCGAGCAGGCCTGCGTACGCAACGGCAATGATGCAAAACCGGTCAAGATCGGCGCGCTGCAGCGCTATGCCACCGACCGCCATTTCGCAGCACCCGGCGCGCCGCTGTTCACGCGGGCGCCGTCCACCGGCAAGCACATCGCCGTGGTCGGCGCCGGTCCCGCCGGCCTGGCCTGCGCGCACGGCCTGGCGCGGCGCGGCCACGCCGTCACGCTCTTCGAGTCGCGCGCCAAGCTCGGCGGTCTCAACGAATATGGCCTCGCCACCTACAAGACCACCGGCGGCTTCGCCCAGCGCGAGATCAGCTGGCTGTTGTCGATCGGCGGCATTGCCGTGCGCCTGGAGCAGGCGCTCGGGCGCGACCTTTCGCTATCGGACCTGACCGCCCAATATGACGCGGTGTTTCTCGGGCTTGGCCTGGCAGGGGTCAAGGCGCTCGGCATCGCCGCGCCACCGCTCGACGCGGTGCGCGACGCGGTGGATTTCATCGCCGAACTGCGCCAGGCGGCGAGCCCCGCCGAGGTACCCGTCGGCCGCCGGGTCGTGGTCATCGGCGGCGGCATGACGGCGGTCGATGCCGCCGTGCAGTCGCGCCTGCTGGGTGCCGAGCAGGTCACCATGGTCTATCGGCGTGGTCCGGAGATGATGGCCGCCACCACGGTCGAACAGCATCGGGCGCAGACGCATGGCGTCGTGATCCGGCACTGGGCGGCGCCAAAATACATTGTGGTCGAGGATGGCGATCTCGTCAGCGTGCTGTTCGCACACACCAGGATCGAGGGCGACCAGCTGGTCGAAACCGGCGAGACCTTCCGGCTCGAGGCCGACATGGTGCTGAAAGCGATCGGCCAGATTCCGGTGCCGGATCCTCTGGGTGCGGCGATTGCCCTGACTGATGGGCGGATTGCCACCGACGCCGACGGACGCACCAGCCTTGCCAAAGTGTGGGCGGGTGGCGACTGCCGCCATGGCGGCCGCGACCTGACGGTCGAGGCGGTCGAGCATGGCAAGCGGGCGGCCATCGACATCGATCGGACGCTGGCGGCCGCCGGGGCGGAGCAAGAGACACACCATGGCTGACCTTAGCTGCGTGTTCGCGGGCATCCGCAGTCCCAACCCGTTCTGGTTGGCGTCGGCGCCGCCGACCGACAAGGAGAGCAATGTCAACCGGGCCTTTGAGGCCGGCTGGGGCGGCGTCGTGTGGAAGACTCTGGGCGAGGATCCGCCGGTGGTGAATGTCAATGGCCCGCGCTACGCCAGCCTGCTGTCGCAGGACCGGCGCGTCATCGGCTTCAACAATATCGAGCTGATCAGCGACCGGCCGCTCGGCGTCAATCTGGCGGAAATCCGGCGCGTCAAGCGCGCCTGGGCGGATCGGGCGGTGCTGGTGTCGCTGATGGTGCCGCTGGTCGAAACCGCCTGGCAAACCATGCTGGCCAAGGTCGAGGATGTCGGCGCCGATGGTATCGAACTGAATTTCGGCTGCCCACATGGCATGAGCGAACGCGGCATGGGGTCGGCGATCGGCCAGGTGCCCGACTATATTCAGCGTGTCACCGAATGGTGCAAGCGCCATTCGCGCTTGCCGACCATCGTCAAACTCACCCCCAACATCACCGACATCCGCACTGCGGCGCGGGCAGCAAGGGCCGGCGGCGCCGACGCGGTCAGCCTGATCAACACCATCAACTCGATCATCGGCGTCGATCTGGAGCGCATGGTGATGGCTCCATCGATCGACGGAGCCGGTTCGCATGGCGGCTATTGCGGTCCCGCCGTCAAGCCGATCGCCCTCAATATGGTCGCCGAGATCGCCCGCGATGCCCAAACCAATGACCTGCCGATTTCTGGTATCGGCGGCATCACCGACTGGCGCGACGCCGCCGAATTCATCGCGCTCGGCTGCGGCTCGGTGCAGATCTGTACCGCGGCGATGGTTTATGGCTTCAAGATCATCGACGATCTGTGCGACGGTCTGGCCAATTTCATGGATCGCAAAGGCTTTCGCTCGATCGCCGATTTTCGCGGTGGCGCCGTCGCCACGGTCAAGAATTGGCAGGCGTTGAACCTCAACCATGTCGAGAAGGCCGTGATCGACCAGGATCGCTGTATCAAATGTGGCCGCTGCCACATCGTCTGCGAGGACAGCGCACATCAGGCGATCACCGCCAGCAAAAGCGGGCAGCGCCATTTCGAGGTCCGGGAAGAGGACTGCGTCGGTTGCAATCTATGCGTGTCGATCTGTCCGGTTCCGGATACCATCACCATGCGCGCGCTGCAACCGGGCGAGATCGACCGCCGCACCGGACTCACCGTCAGCGGCGACTATGCCAACTGGACCAGTTCCCCCAACAACCCGCTGCGAACAGGGGCCTGACCGATGAACGAAACTCTCTGGAACGAAGATCTGGCACCGACCGGCAACGCACAGCGGACCTGGCGCTGGTATCATTTCGCGGCGCTGTGGGTGGGCATGGTGATGTGCATTCCCGCCTATACCCTTGCCGCCAGCCTGGTCGAGGCCGGGATGTCGTGCCAGCAGGCGGTCGCCACGGTATTTCTCGGCAATCTGATCATTTTGGCGCCGATGCTGATGATCGGCCATGCCGGCGCAAAGCATGGAATTCCCTATGCGGTGCTGGCCCGCGCGTCGTTCGGCGTCCGCGGCGCCCGCCTGCCGGCTCTGCTCAGGGCCCTGGTCGCCTGCGGCTGGTATGGCATCCAGACCTGGTTCGGTGGCATGATGATCCACGCCTTGGCCGGTGCCCTGCTCGGCCACCAACTGGACGATGCGACGATCGGCTGGCTGGGCGCCAGCCCCAGCCAGCTCGTCTGTTTTCTGCTGTTCTGGGCGCTGCAGCTCTATTTCGTGCTGCATGGCATGGAGAGCATCCGCAAGCTTGAGACCTATACCGCGCCGGTCAAGCTCGTCATCTGCGCCCTGCTGCTGGCTTGGGCTTACCGGCGCGCCGGCGGCTTCGGACCGCTTCTCGACCGTCCGTCGCAATTCGTCGAGGGCGGCGCCAAGGCCGGGCAATTCGCCGCAGTGTTCTGGCCTTCGTTGACGGCGATCGTCGGCTTCTGGGCCACTCTGGCGCTGAACATCCCCGACTTTACCCGCTTCGCCCGCACCCAACGCGATCAGTTGGTCGGGCAGGCGATCGGTCTGCCGGCGCCGATGGGCCTGTTGGCGGGGCTGGCGGTGCTGGTAACCTCGGCCAGTGTGACGATCTTTGGCAAGGCGATCTGGGATCCGGTCGATCTGTCGACCCGGATGAGCGGGGCGGCCGTGCTGGTCGCCCTGATTGTGCTGCTGATCGACACCATGAGCGTCAATCTGGCGGCCAATCTGGTCGGCCCGGCCTATGATTTTTCGGCACTGAGCCCGCGCCGCATCAGCTACCGAACCGGCGGTTGCATCACCGTCGGCCTCACCCTGGTGATGATGCCTTGGAAGATTCTCGCCTCCACGCAGGGCTATGTCTTCACCTGGCTGATCGGCTATTCCGCCCTGCTGGGGCCGGTCGCCGGCATTCTGCTGGTCGATTACTTCGTGCTGAGGCGCACCGAGCTGCAAGTCGAGGACCTCTATCGCACGGACGGCGCCTATGGCTATAGCGGCGGCTGGAACCCCGCCGCGCTGGCGGCGCTGCTGCTCGGCGTCGCACCTAATGTTCCCGGCTTCCTCAACGCCGCTCTGCCCGACAGCATGCCGGCGATCGCCCAGCCCTTCAAGGACCTCTATACCTATGCCTGGTTCGTCGGATTGGTCACCGCGGCGCTGGTCTATGGCACGCTGATGACCGCCTTGGCGCGCGCGCGCCGCGGCGCAGCGGCGGCGATTTGAGGCAGACGATGGAGCGGGTCTGATGGTGCAGGCAATTCTGATCCGGGGCGGCACCGTGGTGAACGCCGATGGCGCCACGCGGGCCGACGTGCTGACCATCGGCAACATCATCGCCGCCGTCGGCGCCGATTTGTCGGCCGAGAGTCCGATCGGCTGCGAAACGATCGATGCCGATGGACAATGGGTGATGCCGGGCGGCATCGATCCGCACACCCACATGCAATTGCCCTTCATGGGTACGGTGACGGCCGACGATTTTTTCAGCGGCACCGCAGCCGGGCTGGCCGGCGGCACCACCAGCATCATCGATTTTGTGATCCCGTCGCCGCAGCAGCCTTTGCTGGATGCCTACCGCATCTGGCGCAGCTGGGCGGAAAAATCGGCGGCCGACTATGGATTTCACGTCGCGGTGACCTGGTGGGACGAGTCCGTCAGCCGCGACATGGGCGTGCTGGTGGCCGAAGAAGGCGTCAACAGCTTCAAGCATTTCATGGCCTACAAGAACGCCATCATGTGTGACGACGAAACCCTGGTGAAAAGCTTCCGCCGTGCCCTGCAGCTGGGCGCCATGCCGACCGTGCATGCCGAGAATGGCGAGCTGGTCTCTCTGCTGCAGCAAGACATCACTGCCCGCGGTATCACCGGCCCCGAGGGTCATCCCCTGTCACGGCCGCCGGTCGTCGAAGGCGAAGCCGCCAACCGGGCGATCGCCATCGCCGAGGTGCTGGGGGTGCCTCTCTATGTCGTCCATGTTTCCTGCGCCGAATCGCTAGACGCGATTACCCGCGCCCGCGCCCGCGGCCAGCGCGTCTATGGCGAAGTGCTGGCCGGCCATCTGCTGCTCGATGACAGTGTCTATCGCGACCCCGATTTTACCCGCGCCGCCGCCCATGTGATGAGTCCGCCGTTCCGCCCCAAGGGTCACCAGGAGGCGCTGTGGCGTGGCCTGCAATCCGGCCAACTGCAGACCACGGCGACCGATCACTGTACCTTCTGCGCCGCGCAAAAGGCGCTCGGTAAGGACGATTTCGCCAAGATTCCCAATGGCTGCGGTGGCATCGAGGAGCGGCTGGCGGTGATCTGGCATGCAGGGGTGAACAGCGGCCGGCTGACTCCCAGCGAATTCGTCGCCATTACCTCGACCAACGCCGCCAAGCTGTTCAATCTCTATCCGCGCAAAGGCGTCATCGCTGCCGGCTCGGACGCCGATCTGGTGGTGTGGGATCCCGGAGTTACCCGTAGGCTGTCGGTCAAGTCCCAGCACTCCCGCAGCGATTTCAATATATTCGAAGGATTCGAGGGGCAGGGCGCCGCCAGCCATACCATCAGTCGCGGACGGCTGGTCTATGTCTTGGGCGAACTCCGCGCCGAGCCGGGCACGGGGCGCTACGTCAAACGCCCGGCCTTCGGCGCCCTGTTCGCGGCGGCTGCCCGCCGCGCCGAAGCAATTGCACCCGCCCCCGTTCAGCGCTGACGCGGAGTCCGCCATGACGCTCACCAACGCCCCCACCGCCCGTGATCTGAGAATTGACGGCGAACGCCTGTGGGACTCGCTGATGGAGCTGGCCGGTATCGGCGCCACCGCCAAAGGCGGCGTCTGCCGCCTTGCCCTGACCGAGCTCGACAGACAGGGCCGCGATCTGGTGATCGGCTGGGCGCGCGCCGCCGGCATGACGGTGCGCATCGACAAGATCGGCAATGTTTTCATGCGCCGACCCGGACGCGACAACTCTCTGCCGCCGGTGATGACCGGCAGCCATATCGATACCCAGCCTACCGGTGGCAAATTCGACGGCAATTACGGCGTGCTGGCCGGCCTCGAGGTGGTGCGCACGCTGAACGACCACGCCGTTGCGACCGAAGCGCCGATCGAGATTGCCTTTTGGACCAATGAGGAAGGATCCCGCTTCGTGCCGGTGATGATGGGATCCGGGGTATTTGCCAAGGCATTCAGCCTGGAGCATGCCTATGCAGCAACCGATATCGCGGGCAAGACGGTGAGGGAAGAACTGGAGCGCATCGGTTATATCGGCGACGAGGAACCGGGTGACCATCCGATCGGCGCCTATTTCGAGACCCATATCGAACAGGGTCCGGTGCTCGAGGAGTATGACGTCACCATCGGCGTGGTATCCGGCGTGCTGGGAATCCGCTGGTACGATTGCACCGTGACCGGCATGGAAGCGCATGCCGGTCCGACGCCGATGGCGCTCCGCAAGGATGCGCTGCAGGTCGCGGCAAAGCTGATGCAGGAAGTGGTTGCTTGCGCGCAGCGTCATCCGCCGGATGGCCGCGGCACGGTGGGAATGGTGCAGCTGCACCCCAACAGCCGCAATGTCATCCCCGGCCGGGTCAAGTTCTCGATCGATCTGCGCAATGCCAGCGACGCTCTCTGCGACGCGATGAGCGCCGACATTCACGCCGTCGCCGCCCGGCTCAGCAGCGACAGCGGCCTGCCGATCACCATCGAACCGGTGTCGGCCTATCCGGCCCAGGACTTCCACCCGGATTGCGTCGCGGCGGTGGCGCGCGCCGCCCATGCGCTCGGCTATTCGTCTATGAATGTGGTTTCCGGCGCCGGCCATGACGCGGTCTATATGGCGCGCCTGGCACCGGCCGGGATGATCTTCATTCCCTGCAAGGACGGTATCAGCCACAACGAGATCGAGGACGCCAAGCCCGAGCATATCACGGCGGGCTGCAATGTGCTGCTGCAGGCGATGCTCGAACGGGCCGGCCTGTCCGGCAACGGAGTCTCTTAACGGCGGCATCGGCGGAGATTTTCGGCAGCGCGCGGGCGCGCCGGCCTGGGTAGATTCCGGGGGTCAGCGGCGGCGACAGCGATGGGTTAGGCTGCCAAGCTTAGGTCACATGCCCACTCGTGATTGGCTGTCACATGGTTTGGTCCGCATTCCCGTTTGCCAGGGTGCTTGGTTTCGGCGCGCTGTGTCTGCTGGCTCCTGCTCTTGCACCGGCGCAGACGCCGGCGCCGTTCGGTGAATGGCAGTACTCGGCGGGAGTGGTGCTGCGCCCGCGCTTCGAGGACCCGCTGCCGGACTGGGACGCCAGCGTCGGCCTGGCCGAGGCGCTGCTGCCGCGCTATCCCGGCTCCGGCCAGCTGCACGGGCAGCTGAGCCCGGCCGTCGATGTCTATTACAAGGACATAGCCTTTCTGTCGATGGGCGAGGGGCTGGGAATCAATCTGCTGCACGACGCCAACTACCGGGCCGGCGTCAGCGTCGGCTACGATCTCGGACGCGACCAGCACAACGCCCGCGCGTTGCAGGGCATGGGCAATATCGGCGTGGCCGCCGAGCCGAAGCTGTTTGGCGAGGTCGTCCTGTTCCCGCTGGTGCTGCGTGCCGCCCTGCGGCGTGGCATCGGTGGCAATGATGGCTGGGTCGGTGATCTCAGCGCCTATTCGGTGATCGCCGGATCGAGTCGCTACGCGCTGTTCGCCGGCTTGACCGCCAGCGCCGCCGACCAATCGTTTCAGCGCCGCTTTTTCGGCGTGACGCCGCTGCAGGCCGAACGCAGCTTCCACCCTGCCTTCAATCCCGGCGGCGGACTGGAAAGCGCCGGCGTCGGCACCAATCTGTTGTGGTTCTGCTCCGACCATTGGCTGGTCACCACCGAGGCCGCGGCGCAGCGATTGCTCGGCGACGCCCAGCGCAGTCCGCTCAGCAATGACAATTTGCAGCTGCTGTGGCGCACCAGCATCGCCTATCAGTTCTGACAGGCCCGGTCAGGGTGGCTGCCGATGACGCCGCGCAGCCACAGCACCAAGCGCATCGTCGTTGAGAGGCTGGCTTCGACAGCTTCCAGCTTTTGTCTTATAAAAGATATATGGTACTGGCTTTCAAGCCAGTGCGCTGCTCGACGGGGGTTAGCCTGGACAAAGCCGCCATCCTCGCCATCGATCAGGGTACCACCAGCAGCCGCGCCATCGCCTTCGATGCCACAACCGCGATCCTGGCGACGGCGCAGCAGGAATTGCCGCAACTCTACCCCGCCGATGGCTGGGTGGAACATGATCCGGAGGCAATCTGGTCAAGCACTCTGGCGGTAGCACGCCGGGCGGTGGCCGCCACCGAAGCGGGCGGGCATAGGGTCGCTGCGCTCGGCATTACCAATCAGCGCGAAACCACAATGCTGTGGGACCGCGCCAGCGGACGCCCGCTCGGCAACGCCATCGTCTGGCAGGATCGCCGCACCGCCGCTTTATGCCGCGATCTGACCGCCGCCGGTCATGAAGCGGATATCCGATCCCGCACCGGATTGTTGCTCGACCCCTATTTTTCCGCCACCAAGCTGGCCTGGATGCTCGACCGGCTGGACGGGGCGCGGCAACAGGCCGAGGCCGGCAAACTGGCGTTCGGCACGGTCGATTGCTTTTTGCTGTGGCGGCTGACCGGCGGCCGAATACACGCCACCGACGCCACCAATGCCAGCCGCACCAGCCTGTTCAATATCCACACCCAAAAATGGGACGAGACTCTGTTGCGGCTGTTCCGTATCCCGGCGGCCGTCCTGCCGAGCGTGCTGGACTGCGCCGCCGATTTTGGCGTTACCGCACCCGGTTTGTTCGACCGCCCGATCGCGATCCGGGGCATGGTCGGCGATCAGCAGGGGGCCGCCATCGGGCAAGGCTGTTTTTCGCCGGGCAGCATCAAGAGCACTTATGGCACCGGCTGCTTCCTGTTGGTCAATACCGGACCGGCGCCGCTCGAATCGCGCCATCGTCTGCTGACCACGCTGGCCTATCGGCTGGATGGCGAGGCTGCTTATGCGCTGGAGGGCTCGATTTTCGTCGCCGGCGCCGCACTGCAATGGTTGCGCGATGGCCTCGGCATCATCGGCTCGGCCGCCGAATCGGAAGCGTTGGCCGCCGGTCTCGCCGACAATGGCGGCGTCTACCTGGTGCCAGCCTTCACCGGACTGGGCGCGCCGCATTGGAATGCGCTGGCGCGCGGCACGCTCACCGGCCTGACGCGCGCCAGCGGGCGGCCGCATCTGGCGCGCGCGGCGCTGGAAGCGACCGCCTATCAGACCTACGATCTGCTGGCCTGCATGGCGGAAGACGGCGTAAAGCCGTCGGCGCTTCGGGTCGATGGCGGCATGGTCGCCAATAACTGGTTCTTGCAGTTCCTCGCCGACATGGTCGCACTGCCAGTCGATCGACCCCGGGTGATGGAGACCACCGCGCTTGGAGCCGCCTATCTGGCTGGCCGCGCCTCGGGCATCTATGGTGATTTCGACGATTTCGAGCGCACCTGGCAGTGTGAACGGCGGTTCCAGCCGACCCCGCCGGCGGCCGAGCGCGAGCGGCTTGTGGCTGGATGGCATGCCGCAGTGCGCCGCACTCAGGCCGATTGATGCGGAGGGTTCACCGCAAGCCGGCGCGCGCCAGCAAGGCGTAAAAGCTGCGCAGACTTTGGTCGCGCTGCGCTTGATCTTCCAGCCCTTCAACGAATTGCACCTCGAAATTGGGCTGCCTCAGCAAGGCGATGCTGCGCTCGCGGGCCAATTTATGCGCCTTGCTTTCTAGCGGCAGGACCCGGGCGGCACAGAATGCGATCAGCCTTGTCGCGCGATCACGCAGCGGCGCCGCCGGGTCGTCCAGCTTGTCGATGATCGCCTCGCGCTGCAAATAACGGCTCAACATCTCGTCGAGCGCGGTCAAGATTTGCGCGCGGCCGGCATCATCGATGCTGACGGCGGCGGCAATCAATTCGTAAATTTGCGTCGCCCGCGTCAATCTTTCGCGGACCGGCAGCCTTGGTACCAACTGGTCGAGATCGCCGCTCATCAGCGCGGTCAAGTGCCGGAGAATTTCGCCGGAAAGTTCCGCGCCCAGCTTGCTGCCGGCCAGATCGAGCAGATAGACGACACTGAACTGGGAGTCCCCCATACTGTCGGTCACGCCCAGCACCGCTTTGCGCAATCCCGCCTGCCCGCCTTCTTCCTGAAAGGCTAGCGAGCGTCGGGTCAGGGCTTCAGCGGTTTCCACCCCACCCATCAACCCGCCGGGCCGGAACAAACGTCGCGCCACCCGGCGGAATGCGTCGCGTTCGCGTGCCCTGTCGTCCCGGCACAGCGCATGCTGCGAGGAAAGCTGACGCGTCACGGTTCGCATGAGCGATTTTCGCGTCTCCCCCAAGCGGCCCTCGGCCAACAACGGCGCGATCGCCGTGATCTGCGCCTGGGCGTCGCCGGTGGTCTGGCCGAGGCGACCCTCGCTGAGGTCGATCATCGAACAAAGTGCCTCCGCCAGATTGCGCTGCTGTCCCAGCACGTCCTGCAGCGCCGTCGGCACTGCCAGCAGGTCGGCCAACACGCCATCCAGCAGCGACAAGGGCTTGTCGCCGCTCTGCGACTGCGCCAACTCGACCAGCCGCTGCAATTTGTGCAGCCAGCTGCGGCGCCCAATCAGATCGCGCGACAGCACCACCAGGGAAAAGAAATCGGCGTCGCCGGGCTGGGCCAGGCTTTCGATCCGGGCTACCAGCTTGCCAAAATCCGATCCGACCAAGGCCGGCAGATTGGGATGGGTGTCGGCCTTCCTGGCACGGTCCGTCAATTTCGCGATCGCGCCATAGAGCTGGTCGCGCCGCAGCTTGGCGTCCATCTTGGCATCGCGGGCCTGCAGAGAGGCGACCCGGTCGACGGCCGGCACAAACAGGGTGTCGACATCCTGGAGTCTGCGCAGCGCTTTGTAATTATGCATAAGTTCGGTCGGCGTGATGAACATCTGTTCGACATAGCGTCGGCAGATGCGTCCGATCGTGCTACGGCTTTCGAAGCGATAGAAATCCGAGGTCTTGTTGCAAAAAGGCGCCGATTCGATCGGGACGATGCCGACGCGCGCCGGCTCCGGCGCGCGTCGCTGGCTGTGGATCACCTGGGTGGTAACGACGCCGTCGGCGCGGGTCCAATTGCGGAGGATTCGCACACCCTGGCAACCCGATTTCATAGAGCGAGACTTGGCTGCGGCACGCGCCGTCACCTCAGTGTCGCAGTAATCCTCCAAGAGCCAACGACCATCATGGAAGATTTGCACTTCAAAACTGGCGCGTGCTTGCATTGTGCGCCGATCCCCTCAAATATTACGCCCGGTAACCCCGAGACTATCAAAACAATTGAGCGGCCGGCATGGGTTGCTCCGCCTTGCCTTGGTCACGCACTTTGCCGATGCGAGGAGACGGCGCCAGACCATCCCCGATCGATTTGACCGTCGGCGACCGCCGCAAATTTTTGCCTGACGCAAAGCCGCTGCGCGACTGTACGGTCAATTCAAATTCCACGCAATCCCGGTGGATGCCGGGTAGTGTCTCAGTTTGAAATATTATAACGGTGCCCACGGCCCGGAGGATTGCAGATAGTTGAATTTGGCTCTGCTAAGCATCGGCCTGTAACGAATGAAAAAATATAAATATTATTTGCATTGGCAACAGCAAGCGCGTAAGCGCTGGAAAGAATCATCAATATCACTATCCATTGTGTTTCAGAGATCATCGGGCCAATCCACTTTTTTTTAGCGAGCTCGTTTGGGCGGAAGAGATCGCGCATCAATCAGCGCAAATATGTCTTCTCCGCCAATCGCAGGGACTCAGTGTTGTCCCTGCGTTACTGGCATTTTGTTACTAAGATGAACAGACGGCGAAATCGAAATAACGTTACGCCACTGGCTTGCCTTGGATAGGCGTCCGTCATGCGACGCTGGTAATCAGCGAGAAACGCGCCTCGCCAAGGCTCTTGAAGTAGGTCAAGAAGAGGTCTCAGAGCGCTTCCCAGGGTCCATTCGACGATGGCGTTGTCACCCTGCAATTGATGGAGATACTCTGTCTCCCAAATATCGACGACCCGTCCCGCTCCCGCCAGAACGTTCCAATAGAATTCCGCCAGTCCAACCGGTCCTTCTCGCAAATAGGGCTCCAGAGTCTCGCGCCAAGGTCCCGAACGGGCGGCGGCGACCATCCCGAGGTGAGAGGGCGCACCATAATTGTTGGGCATCTGAATTGCTAAGACACCGCCAGGCGCGAGGTTCGACAAAAGTCTTGGAAACAACGAAATGTGCTCATCCAGCCACTGCAAGGCCGCATTGGAGAAGACGACATCCGCCGGAGCCTCGCTTGCCCAGTTCGACAGGTCAGCCTCCACCCAATCTACCTTCAAGCCTGTTGCCTTAGCATTTGCCAACATGGCCTTGGAGCTATCAACCCCGGTAACCTTAGCGTCCGGCCATCGCGCACGAAGAAGCTTTGTAACGTTGCCTGCGCCACAGCCCAGGTCGAAAACGAGCTTCGGACAAGCCTTGTCAATACGCACAAGCATATCGAGCGCAGGCCTTAATCTATCCCCTGAGAATTTCAAATATTGGTCTGGATGCCAGTTCAACTTTGGATCCCGATTTGCAAAGCTGCCGATACGGACCCCTCACACTTCCCGATGACCATGGCTGGTCAGGCGTATTTGCATCGGTCGGCGGCGCGCCCGGTGCGACTCAGAACCTATATTTCACATTCAACCCGACCGTACGCGGCTGGTTGCCGACCACCCGGATCAGCGACGGAATGGTATAGGCGAAACCGGTGGTATTGATTCCGAGCATCGCCCGTTTGTCGGTGACATTGTCGGCATAGAGCATGGCCAGAAAATTGCCCCATTCGAACCCGACGCGCGCGCCGACGATGTCGTAGGTCGGCAGGATTTCGGGCGAATAGTCCTGGTCGGGCATCGGTCCGACATAGGAATTATTGATCCGCGCCGTCAGCGTGATCTCGTCGGTGATCGGCCGGATATAGGTCAACGCGGTAGTCTCGGTATAGCGCGGCACATTATAGAGCTGTTCGCCGGGCGCGAACGCCACCCCTTGCGCCACCAGAGCGGCGTTGATCGATACCAGGTTGGCGTGGGTGTAGGTTCCGCTGACGCTGAGGCGCAGCGACGGCGTGAGCGCCGCGGTGACCTCCAGCTCGGGGCCGTAGGAAGCCGCAGTGCCGGCGTTGGCGGAGACCGGATAACCGCAGGCTTCGGTAAAGAATTGTTGCACCTTTGCCCACCTTACATAGAAGACGTCGGCATTCACCACCAGCCGGCCGTCCAACAGCTTGGCCTTCTCGCCCAGCTCATAGTTCCAGATGCTGTCCGGACCATAGGTATTGACCGGCAGGTTGCAGGGCGGGGCCGGAATCTGCTGGTTGATGCCGCCTGGGCGGAAGCCGCGTGCAGCGGTGCCGTAGAGCGTCAGGTCATGGTCCTGCTGATAGGACAGGGTAATCTTGGGGTTGATGCCGGTGTTGGCGGTGTCGTAGGCATTGTACAGCCATTGTCCGGTCCCGCTTGGCGCGACCAGCCCGGCAGTGCCGTCCAGCGCATGGCTGTCGAAGTCGTACCAGCGCAGCCCGGCGGTCAGCTTCCAATGCTCGAGGAAGCTGTAATTCGCCTCACCGAACACCGCATATTGGTGCATGTGATAGGGGTTGTGCGCCTCATAGAGAATTCCCAGCGGGTTGGTGGCGAGCACCCCGGGAATCGTCGCCAGGATCGGAATTGAGGCGTTATATTCCGCGAAAACAGATTTGAACTGGCTGTAAAAGAATCCGCCGATCCATTGCAGTGGGCCTTCGCCGATCGAGGCCAGGCGGATTTCCTCGCTGAGTTGCGACGAGCTGTCGGTCTCGTTGAAACCCGACGCGGTAAACTGGTTGATCGGATAGCCATAGACAGGCAGGAGGCTGTACAGCGCCTCCGCTACGTCCTGGGTCTGGCTTTCGTTGCGGGTAAAATAGGCGGTGGCCGAGGTGAGGTCGGCGAAGGGAAGATGATAGATCGCGGTCAGGCCGTAGAGGTGGAACTGATCGGTCACCGGCTCGTTGGCGCCGTCGGCTTGGTAATGGGTGTTGGGATTGCCTGGCGGCAGGTCGTATTCGTCATAGGCACCGGTGGTGATCTTCTGAACCATGACCAGGGCGCGGATATCGATGTCGCTGTTCGGTTCCACCAGTAATTCGGCGCGGCCACCTTCGGTGCGGTCCCAGTTGCTGCGCCGCCGCTCCGAAGTGATGCTGCCGCCCTGGACGTTGCCGCGCGTGCAGCCGGGCCAGCCGATCCCGGCGCAGAAGCCGTTGGGATTGGTCGGCGGCGGAAAATTCGGCTCGACAGTGCGCGTGATCCAGCCGTCGCGGAATTTATCGGTGCCGACCAGCCGCAGCGCGACCTTGTCGTCGACCAGCGGCAGATTCACGGCGATATCGATTCCACGGTTGAAGCCGCCCCCGCTCATCGCGGCGCCATTGACAGCGACCGAGCCCTCGAAAACGTTCAATTTCGGCGCGGCGGTGACGATCTTGACCGTACCGCCCATCGATCCGGATCCGTACAAGGTGCCCTGCGGACCGCGCAACACTTCGACCCGGTTCACGTCGTAGAGATCGGGATCGATCACCACCTTGCCGTTCAGCGCCGCGGCCGGCGGGGTGACCGGATAGTCATTGAGATAGAATCCCACCGTCGGCGACGCGCCACCCGACGAGGACAGTCCACGCAGTTCGAGCTCGGTCTGCCCCGGCCCCGCCGTGCGCATCGACAGGCCGGGCACCTGTTGCACCAGCCCCTGCACGCCGGAAATGCCTTGCTCTTCGAGCTGGTCGCCGGTCAGCGCCGTGATGCTGATCGGCGTGTCCTGCACGGTCGAGGCGCGCTTCTCGGCCGTGACCACGATTTCCTGAATCGGTGCAGCCGAGGAGGGTACGCCGCCAGGCGCCGTTTGCGCCGGCGCGGCGGCGGGCAGGAGGACGAGCGCGACGGCGCCGACCAGGTAGCGTGACCTGCGGGTTGTGGACATGGAGGCGACCTCCGTGGCTTGGACGATGGACCGGAAAGACGGGCGTGGGAAACGCGCTTCACCGCGCATCGGGCAGCAAACCCTGCTCGACCAGCGCGGGCGGATGACGAAAATGGGTCGCCTGTTCCCAGGCATAGGCAAAGCCCAGCAGGTCACCGTCATGAAAGGGGCGGCCGGAGAATTCCATGCCGAAGGGCAGGCCGCTGTCATAGAAGCCGCCGACCACCACCACAGCCGGCACGCCCAGCATATTGACCCAAGCGGTGGCGGAATGGGGACCGCCGCTGATCTGTCCGTCCTGGGGCATGGTCTCGTCCACCGGCGGCATTTGGATTGCCGGATAGACATAGCCATCGAGCTTAAGGCGATCCATGGTCCGGAGATAGAGATCGAGCGCCTTCCGGCGCGGTTCCAGCACGTTGCGCGCATAGTCGGGATCGGTCGCGGTGGATTTCTGGGTAAGATGTACGGCGCCGAACTGATTGTTCAGCGGCTCGCCGCCGATGATCGGCGCTCCCAGCGGCTGCCCCATCACCCGCTCATAGTCGGTCGAGGAGCGATAATCCGCCGGCCCGAAATGTTCGAGGAACAGGTCAGTGCCCTCGCGTACATAGGGATAGGTGCCGATCCGGGTGGCGATCCTGGCGAAGTCCTCGCCCAGCAGCGCGTCATCGATGACGATGCTGGCACCCTGCGCCCGCAGCGCGTCGAGCGCTTTGAGAAACGCAGCAAAGGTACGCGGGTCGAGCGCCACGGCTTGGCCGGCGGCGGCCTTGCGGGTGTCGAGCTCGGAGACGGCGGCCGGCACGCCATGGAACGGGGTCGAGATGCCGGTCATCACCAGCGAAGGCACGCCGAATCGCCTGCCCTTGAGCGCGTCGGGCTGCAGATAGCGGCTATAGGGCCCGGGCTGGGCCTTGGCCGCCGAACCGAGCGTCGGCGGATCGAGCGGATCCTCGCCTTGCATCACCGACAGCGCGATCGCCGCATCGGTAACAGTGCGGGCGATCGGACCGGTATTGTCGAGCTGCCAGTCGAGCGGCGCGATGCCGGCGATGCTGACCAACCCACGGGTCGGAAACACGCCGATCAGGGCGCTGGTGGCGGCCGGCATGCGGATCGAGTTGCCGGTATCGGTGCCGGTGCCGAACAGCGCCATGTTGCCGGTCACCGCGGTGACCGTGCCGCCCGACGAGCCACCGGGCGAGAAGCGCACGTCATAGCCATTGCCGGTGCGGCCATAGGAACTCGAGCGGCTGGTGTCGGAATTGGCGAAGTCGGGCATGTTGCTGTGCCCGAGAATGATGGCGCCGGCCGCGCGCAGCTTCGCCACAATGGTGGCGTCGCGCGGCGCGACCAGTTCATGGCCGGGCAGAGTGAAGCCGTCCCAGCCGTCGGTGGTGAGTTTGCCCTCTATGCTGGTATTGGCCTTGACCACGATCGGGATGCCCCATAGCGGCCCATGGCCGCCGCCCTGGTCGGCGTCCTCGCGGGCGGCCTCGGCGCGCGCTTCGTCGGCGAAGACTTGCTCATAGGCGCGATAGACGCCGTTATAGCGATCGATCCGCCCGAGATACCACGCCACCACCTGAGCGATAGTGTATCTGTGCTCGGCATAGAATTGCTGCAGCTGCGCCACCGTGACCTCGGTCAGGTCGCGATCCATCGTCGCGTCGGCCTTGGCACTGTCGGGCGCCGCCAGCACCATCAGTCCGAGCGCAAACGTCCCCCCGAACAGGCCCGTCCACCGCATCCTGATCCCCCGACTCTTTCCACGGCCCAGTCCTGTCAATCCCTGGGCGCAAGAAAGGCGATCGCGGCACGCCAATCCTTGCTGGATTGGTTTCCACCGCGCTGCTGCTCAGGATAGCGGAATTTCAACCCGACTGGAAGACGGGGAACAATGGGGCGTGACGGCCCAGGTTTTTTCGGACGGGCTCCGGCCCGGTCAGGCTTTTTGTTCGACGATGATACGGTGCACTTCTTCGATCGCGTTCAGCACGGCGCCGGCATCGGTGGGTTTCGCCATCGCGGCGGCGTCGTCATCGACGCGATCCTCGACCATCGGGTTGTCGCGCCGCATCTCCTCGAGCAGTTCAATGATCTTGGCGCTTTTGCGTTCGCCGAGGATGGACAGTTCCAGCGTCAACTGATCGCGATGACGCGCCAACCCGTCTTCGCGGCGTTGCGTCGACAGAATGAGCGCGGTAATGAAGACGGCAGCGACCGAGGCCGTGCATTGCAGCCATTGGAAGGGCGGCGGGTCGGGCGGAACGGCGCCGGACCATAGCAGAATCAAATTGGCGGAGATCCAGCCAATGACGGCGCAGCCCAGCCCCAACAGCAGGAACGGGTGGCTCAAAGTGGCGACCGCACCGTCCAGATGACGCTGTACCGGCGTCGCCTTGCGATAATGCTGCGCATGAAGATCGGAAATCGTCTGCAAGCTCGGGTCGTCATCGACCGGCGGCAACTCGTTGCTTGGTTTCATTGCGATCACCGATTGCACATGCCCGTACCGTTACAGAACAGCCCCAGTCTAGGGACCGGTATGACGTCTGAGGCAGGTTCGGAAAATACCCAGCGAGGGCCGGCGCGGCACCGTCCGTCTGGCGCCGAGGGCGGCTTTTTGGCAGAATTGCCGCTCCGATTGACCATGAGGGAGGATCGCCACCATGCCGCCGCATATCCTTAAAGGCAGCGAGCGCATGAAGATGCCCGGCGCGAAAGCAACCGGCAAAGCCGATCCCGCCCAAAGGCTGGAGGTGAGCGTGCTGTTGCGCCGCCGCAACGCCGACGCGTTCCGCCAAAGAGTCGCAGAGATCGATAGCGGCAAGGGAAGCCCAACACCGCTAAGCCGCAAGGCGTTCGAACGGCAGTTTGGTGCCGATCGCGCGGATATCGACGCCGTCAGACAATTCGCCACCGCGCATGGCCTCGCGCTCGGGCAAATTCATGTTGGGCGATGCACCGTCATGCTGTCGGGAACGGTGGCACAGTTCAACGCCGCGTTCGGCGTCGATTTGCAGCATTTCGAACATGCCGACGGCCACTATCGCGGCCGGGTCGGGGCCATTCACCTGCCGGAACCGTTGCAGGACTGCGTCGAAGCCGTTGTCGGGCTCGATGATCGTCCGATCGCCAAGCCGCATTTCCGCCTGCGCCGACCGGTCGGCGCGCAGAGTGCGCGAGCCGGTTCGAGCAGCGCCACCTCCTACACGCCGCTGCAGATCGCCTCCCTCTATGATTTTCCGCCGGGCAGCGGGCAGGGTGTCTGCGTCGCGATCATCGAGTTGGGCGGCGGTGAACGGGCCGCTGACCTTGAGGCCTATTTCGCAGGACTTGGGCTCGGCAGCAGGGCCAAGGTGACGGTGGTTTCGGTCGATCATGGCAAGAGCCAGCCGACCGGCGATCCGAACGGCCCCGACGGCGAGGTGATGCTCGATATCGAAGTGATCGGCGCCATCGCACCGGCGGCGCAGATCGCCGTCTATTTTGCCCCCAACACGGATGCGGGATTCCTCGACGCGATCACCACCGCGATCCATGATACCAAGCATCAGCCGTCGGTCATCTCGATCAGTTGGGGCGGACCCGAATCGGGCTGGACCCAGCAATCCTTGAACGCGTTCGATCAGGCTTTTCAGGCGGCGGCGATCCTGGGCATCACGGTTTGCGTCGCCTCAGGCGATAACGGGTCGAGCGACGGCGCCGCCGGTGCGGCCAATCACGTCGATTTTCCGGCATCTAGTCCGCACGCGCTGGCCTGCGGTGGTACCAGCCTCACGGTCGCGGCAAACGGCGTCATCCACGAAATCGTGTGGAATGACGGCGCCGGGCAGGGCGCCAGCGGTGGCGGCGTCAGCGCGATCTTTGCCTTGCCCGCCTGGCAGAATGGGCTGACGGCAAGGCTGACGGCAGGCGGCAGCCGACCGCTCACCATGCGCGGTGTGCCCGACGTCAGTGGCGATGCCGACCCGGAAACGGGGTACGAAGTTCGTATCGACGGTGACAACACCGTGATTGGCGGGACCAGTGCGGTCGCTCCCCTGTGGGCCGGGCTGATCGCGCGGATCAACCAGACCGCGGGCCGTTCGGTCGGCTTCATCAACCGGGCACTTTACGCAACGCCCAGCGTTCTCAATGAGATCGCCCAAGGAAATAACGGCGCCTTTGCCGCCGGTCCCGGCTGGGACCCCTGCACCGGCCTTGGCAGCCCGAAAGGCAAACTGATCGCGCAGCTGCTGGGAGGCGCCTGATTTTTCCAGAGGATGCTGGACAACTCGGCAAATTTGCGACTCTCGTGGTATTTTGCCGCAAATGACATCAGGGGGGAACAATGTCCGAGGAACTCGGCGAATTTCTCAAGGCGCGCGATTTTCTGATCGCCCATCGCACCGACTATGAGACCGCTTATCGCGACTTTCGCTGGCCGCGCCTGTCGTACTTCAACTGGGCACTCGATTATTTCGACGCCATCGCCAAGGACAATGCGCGAACCGCGCTGTGGGTGGTCGATGATTCGGGCAACGAAATCAAGCTTTCCTTCGCCGAATTGTCAAGACGCTCTAATCAACGCGCCAATCTGATGCGCAGCCGAGGCGTAAAGCGGGGCGATGCGGTCTTGCTGATGCTGGGCAATGTGGTGCCGCTGTGGGAGGTGATGCTGGCGGTCATCAAACTGGGCGCGGTGATGATTCCGGCCACCACCTTGCTGACCAGCCAGGATTTGCGCGACCGGTTCGAGCGCGGCGGGGTGCGCCATGTCGTGGTTGGCGTCGAGGATGCCGAAAAGTTCGACCCAATTCCCGCCGAGTTTGGCCGCTTTGTGGTCGGCGGCCAAAGATCAGGATGGATCGATCTCGCTGAGGCCGGCGATTGGCCGTCGGATTTCACGCCCGATGGCATCACGCGGGCGGCCGACCCGCTGCTGCTCTATTTCACCTCGGGGACCACGGCCAAACCCAAACTGGTCCTGCACAGCCACCAGAGCTATCCGGTCGGCCATCTGTCGACGCTGTATTGGCTGGGCCTCAAGCCGGGCGACATTCATCTCAATATCAGCGCTCCGGGGTGGGCGAAGCACGCCTGGAGCTGCCTGTTTGCGCCCTGGAACGCCGGCTGCACGATATTCATTTATAATTACGGCCGCTTTCACGCCAAGTCGATGCTCGAGGCGATCACCCGTTGCGGGGTTACCTCGCTGTGCGCACCACCGACGGTATGGCGCATGTTGATTCAGGAGGATTTGGCCGCCTATCCGGTGAAATTGCGCGAAGTGATCGGTGCCGGCGAACCCCTCAACCCCGAAGTCATCGAACGGGTGCGCGCGGCCTGGGGAATCACCATCCGGGACGGCTATGGCCAGACCGAAACCACCTGTCAGATCGGCAATTCGCCCGGCCAGCCGGTCAAGCCGGGCTCGATGGGCCGGCCGCTGCCGGGCTACAAGATCGAGATTCTTGACGCCGACGGCGATCCGGCCAAAGAGGGCGAGATATCGCTGAGCTTGGTGGATCGGCCGCTCGGGCTGATGCTCGGCTACCGCGACGATCTCGGCAAGTCCGACATACCGCGGCATGCCAGCCATTATCATTGCGGCGACATCGCTGCGATCGATGACGACGGCTATATCACCTTCGTCGGACGCGCCGACGATGTGTTCAAATCCGCCGACTACCGGATCAGCCCGTTCGAACTGGAAAGCGCCCTGATCGAACATGAGGCGATCGCAGAGGCCGCCGTGGTGCCAAGCCCCGACCCGCTGCGTCTGTCCGTCCCCAAAGCCTTCATCGTGTTGCGTGCCGGCTTCGCGCCTAGCGATGCATTGGCACTATCAATCTTCCGGCATATACGTGCCGCCCTGGCGCCCTATAAACGCATTCGCCGCCTGGAGATCGCCGACTTGCCGAAGACCATTTCCGGCAAGATCCGGCGCGGCGAACTCAAGCGCCTGGAGGTGGCGAGACGTGCTGCCGACGGCCACGGCGGCCAGGAGTGGTTCGAGGAAGATTTCAACGAGCTGTTGGCCTGACCGGCGAACACTGCGCCACCAGCTTTGGCAGCCTGCTTGTGTCCGTCAGGTCGACGCGATGAGCGCCCGGCCACTGGGCGATTTGGCTGGCAGCTGTCAATCGCTCGGGGCGGCGCTCAGCAGGTCGTCAGTGGCGACACCGTCGCGCAATTCGGCGGTGCGGCTATAAAACAGCCAGGCCGCGCCGAACAGCGCTACGAACACGGCAAAAATCACCGGGTTGTAATAGATCATGGCGGCAAGCGAAACACTCGCCAGACAAAGCGCGACCGCCGGAAAGAACGGATAGAACGGCGCCCTGAACGGGCGATCGAGCCCGGGTTCGCTGCGACGCAGGCGAAACAGGCTGACCATGCTGACGATGTAGAGGACGATCGCACCGAACACCGACATGGTGACGATGTTGGCCGTCAGGGGATGGCCGGCGACACTCAGCAGTTCGTCCGAATAGATCGCCGCCATGCCGATGACGCCGCCACCCAGGATGGCCCGGTGCGGGGTTTTGAAGCGCGGATGCAACCGGGACAGCGATTGGGGCAGGAACCCCGCCCGTGACAGGGCAAAAATCTGCCGCGAATACCCCATGATGATGCCATGGAACGAGGCGATCAGTCCGAATAGACCGATCCACACCAGCATGTGCAGCCAGCCGCTCCTGTCGCCGACGACGATTTTCATCGCCTGCGGCAAAGGGTCGTTGATATTGGCCAGTTTGCTCCAGTCCCCCACCGCGCCTGCGAAGATCATGGTGCCGAAGGCCAAAGCCACCAGGGTGAGGATGCCGGTGATATAGGCGATCGGAATATCGCGTTTCGGGTTCTTGGCTTCCTCGGCGGCCATCGCCGCCCCCTCGATCGCCAGAAAAAACCAAATGGCGAAGGGAATGGCCGCGAATATGCTGCCGACCATGCCAAGGGACAGGGTCTGCGCGCCGCCCCACCCATTACTCGCGAAATTTTCCCAGGCGAATCCGGGCGCCACCACCCCCATGAACACCAACAGCTCGATCACCGCGAGAATCGTCGCGAACAGTTCGAAGGTAGCGGCAATTGTCACGCCGACGACATTCAGCGCCATGAACAGCAGATAGGCACTCATTGCGGCGGTTTTCGGGGCGACCATGGGAAACTGCACATTGAGGTAGGCGCCGATGGCGAGCGCTATGGCCGGCGGCGCGAAGATGAACTCGATCAAGGTGGCAAAACCGGCGACCAGGCCACCCAACGGACCAAAGGCCCGATAGCTGTAGGCAAAAGGGCCACCGGCATGCGGAATCGCGGTGGTGAGTTCGGTAAAGCTGAACACGAAAGTGGTGTACATCACCGCAATCAGGACGGTGGTCACCAAAAACCCCAAGGTTCCAGCCTCAGCCCAGCCGTAACTCCAGCCGAAATATTCGCCGGAAATCACCAGCCCGACGGCGATGCCCCATAAGTGCATCGGCCCGAGGCCTTTCTCGAGCGCCACTGCCGACCCGTCAGAATGTTTTTCCACCCGCCCCTCCCCCATTTGGTCGCCGCTCCGGCAGTCTTGGCATGCGATCGGGCCGCCGACAAGGCCGGGCAATCTCGTGGCGGGAACATCCGCGCGACCGGCCGCTGCTCATCGTTCCGGCTACCCGCCGCCGAGCAGTCGGCGCATCGGCGCGCCGTCCGGCGACAGCGGCGCCAGCCGTTGCTCGGCGTCGAGCATCCCCATCCGGTCCAGCCATTCATCGAATTCCGGGGCCGGCCGCCGCTTCAGCAAGTGGCGCAACCCGAGCACATCATGATAGGCCAAGCTTTGGTAATTCAACATGATGTCGTCGGACCCAGGGACGGCAATCAGAAAATTGACCCCGGCAACGCCCAGCAAGGTCATCAAACTGTCCATGTCGTCCTGATCCGCCTCGGCATGGTTGGTGTAACAGACATCGACTCCCATCGGCAGGCCGAGCAGTTTGGCGCAGCAGTGATCCTCCAAACCGGCGCGGATGATCTGTTTGGAATCATAAAGATATTCCGGGCCGATAAAGCCGACCACGCTGTTCACCAGAAAAGGGTGAAAATGGCGGGCCACCGCGTAGGCACGGGTTTCGACGGTCTGCTGATCGACGCCGTGATGGGCCTCGGCCGACAAGGCACTCCCTTGTCCGGTTTCGAAATACATCACATTGTTGCCGAGCGTCCCGCGCTGCAGAGACAAGGCGGCGCTGCGCGCCTCGGCCAGCAGCGAGAGTGAAATACCGAAGCCTTTGTTGGCCAGTTCGGTGCCGGCGATCGATTGAAAAACCAGATCGACCGGCGCGCCGATTTCGATGGCGGCAAGGCTGGTCGTCACATGTGACAGCACGCAAGATTGGGTCGGTATGGCAAAGCGCTGGCGCAAATCGTCGAGCAGCTCGAGCAGGACGACAGAGGCGGCAACGCGGTCTGAAGCCGGATTGATGCCGATCACCGCGTCGCCGATGCCAAACCGCAAGCCGTCGATGGTTGACGCCAGAATTCCGAGCGGATCGTCGGTCGGGTGGTTGGGCTGGAGGCGGCTCGACAGTCGACCGGCAAGGCCAATAGTGCTGCGAAAGGCGCTCACCACCTCGCATTTCGCCGCAACCGCGATCAGGTCTTGATTGCGCATCAATTTGCTGACCGCGGCCACCATTTCCGGAGTCAAGCCCGGCGCCAGCAGGGTGAGCGCCGACCGGTCGGCCGCATAGGACAGCAGCCAGTCGCGCAGGCCGCCGACGGTCAGGCTGGCGACCGGCGCAAAGGCCTGCGGATCGTGGCTGTCGACGATCAGGCGGGTCACTTCGTCGCTTTCATAGGGGATGACGGTTTCGTTCAAGAAAACCGTCAGCGGCAGGTCGGCCAGAACATGGCGCGCTGCCACCCGCTCCTCCTCCGAACGGGCGCCAAGCCCGGCCAGTTCATCGCCCGAACGGCGCGGCGAGGCGCGCGCCAGCACCGTCTTCAAATCGTCGAACCGATAGCGCCGGTTGGCCAAACTATGGACGAATTGCGGCATCCGCCCTGACCCCCCTCTCGTGAAAATTACCACCCGGAAACTCGGCAACCATAGCCCAAGCAGGCCGACCCGGCTTGACCCTGGAACACAGCTTCGCCTTCCTGTCCTTCCCTGGTGCCGCCCAACGCGCCGTCAGCCCGCTTATTAGGCAGCGCCGACCGTCATTTTGCCCAGCTATCCGGCAAACCACGGCGCGCAGGGCGGGCGACACCGTCCGTCCTGGCGGCATAGTTTTTGCGGCATAGCTTTTGCGTATGGTTGCGCAATCCTTCAGTATAGTTCGTTACGCGAAAGCGCATTGACCGACAGAGTTTGACCCAGAGGCGATATGCCGGCAAGCGGACCCTTACAGCCGCGGACTGCGAGACGCTGTCCACCCCCCAACCAGCGCCATGTGCTGGCGGCGGCGGCGACCGGCTTTCGCGACTTTGTCGGTCGTCACGGCGGCGACGCGGACCAGGTGTTCTGTTCGGTGGGCGTGGAGGAAAAGGAACTTCAGAATCTCACCCTTGCCCTCGATCTTGGCGCCTATGTCGCGATGATGGAGTTGGCAGCGCATCAAACCGGCAATGAGAATTTCGGCTTGTGGTATGGTCAGCAATTCCAGCCGGAAATGCTCGGCCTGATCGGCGGGATCGCCATCGCGTCGCCCAATCTGCGCTCGGCACTGACCAATCTCGCCGCCTTGTTTCCCTATCATCAACAGGCCACCGACGTTCGCTTCAGCACCGACGGCGAGCTCATGCGTCTGCACTATCGTATCATCGACGGCGGGATCGTCGAGCGGCGCCAGGACGCCGAACTGACCTTGGGCATGTTCATCAATGTCTTCCGCCATTGTTTGGGTGCGCAGTGGCGGCCCGAAGAGATCCATTGCGAGCATCCCAAACCGGATGGCTGGCGGGAACATGAACAGGCCTTCGCGGCGCCGGTCTATTTTGGCCAAAGGACCAATGCCATCATTTTCCGGGGGGGTGATCTGGAGCACCGCATGCCGAACGGCAATCTGCTCAGACTGGCCGAATTGCGCGACCGGCTGATCCAGGTTGGCGCCGGCACCGGTGTGGTTTCCCTGCTCGACCAGGTCAAGGGAGAAATTCGCAGCCGGTTGCCGGACGGCCCCATCACCATCGAAGTGATCGCGGCAGCGCTGGTTATCCCGCGCTGGACCCTGCAGCGGCGCCTCGCCGATTATGGCCTCAGTTTCTCGGATCTTGTCGATCTGGTCCGCCGCGATCTGGCGGCGTGCTATATCGGGCGATCATCGGTCACCGTTGCGGAAATTGCCGATATTCTGGGATTTTCCGAATTGAGCGCGCTGAGCCGCGCCTTTCGCCGCTGGTTCGGCGTCTCACCGCAGAAATTCCGTCGCAAGAGCGCAGCACGCGAAACGTACCGATGAGTGCTGACCAAATCGACGTTGCACCCTTGCTCTTCTCGTGGTGGGTTATGCAGCACCAAGGCGGCCCTCGAGAAAATCGGCCGCCAACCGAACCGTGCCGGCGGTAAAAGTGGCAGCGATGCGCTGCGCGAACGGGATTTCCGCGTGAGACGCCAGCCACGCCGTCAACAGAATACGTCGCAGCAGGACGAATGTGGGAATTTCGGCCTCGTCTTGCTCCGAAAGAAAAGCGGCACGGCGATAGCCCGTGATCCAGGCGCGCAACAATTGTGGCAGGGCTGGCTCATCCTCGATGAAGCTGACGGCGCCGGCGAAGTCGTAGGCGAACCAGCTGAAGCCGGAATCATCGAAATCGATGATGCGCAGATGCGGCCCATCGACCAGCAGATTGGCAAGACGCAGATCGGCATGCACCAGCCCGAAACGGTCCGGTCCGGTGCCAAAGCGCAAGAGCCGCTGATGGATCACCGCCAGCGCCCTCTCCAAGACCAGCGCGCCCTCTGGCTCGAGTCCGATCGCGGCACGCCAGGGGCCCCAATAGCCCTGCGGTCCGACCATCGCCTCGAAGTCCCAGCGTTTGCGGCGAAAATCGGCCGGCAAGCGCCAACTTCGTGCATGAAGATGCATCTTCGCGGTGATTTCGCCCAATTTTTCGAACCATGGCACCGCGCTGCCGCCGGCATCGGGCTCTTTGCCCGGTAATCTCTCGAACGCCACCGCATGGCGCGAGGGTCGGCCGGACGGCGATTCGAGCGTCTGCACCAGCGCGCCGTCTCGACCCGTCTGCGGCCGCGCCGTTTCCACAATTCCTTGCCGGTGCAGCGCCTGGACCCAGGCCAGTTCCGAATTGATCTCCTGTTCCGAGGAATAGCCGACCCGGTGCAGCCTCAGCACCAGATCGCTGCCGCTGCCGGGGTCGCCCAGCGCGAAAGTGGCGTTCTCCGACAGGTTCAACAGGCGGATCGTCGTCTCGGGGGGCAGATTCCAGCGACCGAGGCCCTTTGCCACCATGGCCTGCAGATCCGCGACCACATCGGCCGCATATTCACCCGCCATACTGCGCCCCTGTTCTCGCCATGCGCCGTCACTCCGCCGGATCAGCGCCGTTCGATAGGGCTGCGCGCAAGCTGTCGTCCAGCGCCTCGATCAGACGGTCGGCTTGCTGGATGGAAAAACAGAGCGGCGGACGGATCTTGAGCACATCGCCGTCGCGTCCGGCGGCGCCGATCAGCACGCGCCGCTCGCGCATGAAATTGATCACGGTGCGGGCCAGCACCGGCGCCGGACGGCCTTGCCCTGCGAGATCGACTCCGACATAGAGTCCGGCGCCGCGCACCTCGCGGATCAACGGGTATTGCAGCGCCAACGCGGCAAGCCCGTGGCGCAAATGGGCACCGACTTGCGTGGCATTGTCCATCAGACCATCGCCGGCGATCACGTCAAGGACCGCCTGGCCGGCCGCAGCCGCCACGGCGGTGCCGCCAAAAGTATTGAAATAGCCGATCGTCTCACAGAAGGCCGTGAGGATCTGCGGTCGGGTGACGACCGCGCCGATCGGATAGCCATTGCCCATCGGCTTGCCCATGGTGACGATATCGGGCTCGACCGCATGACGTTGGAAGCCCCATAAAGTGGCGCCGGTGCGACCGAAACCGGGCTGCACCTCGTCGGCGATGAACAGCCCGCCGGCCCTCTGCGCCACTGCGACAGCGTCAGACAGAAAGCCCGGCGGATCGGCAAAAATGCCGTCGCTCGAAAAATGCTGTCCACC
>Ga0302319_10001133_pt1 | contig 59778 bp, 47 predicted proteins | sample Bog_T0_2_FD_203319 | JGI IMG/M metagenome (GOLD analysis project Ga0302319, IMG submission 203319) | Peat permafrost microbial communities from Stordalen Mire near Abisko, Sweden - Bog_T0_2 | ecosystem: Environmental > Terrestrial > Soil > Wetlands > Peat | place: Sweden: Abisko, Stordalen Mire...
CTCCATACTTGACGTTGTGCCACTATTTGTGCCACTGTTATGGCATGAAGGCAAGTGATGCCACTAGCAATGACCAAAATTGTGAAAAGCGCCAAGCTCATGGCGCTACTTTCGCAAAAGTATTGGACGGGCGCAAGCAACCGATTCGCGGACTGTGGATTCGTGGCACGCGCTATTATGCCCGGCTGAATGTTGAGAATCCCATCACCGGCATTAAAAAGAACCAGCGTGTGCCTCTGGTCACCAAAGAGGGTAAACCGGTGCAAACCGTGGCACAGGCTGTGGCCGAGTTGAATCGGTTGCAGACGCAACGGTCAGACAACACGCTGCCGACGCTGGCACGAACGCCGAAGTTTAACGAATACTCGGCGCGTTATCTGGAATTTATTGGCAGCGGTCAGGGAACCAAAAAGCTGGGAACGGTGGCGAAAGAAAAAGCGCTCCTGAAACGCTGGAATAATTATATCGGCGGCTTGCGTCTCGACCAGATCAAGCGGGTTCACGTCAATCGGTTTATTGAATCCCGACTGAAGGAAAACGTATCACCGCGAACCATCAACTTGGATGTGATTGTGCTGCGGGTTGTTTTCAAACGCGCCCTATCCGATGGACTGGTCCAGCGGTTGCCAATGGAAGGGTTGCGACCGCTCAAGACCAGCACCAAGAAACGCTCATTGTTCACGTCGGCTGATCTGGACAAACTTTGCCAGGCTGCGTTTGAAACGAAGCAGAATAAACAAGGTAGCGATGTTCCGGTCACTGAAAATGCGCAGGAATTTGTGGATTACATTAGGGTGCTCGCCTATAGCGGCGCGCGCCGCAACGAAGCCCTCGGCATACGTTGGGAGGATGTTGATTTTGGAAACAACCAGCTTTTCATTCGCCGACAGATCACCGAGCGCGGAATCGAAGACCTCAAGAACCGCGATGCGCGCGTGGTGGATTTCAATCCGAAGCTGAAGGCTCACCTTCTCGATATGAAGGCACGGTCACACGACGCCTCGGAATGGCTTTTCCCATCACCCCAGCGAGGCGAAAAGGACGTTCCTGCAAAGACGTTTCGTGAATCGTTGGTGCTGGTTCGCGAGCGCGCCAAACTGCCAAACTTTGGATTTCACGATTGCCGACACCATTTTATTTCAATGGGCGTCATGAGTGGCATTGATTTTATGACGATAGCTGCCTGGGTGGGACATAAAGATGGCGGCGTCCTGATTGGAAAGGTTTATGGACATCTGGCCAACGAGCATCGCAAAGCAATGGCCGGGCGAATGAATTTTGAACCGGTCCAGCAGAAATTAGATAAATCCGCCTGACCTCGCATTTTAGTTTTTAGTTGTGCCAGCATAGCAGTTTCGGTGGTGTTTTATATGAAACGCCATCAACGGAAGTGCCAATGCTGTAAAAGGTGGTTTGCCACCGATCCCCGCAATCACCATCACCAACGATTCTGCAAGCGAGCACGTTGCCGCAAAGCCAGCAAGGTTTTCAGCCATAAACAATGGCTGGCCAAACCGAGGACTTGGAAATTATGGGGCGGAGCGGATGAAGTGGATCGAGTTCGGACATGGCGCAAGTTGCATCCGTTCTACTGGAAACGCACAATTCCCCTTATTTCACCGAAGCTAAATTGCGCTACATAGTTTTCATCGTCGCTGCTCGCACCCTTCTGCCATCATGGAAGAATGCTTTCCAGCTTTTGGCCGGAAACCATTGCGAAGTCATAAAATTCAACCGTCAACACATAAAACATGAGCCATGAGCTAACAAAGCCAAAGCGTGCCGTCGCCTACGCGCGCCGGTCGTCAAAGCATCCGCAGTTTTCGGTTGTTCGGCAGATGGCCGTGATTCGCAAATATGCCAAGCGGCGCGGGCTGATAATCGTAAAGAATTATTCGGATGGGGCGAAAGGTGGCGGGAAGGCATGAGCAACGATGTTCCCAATGATCCGTCATCGACCGACGACAACCCGTTCCAACCCCACCGGAAGCCCGGTGCCAACCCCGACGAGTGGTTGAACAGCGCGGCGGTGTATGTGCGGATGTCCACGGAACATCAGCAATACTCCACGAGCAACCAGATGGACGTGATCCGCGAGTATGCCAAAAAACGCGGGAAGGAAATTGTCAAAGAATATTCGGATGACGGGAAAAGTGGTCTCAACATCAAAGGCCGGGGTTCGCTGGAACAAATGATCCGTGATGTGCTAGAGGGCAAAGCGCATTACAAATCCATTCTGGTTTATGACGTAAGCCGGTGGGGCCGGTTTCAGGATGCCGACGAAAGCGCCTATTACGAATACATCTGCAAACAGGCGGGCGTGGCGGTTCACTATTGCGCGGAACAATTTGAAAATGACGGCAGTCCGATCTCCACCATCATCAAGGGCATCAAGCGGACGATGGCCGGCGAATACAGCCGTGAACTTTCGACGAAGGTTTATCAAGGGGCGTGTCGGCTGGTGAAACTTGGATTTCGGCAGGGCGGCGCGGCGGGCTACGGATTGCGCCGGGTTTTAGTGGACATCAATAATGTGAAAAAGGGTGAGTTGAAAATGGGTGAGCAAAAGAGCATCCAGACCGACCGCGTGGTGCTGGTGGCCGGGCCGGACGAAGAGGTTGCCATCGTGCGGCGGATTTACCATGAGTTCGTCACCGACGGGAAATTGGAGTCCGAGATTGCCGCTGGATTGAACGCGCTAGGCATTTTGACGGACTACGGGCGAGCCTGGAACCGGGGGACAGTGCATCAAGTGCTGACCAGCGAAAAATACATCGGGAACAACGTCTATTCCCGGACGTCGTGCAAACTGAAAAAGAAGCATGTCAATAATCCGCCGTCCGAATGGGTGCGAGCGAACGGCGCTTTCGCGGGCATCATCGAACAGGAATTATTCCTGAAGGCACAGGAAATCATCCTGGCCCGCAGCCGGAAATATACCGATGCCGAGATGCTGGACCATCTGCGCGCGGTGCTAGGCAAACACGGCCGCATTTCGGGCATCCTGATTGACGCAGCGGAAGACCTGCCATCGAGCACCGCGTTCAGCCACCGCTTCGGCACGCTGGTGAATGCCTACAAGCTGATTGGCTACAATCCGGGAATTGATTTCAATTTCGTCGAGGAAAACCGGCGGCTGCGGAAACGCCATCCGGAACTCGTGGCGGATGTCATTCAAAAAATCACGGCGCTGGGCGCGCACGCGGTCTGGGACAAGAAAACCGAATTGCTGGACGTGAACCACGAAATGAGTGTGTCCATCGTGCTCTGCCGGCATATCGAGACCGGCGCTGGTTCGTCGCGCTGGCTGATCCGGCTGGATGCCAGCGCCCGACCCGACATCACAATCGCCGTGCGCATGGACGCCACAAACGAAGGCATCCGCGATTATTACGTGCTGCCGGCGATAGACATGACATGGGAAAACCTGCGCGTGGCCGAGGTAAACGGCATTTATTTGGACACCTACCGCTGCGACACGCTGGATTATTTTTTCAGCATGGCGGAGCGCGTGAACCTGGATGAAGCTTTATGAACCCAAACTCGACACCTCACCCTTCCCCCCGAACGAGGCGGCGAGGATGAACTAATTTCAATATGAATAATGATGTAATTATGATTCCGATTGCGGAGATTCACATTTTGAATCCGCGCCACCGCGACCAGAAAAAATTCGAGCTGATCGTGCAAAGCATCCGAAACCTCGGACTGAAAATGCCAATCACCGTCAGTCTGCGGGCGGAGGATGAAGCGGAGGGATTGAAATATGACCTGGTTTGCGGCCAAGGGCGGATAGAAGCGTATATTGCGCTCGGCTATAAAGAAATCCCGGCAAAGGTGGTGAAAATCTCGAAGGAGGACCGCCTGATCCGCAGTCTGGTGGAAAACATTGCGCGCCGGTATCCCTCGCCGATGGATTTGATTCGCGAGATCGAGCGACTGCGCGGACTGGGCTACACCAACCAGCAAATCAGCGAGAAACTGGATGTCTCCGGCTCGACGGTCAACGGCATGATGGCGTTGCGAAAGGCCGGTGAAGAACGATTGCTCCATGCGGCGCTGTCGGGAAAAGTCCCGTTGTGGGTGGCCGTGGAAATTTCCAAAGCCGAGACGCCGGAAATGCAGAACGACCTGCTCAAAGCCTTTGAGAGCAAAGAACTGAATTATTTAGAAATCCGCAAGGCCAAGCGTCTGATGCAAAAACGACGGTTGCTGGGCAAACAAAAAAGCGACGGGCCGCACAGCAGCAAGACCAGCTCCGAAAAGATTATCGCCACCTTCCGGAAAGAATCCCAGCGCCAGAAGCTGATGATTAAAAAATCCCGGGTGTGTGACGCACGCCTGTTCAACGTGGTCACCGCATTTAACAAGCTGCTGGCCGATGCGCATTTCCTTACGCTGTTACGGGCGGAAGGTCTGGAGACGATGCCAAAATTTCTTTGGTCTAAATTAACACCTCTAAACACAACCACGACATGAGCGACGCGAAAATCGGATTCCAAATGAAAATCATCCGGCTGCTGCTGGAAAACATCCTGCCGGTGCGGCAAATCAATGACGCACAAAAAAAGGCCAACCGCTACGAAATCATCCTGGCCTCCATCAAGGCCGTGGGGCTGGTCGAACCGCTGGTGGTTTTTCCGCTGAAAGGCCAGCCAGGGAAATACACACTTGTGAACGGGCACATGCGCTACTACGCCATGAAGGAACTGGAATTGACGTTCGCCGACTGCCTCGTCGCCAATGACGACGAAGGTTTCACCTATAACGCCCGCATCAGCCGACTCCCGGCGATACAGGAACACAAAATGATCATGCAGGCAGTGAAAAACGGCGCAAGCCTGGAACGCATTGCGGCGGCGCTGAACATTTCACCACAAGGGGTGAAAGCCTCGATGAATCTTTTGAACGGCATCAACGAGGAAGCCGTGGATTTGCTAAAAGACAAACCCATTTCACCGGCGGCCCTGCGGATGATGAAAAAGGTGACCGGCGAGCGGCAAATTGACATGGCGCGGACGATGATTGAAGCCAATAATTATCATGCCGGTTATGTCGAGGGGTTGGTTTTGGGCACGCGCAAAGAGCTACTGGCCGACAACCTGCCGAAAAAAAAGAAAGGGATGAGCGCCGAGGCCATCGCTAAGATGGAGCAGGAAATGGAGACGCTGGAAAGCGGCATGAAAGCGATCACGGAAAATTACAAAGACAACATGTTCACCCTGCAAACCGCGCATACCTACGTCAAAGCCCTGCTAAATAATACGCGGGTGGCCAAGTTTCTGAAGGCGAAGCACGCCGAAATCAGCACGGAATTTGAAAACCTGGCGGCGGCGGAGCCGGTGTGACTGGAAACCAATTCCATCACAGGACTTGATGGGCGATTGCGAGTTGGCTTGCGGTTCAGATTTGAATGTCGTAAATGAGTTCAAACCGCTCGATCAAACTTTGCGAATCATGTCCACCGTCATGAAACACCGAAGCGAAGCCCTATGGACAATGGGTGAACTGAAGCTGCTAGGCAAAGTGCCCGACTCCGTCCTTGCCCGTCGCATTGGACGGACCATCAAGGAAATTGTGGAAGAGCGCCAACGTCGGCGGATTAAACTGGTAACGCCACCTCGACGTTGGACCGCGCGTGAAACCAAAATGCTGGGCCGCAATTTTGACGAGGAACTGGCCCGCAGATTGCGCCGGCCGGTGCATGATGTAGCACGGCAGCGAATCGCGCTGCACATACCGGCGTTCCGACCGCACAAATCTAAGAAATGGACGCGAGCGGAGGAGAAAATTCTAGGCACGGCAGAAGACAAGGTGATTGCCATGCGTTTGGGACGCACGCGCAATGCGGTGCTGCAACATCGCCGAATTCTTGGCATCCCGCCCAAGCCGCGCATTTTTCCGAGTGGTTGGTCGGTGCAGGAAGATTCCCTATTGGGCAAAATTCCCGATGCGGAAATTGCCAAACGCATCCATCGCTCGGTGCAGGCAGTCGGACAACGCCGGGCCAAACTTGGCATTCGCTCAATCCCTAATCCCAAAGCAAAGAGCCGCCCCTATACTCCGGCAGAAGACAAGCTTCTCGGCACGTTGCCGGACGACAAATTGGCTGTTCAATTGGGCCGGACGATGTTTGCGATTCAAGCCCGGCGCATTGCATTTGGCATTGCCAAGTTCAACGCCCAAAGGCGAAGCTGGTCTGCGAAGGAAATCAGTTTGCTTGGCAAACTACCGGACGAAGAAATAGCACAGCGGCTGGGCCGCACTCTCGAATCCGTCAAAATTCGCCGGGGGAAACTCAAACTTTCAAAACCGGATTCCAGGCATCGGCGTTGGACACCTGCGGAAGATCGTCTCCTTGGCGAGTTGCCTGATGAAATTGTTGCGAAACGCACCGGACATCCGCTCGGCTCAGTTTCTGTTCGCCGCCGGCAGTTGAAACTAACTGATCCCTCACGCCGCCCGTTCTGGACGCCATTGGAAGATCGTCGGCTGGGCAAATGTTCCGACACTGAGATTGCGCGTGAATTCCATCGGACCGTCAGCGGGGTTAAGAACCGGCGCAAAAAGCTGAAAATTCCCGCTTGGCAACCGCACTGATATAGCCAACTCAATCTCCAAATATCGCGTGCTTGATGTCGCAAATGGTTCGCAATCACTCGACTCGGTGCGAATTGACCAAGACTTTTATTCTGTTTACCCAAACCAATTGTCCAGTGCTTTAACAAGGGTTGTAGAAGCCCTATGTGGATATGCGAGCATGAACATTAGCGCAAAATCTGCATCTTTTCTCAATATTTCGGGTAATGAGGACAAATCATTTGCGCGAGCCTCGCCAGTTAATGTTTGCCACCTCTGAGGTTTCCCCTGCAATCGGGTTTTTTCTTCCCCTTGCTCACAATGCCAGAGGAGTGCGTCAGCGGCGTGTTTGGGTTGGAAGCTCGCCATTTCAACATGCGTAATTTCATACCAACGGGCTTTGAGTGCTTGCCTTCTCATTCGCAAAGCTAAAAGGTGAATTATCGATTCCAAGCAATATGAAACTGGTGCCTTCCGACCACGACGCGGTTCCGTTCTTTCCAATTTCTTAAATAAAGATGTCAAAACTTCGTCACCTGATAATTCAGGTCCAGCTACCGGGTTTTGAGACAGTTGGTGATTGGACCGCGTTAGCGCAGTTAGAATCTGAATCAATACATGTTCACCATATAGACATTTGCCAGTGTGTTCTAGCATCCAAGCGATACTCAGAAAATGCGGGAAGGCGCTTTCGCCCCAAAACCAAAAACGGTTTGCGCGGACGAGTTGATCAAGCATCGGGATGGCAGCATTTGGCAATGAATCCGGCGTTCCTGCTCTACGGTGCATCAAATAGCGAGCTGCGACGGCTGAAAATGCGATGGTGTTTCGCATCCGCGTATAATCATCGATTTCAGGTTCGTGTGGCATTAACCCATGCGGCTCCAGAGTTTCAAATGACAGCCGATCCAAGGCCGCAAGTGCTGCTCCACGAGTTAAATCGAAAGAGTGTTTCCACATTTTATCCTGTAAACCATACCGTTCTGCTGCCCATGCTTGGTGTGCTGCCGTAATCGTCCACCCACAAAATGCGCTCCAATTGTCACCTTGCCGATTGAATGATTCGAGGAGATAACTTGCAAACAAACCAGCAGCAGCTATCCGTCTGGCCACAATCGGTTTGGATAAATCTTTATCTGGGAGCAGGCGGTGAAGAAATTCGGCAAATCCCTTGTGGTCGAGATCGCCTTTGCCTTCAGCCAAATACAAGGTCAGGAAACTACGGACTTCTGGGGGGTCAACTGGCCAGAAGTCAGCGGCCAACTTCATGAAATCTGGCACCAATTCCGAACCGCGAATCAGTGTCAGTGGCCCATGTCCGCGACCATTCCAGGCATCATTCAGGGCCTGAACGGTTACTTCCACCGGCAACTTAAATTCACCGGTTGTGACTAAATACGAATGATGTTTTGCCCCTCGCGGAATGCTGGGATGAATAATCGCGGCTTCAATCAAATTGGTAACCTGCGGCTGAATGGCTTCAAAATCCTTTAAGCCGATATGCCCGCATTTAATCTGATAGGCGTGAATTTTCTTATCGGGAGAGATGGCAATGATGTCCTTGCCGACCTCGGTAGGACTGTGGCCAGCCCGCAATATCTTGAAACCCTTCGCTAGAAGAATCTGGCAAAAAGCAACATCAAGGCCGCCGCGCTCGCCGGCTTTAATCAACCAATCTTCGACAAGTCTCTCTTTCAAAGAATTCCTCCCGTTTGCGTTCGACTATTTTGCCTAATCTGGTCTGAAACGCTGGATCGACCAGCCACTTAGGAAATTGCTCTTGAAGCTGCGCCTGCATTGTCGAACCGGAGCAGAAACTTGGCCAATGTGGGATGCCTTCCGGGGTAAAATCTATTTGGACTTTGTCCAATAAGTCTAAAAACGAAGTGCTATCAATTGGTTTTCCGCCACAATTAACAACATTCCCAGTCTCTTTGGTCACTTTATCCAGCATTTCAAATAGGCCACGCATCATTTCTTTTCCTACTCCGGTGCCAGGTTCTCTGGCCGTTTCCACAAATTCTTGGAGCGTCATGCCGCGCGCATCCTCAAGTTTGCGCTGGATTGGAACGCTAATTAACTTGTAGTCAATTGCCTTAATTTTGCCCTGTTCATCTTGGAAGGTGGAAGCACGTCCCTCCCGTTGTGGGCGCGTTGGAATTTGTGAAAGTATGGGAGACACTGAAAACAAAGCGTCAAACATCTGCTTGTTCCTAAGTTCGGTCATCTCCTTATGTGCCTTTGGAAAATGTGGCAACATAACCTAAATCAATTTTTTAAGCCTATTTCTTTTGTTTTCATTCTACATTTGCATCGTCGTTCAACCCAAGTTCCCGCAGTGCGGACTTGGTTTCGTCGAGTTTCTGCTTGGATACGCCGCTTTCGGGAGACACTTCAACATTCACGGTAAGCTTCAGACCGCGCGCCGAGGCGAACTTGGACAGGACTTTGGTGTAAAAATTCATCCACTTCTGCGCAGGAACTTCGCCAGTCCACTTCAGGACGGAGGTGCCGGCGGGCACGAGTGGCGGCTGGATGATCGTAGGCGGGTTTGCCGGTGGCACGGGCTTGCCCATCAAATCGGTGGGCGGCGCGGCGGTTGTAGCTGGCTGCGGCGGTGTGGCGCGGCCTTTCAGATAAGCCTCGGCGACCTCCTTGGTAATGATAAACATGTCGTCCGACAGTTCTACGTCGGCGGTCATCACGGCCTTGTTGCAGTAAAATGGTTTGTATTCACCGGAGGCGGTTTTGCCGACGTAGGCCAACAGGCCATTGCCGACGCCGCGCGAAATGGTTTCCTTCAGAACGTCAGGATTGGTCAGCCGGGGGAATTGTGGCGCGGCAAAAAAAGCATCACGCACGGATTTGGTGGACCATTCCTTGAACGCGGGCGGCCAATTACGAATCAGGAACGACGGGCTGATGCCCTTGGTTTCCAAATCGCCGTCGGAACTCAAACGGGTGACAATCAGCGAAACCAAATCCGTGGCGGCGCTGGAGTGAACCAAGCCGAGATCAACGCGCTTCACCATGTTGTCTTTGCCGAGCAGCATCAAATTCTTGTAGGTGCGCCAGATGGTTTCCTTCAAGTCGCGTCGGGATTTTTTGAGATTTTCGGCGAGCTGGTGAACCTGGGTTTCGTCCAGTTTCAAATCGTCGTCGTCAATGGCCTCCCATGCGAGCACCTTGCGGGCATCTTCGCGCAGCGTGTCCGGGGCTTCCGGCACGCAAAAAATGATGGAACTCTTGAATGTGCGCGACGACGTGCCGTAATCGCGAATCATGGTTTCAACGAAAGCAGTAGTCGCTTTCTCATCCGCCAGCGACTGGTCGGGAGACAGCACGACCAGCGTGACTGCCGGACGGTCGGCGATCTGGATGGTCTTTTCCGCGAAGAAAACCCGTTCCAAGCCGTTGCCGGTGGAAAACACTTTCTGGATTTCGTCACGGATTTGGTCTTCAACCTGGGCGGGCGGAATGGTCGCACGCCGGTCGGCAAACCGCTTGTTTAGATTTTCCTTGAGGCTGAAATGGTAGCGATTGCGCTCTACCGCGAGATAGTAACAGCCCTCGGTCAACGCCTCCAGCGCGGTTTCCACGTTGCCGATGTCGAGGCCCGGCTCGGCGACGGCGAAACGGATTTCCGGCACGGTGGCGTCGGTTTTGGCTTGGCCGCCGTTGGACTCGAAGAAAATCGCGGTGATGGCCTTTCGATGCAGGCGCGCATTTTTAATGGCTTCGGTCGCCTCGGCATCCAGCCGGGTGGCGTGGGAATCGCGTTTGCCGCAAATGTCGGTCGTCACCGCGCCTTCCAACTTGGTCTCGCCCAACTGCTCAAACGTGGCGGAACGGAACATGGCGTCATCGAGCGGGGCAGTGCCGAGGCCGATGATGGCATCCTTGTGCGCGCCTTTGAAACCTTCCTGATAAGCACGCGACACCCATAGCGCGAGCAGGCGCAAGACACCACGGGTTTGCTGAAACCGTGGCAGCGCCTGCCACTTACGCTCGAACACGGAAATGACCGCCGGATGAAAGGGATAGGTGGCAAGGAATGCCTCGCGAGCGCCGTCCACATTGAACTGGCTGGGGAGTTGTTGCCGATGCTCGACCACCCAATCCGCATATTCAACGCACGTTTCCACTGCCTCCTTGGACAACATCACCTTGCCATCGGCGGTGACGGCGCGCTCGTCCCACTCAAACAACCGGCGACGGATGATTTCCGATGTCTCGGCATCCGACGACATGACGATGGCCTTGCCGAGCCGGTCCAATACTTTTTTGAACCGCTCGAAATCGGACTGGTCTTCCGCCGTCATTTCCAGTTCCGACGCCGGAATGGAAACGGCTAGCACAACATTGCCGCTGCTGCGGGCCACTTCCGACAGGTTTTGCAGGAAGTTGTAAAGCTGTCCGCCCAAACCGCTGCGCCGGTTCCGGCTGACGTAATTCATCAGCTCGTCCATCAGGATGAGGCTGGGTTTGTCCTTGGGCAAAAACTGGCGGATGACCTCGCCGCCGGGGGCTTCGCCTTTTTTATCATGCTCGGCCACGATGGCGAACGCCTTGGCGCCGCCAAGTTGCCACGCGATTTCGCCCCACGGCGTTTTGCGCAACGGCGTGCCATCCTTGCCACCGCGACCGCTGATGGAGTCGAACTCCGTGCCGACGAACACGGCGGCATCGGCCTTGGGCACTCCAGCGATGCCGGCCTTGGCGAGCAAGGTGGATACACCGGCAAATTTGTTCGCCGCCGGTCCTTGCCGGGCCAGATGGTAAAGTAGCGTCAACGCGTGGGTCTTGCCGCCGCCGAATTGCGTGGCGAGATTGAAGATGGCGTTCGTTTCGGTTTTCTCGCCAGACAGACGGCGGATGACTTCGGATGCGAGACTGGCGAGATTCTTAGTGAGATAGGTGCGCTCAAAAAAACGTTCCGGCTTCTGATAGTCGGCGGGTGCAAGACCTTCGCGCACCTGGTCCAGATGGACGGCGAACTCCGATGCGTCGAGCGGTTTTCCCTCGCGCAAATCCTCGCGCGGGGTGACGACTTTATACCAAGGTTTGAGAGCCATAATTTACTCGTTAGCGTAATTGAGGGTGATGCTGGAAATACTTTTACGAAAATGGCGATCCAAAAACCCGACAAATGAGGTGAGCAACTGCCACTCGGCGTCCGGGTCACGCGATTGAACCTGGGCCACCAATACGCCACCCAAGCATTGTTGGAACTGAACCCAGCCCTTGTAGCTAGAGTGCGACCATTTTTCCTTGCCCAACCGACGCGGGCCGCTGGCATGTAACGTCCCTTGATTTTTTCGGCGCAAGGCCAGTTCCTTTTTTTTCAAAAGGCTGTAAATGTTCTCCCCATTCTTGGGGGTGATGGTCACAGTGATCATAATTAAAATCCAAGTCCTTTCTTGCGGGCGAGGACGCCGTCCACCCAGCGCTTTTCTTCGGTGCTGGCAGGATACAAGGCGGACAACGCCTGCGCCAGCCGCCAAAAGCGCGGGTCGCGACCAGCACCGTCTTCGACGAGAAAGCGTTTCATGGCTTCGCTGCGGCCGGCGGCGAACAGAATCATGCTCTGGTGGATGCGGTCGAGGACGGTTGCACCGTGACTTTCGACAAGCGTTTCGCCAAAGGTAGTGCCGCTGTCGTCGGCCTGCTCCAAAACTTTGAACAAGTCGAGTTGCGGTGTTTTCTTTTTTCTCGCGGCCGAAACCTTGCCTTCGCCCTTGCCAAAAAGGTGCTGGGCACGCTCGGCAACGGGGAGCAGGCGCGCTTTGTCACCCGAAATTTCCACCAGACTTCTTAACACTTCCAAGTTTGCGCCGAGACCTTGGGCGATTTTTCGAGCGGCATCATATTCGAGGACGAAGCCAGTGGCCTTAGAGTTTTTCCCACCACCGTCGGATTCATCGACTTCATCCTCCTCCGTGCTATCTCCCTTCGTGTTATCGGTGTTGCTGGCGTTTAGAGTCCAAAGCCACATGGCTGTCAATCGGGCATCAGCTTCTAAACCTGAAGCGTCTGCACCATCAAAGATAGTCGCCAAAGCCTCGCGTGAAACGGTGGCCCAAACTTGCTCAAGAAACTCACCTAAAAAAACCTGTTCGCCGTCAGCTTTTTCAACGCGGCTATATCGGGAAAAGATTTCCAGGGCTGGGCCAAGACAAGCAAAAATGGCATCCGCACCAACGACGCCTTCACTTAAAAGCCTTTGCATCCATAAACGAATCCGGCCTGGTAGTTCTCCCAAAACATCGCGCCAATCACCGATTTCATCTGTGCGCACCGAACCGTCGGGATTCTCTCGCGGGCGACAGACGATATGCACCGAGGAATTTAGGGCTGCCGATCCAATTGCTCGTTGGCGATTAGCCAATTCAGTATCAATCGGCCAAGACGCTGTCGCTATCCAACCCGCATTGATAAGGCCGTCGAGAATCGCTTCCCATCCAGCCGTAGTCTTGTTTGCAAAAACAACGACCCCAATGCCGTTCGGTGAAACTGTATGTCGTGCGGCTTTGAATGCCCGTCTCATTTCCTCGGAATATGTGCTGGCATTTTTCAACCCTCTGCCATCGGAGAGGGCTTTCCCGATTGAAATAGCTTCTTCTTGTTTTGGCACGTTTGCTAAAGTCATGTCGATGACTCCTCTTGGGACAGTTCGTCTTAGCCAAATATGAAAAAACTCCGAAAGATCACTGTAGCCGAAAGCATCAAAATATGGCGGGTCAGTAACCAATGCAGACGCAGAATCATCTGGTAGTATGGATGTTTGTGCTGGACCTTGTTGGACAGTTCCTGCGGTGATTCGGGATTTAGTAATATGTTCTAAAACGCGTGTAATCCATTCAATGTGGTCAGTCCAATCGCCGCTGCTTCCCCCAAATGGCGTTGATTCAGCAAAATCAAGCAACATTGGCATCTTGTTCTGACCACCGTTTGCTGCTTCAACGCTGTTTTTATCGGGTCTCCATCTGCACAGAGAACACAGACGGTCGTTGAGTCGGCCTACTGCCAAGGCGAGAAGACTTGTAACAACAGGTGCCAATTCGCTGCCAATTTCTCGCTCCATTTTCTCCTGAGTTTTCTTACTGGAAAGGATGCGAGTGAATGTGCAACCCATGTTAGCCTCGGAGTATTCCTCGCCGTTTTGCCGCTTGGCTGATAACAGAGCCACGCTTTTGCGCGCATACTTGCGGCGAAGCGTATTTTGATGGGCGACATCGTAGTTACACAGCAAAATGGTTGAGATTTTTTCCAGCACCGTTTTTTCGATGGCCGTCTGGTGGCGCAATTCCAATCGTGTATCTTGCACCTTGGATTTGTAATCTTCGTCCCGTTCCGAATGTGGCATGTGGAACCCGACACCAAGATAGGCCACACGACGTTCCGGCTGATGGTCATAGCCTGACCACTTGGAGTCGGCACGAGACACTGTCAAATCGCGGGTTGGAATTTTACCATCCGGCAAAGTGGGTTGGGCGTAGGAAACCTCAAACGAGGCATTATCCGCGAATGGCTTTTTATCCATCGTGCCGGCGAGAATGAATGTGGAAACATAGTAGCGTCCACCCGCCGCCGGGGCTTTGTAGGCGGCGGCGGCAAGCTGAAGAATCGTGGACTTACCGGTGCCGTTGACGCCACAAAATGCCGTGACGGGACTTTCTATGGCGATGGGTGTATTGGAATGATTCCGAAAGCCTTTGATATGAAGACGCAAGATGGCATCGCCATAGTTGGTGAATCGATTGGCGGGTTGGAAACTGGCCTGGAGTTCAATTTTTTTGTCAGCCATATTAGTGTTCCACCTTCACGATGGGCTGCAATTCCATCGTGGCCGGTTTTCGATGGTTTTGGTCGGCTCGCCCGTTCTCCGCAGGAACGAATCGGTAGATTGGCCGAAAAAATCGGTAGATTATCGGTAGATTATTCACGGCTTTGTTTAAGCACATAGCGGGCGTTTCTGCCACGGCCTTGCGACTTGATAAGGCCGAGTTGCACCAAGGCAATTAAATCACGACGAATGGTGTCATAAACCACATCCAGATTTCTGCGGCACCAACCGCTGGTCACGAATCCGGTCTTTTGCACCTCAATCATGATTTTTTTCTGGCGCTCATTGAGTTGGGATTCAATGGCTGGCGTAATGAGTCCCGCTGCTCCCGCTGAAACTTTAAGCCGGTCGTAGTTGCCATCCGGGCCGGGGAACGTGACGACGAAATAGCCGTCCTGCTCAGTGAAAGTCGGGGCATCGAGGCCGTGATTAAGCATGGCGTCACGCATCCGCGCGAAGCCGCTGCCACGCTGTTCCATGAGCTTGAACGTGGCGAGAGTCTGGGCAATGACCGGGTTGCGCGAACAGGGCCGGTAATTGCCACGCCGCAATTTGGCAAGGGTCAATGGCGCTGGTGGGTAGCCGGGACTGGAGATCACGACCCGATCCGTGAAAACTTCGACCATGATTTTCCGGCTGGCGTCCTCGTAATTGCGATGCGCGACGGCGTTGACGAGGGCTTCACGGAGTGCGCGTTGCGGATATTCATCAAGCGCGACGTTGTTGATGCCGACAACGCGGGTCGGATGAAAAGTGTGTTTATCCACAAATTGCAACGCCGACTCGATGGCCACAGCCAACGGCGCATTGATATTCAATTGGCCGCGAGGTTTGCCGGAAACTTTGGTGCCGGCATAGGCGTCGGCGAGCAAGACGACCTGGGGGAAGTAGTCGGCTGGTGATTGGCCGAACACGAGCAGTCCGGCAGCCGTTGCATAAAATTCCCCTTTGGCGGTATCACGCCAGAGCAATCCGCGCGCGTGCATTGACGGGCAAACAGAATCCTGAAACCCGCGTGAAGCCGATCCCGCCGCCACCAGCGAGCCAAAACCAGACACCTGACTTGAGTCCAATGATGACCACGGAACACTCGGCAGCGGTTTTGATTCAAACGTGGAGGAAGCTTCGATCTGTTCCCGCCCGCCTGCCGATTCATCCGCTGACGGCTCAAATTTGAATTCCGTTTTGAGCAGATTCAAAAGCCCCCGCCGGAGTTCCGGCTTCAGGTCTTCGCGATCAATGAAGCGTTTGTAAGTATGCTTGTGCTGTTTGATTTCATTGATGAAGTCCCGCGTCGTATCCTTGCGCGCATCGTCGGCACCCTTGAGAAACACGAGGGTCGGCAGTTTTAGCTTTTGGGCGAGGCGATACTCGTGATGGGTCGCTGAAACGTCGCCATCAAGCTGGCCGTAATCATTGAAGATGAGCAAAATGTAAATCTGACAACTACGGAGGCATTCCAAGTAAGGTTTATCGGCTGGCCGAGCGGGTGCCGGTTCCTTTTCCCACAAGACCGGCTCGCAATGCTGCATCAGAAAAGGATCAGTGGTGATGAGCGACGCGATGGCGACGCGCTCCGCCTCCAATTCCTTTTGCACGGAACTAACAAAGACACGCAGTTTGCTCATGCCGCACCTCCGGTGCGATACGGTGTCGAATCTTCTTTCAATTCAACCGGATGTTTCACGGAATCTTGCCGCAACCGATAGTGCTCAACTTTGACGATGGGCTGCCACTCCAGCGTGGCTGGATCGTTTAATTTATTTAGCGACGGGACCGGTAATGCGCAGTGGAACACGACGTAAAGCCAGTAATCTTTGCGCAGGCGGCGGGCGGTGTTGTATTCGTTGGTGGTCAACGCAATGTCGCCGGTATGCGAGCGGCCCTTGACCTCAATGAACCGCACGTCAATCGCGGTGTTCGGGTCTTCGGGATGCGGCTTGCGGGAAATCAGATCAAAGCCGCGGTTGTCCGCCTCCACGCTCTCGACCACGCGACCCTCGGCTTCCTCGTGCTTGATGGCAGCCAACACGGCGATGCGTTCAATCTCCGGGTCGGTGACCATCTCGCGGATTTGTGGCGACGTGCGTTCCGGGTGCGGCAACACCCAGGCCCGCCCGACATGCTGGATGTCGCCAATCATGCACTCGGCCTCCCGGCGCAATTCAGCCGTGCGCTGCTCCAGCCGGCCATTGAGTTCGTCGAGCTTGTCCTCGACCTTTTTCATATTGGCGGCCATCAGCGTTTCGTCACCGAACTGGCCCGACTCGTGAATCTCCGCCATGCGAAGATTCTGGCGGTGAATCAATTCATTCAGGCTGATTTTAAGGTGTTTCTCGATGGTTGCCGTTTCGCGCGCCCGCTGCGCGGCGACTTCGGCCAGGAATGGATTCAGTGCCGTAGTCACCAGGAATCGTTCGGCGGCGGAGCGGTCGGGCAAGCCGTCACCATCCGGGATATGCTTTTCCTTTGGTGCTAAGGCCAAATCGAGGAAGATGGTCGGCTGGCGAATGGTCAGCGTGCCGCTTTGGTCGGCCTGCACCACAAAAATGCGGCGGTGCAACTGGTTGTCGCGTCCATCCTTGATGGACGCGGCGAAGACGTCGAGCCGGTAAGGATAGGCTTGGTGTAGGTCGTAAAACACCGCGCCGCGCAGCAAATCTTCCCGGACATGCTCGGTCACATCCTCCCGCACGGCCTCGAACAGCGGATGGCCGGGCGTCACCCATTCCAGCGTCGGGTCGCGTTTCAAGTATTCCTTGTCGAAGACGATGTTTTTGTAATCCCGGCCCAATTTGCCAAAGCGTGGTTCGAGGCGTTCGCCGACGGGCCAGAGCGAGCGCGGCACCTTGCCGAGTTTGTAGATATGGCCATTTTCCCGGATTTCGTTGGGATTAACACCGACGATGGGCGCGGCCTGGATGAAGAAATCTTCGATGACCTCCGGCACGAGCCGGCGTTCCTTGGCCTCGGCGGATTTACCAATGATGGCTGACAGATTCAATTCGCGTTTGGCCAGCCCTTCCAGCGTGGAATTGGTGATGCTCTCCAGACGTTTGGTGTCCACCTGTTCAATGATGCGCTGCTTGATGAGTTCCTCATCCATCTGGTTGTGCGCATACATATCGCGAATCATTTTTTCCAACTGATTCGCGGGGAACACATCGCCGAGAACATTGAACACCTTGCCGGTGCGCTTCGGGTCGAGATCATCCTCAATGGCCTGAATGCGCTCGAACAATTTGTGCAGCACGCGGCCTTCGCGCGTGTTCGTGGAGACAAAATTGAAAATGAGACAATCTTTTTCCTGACCATAACGGTGGATGCGCCCCATGCGCTGTTCCAACCGGACGGGATTCCACGGGATGTCGTAATTGATCATCAGCCAGCAAAACTGGAGATTGATGCCTTCGCCAGCGGCCTCGGTCGCCACGAGCACCTGGGCGGATTCGCGGAACTCGCGCTCGGCAAAAATACGGGTGCCGGGCGTGTCGCGGTCGCCAATCTTCATGCCGCCATGAATCTGCGTTACGGATAGTCCCCATTCGCGCAATTTGCCGAGCGGGCGCCCGTCCTTGCCATCGGCGCAAAGGAAATCCAGCGTGTCCTTATGCTCGGTGAAGATGAGCAACTTCATCTTGGGGTCCGAGAAGATGCCATGCTCTTTGATGACCTCGCGCAACCGGACGAGTTTGGATTCGACCTCGCGTTTTTCCAAATCCACCGCCTTTTGAATCAACTTGCCAAGTTCGGTGATTTCATCGCGCAACGCCGCCGGATCATAAGAGGCGACGAGGTCTTCCAGTTCGGAAACAATCTCCTGCTGTTCTTCCTCCGGCAAGTCTTCGTAGTCGTCGGGCAGGCGTTTATTGATCTGCGACTGACGATAACCTTCGGGGTCGGCGAGAATGTGTTCGCGCTTTTCCTTCATGCGCTGGAGACTGCGCCGCACGGCATAGATACTCGACGCGAACCGGCGTTGGAGCATGGCCATCGTGAAACCGAGTGCGCGGCCACGGGCGGAATCCTCCGACGCGGCCTTGATGGACTGGTCTTCAACGAAGCGGGTCAAGGCGTCATAAAAATCCAACTCGTCGAGGCTGATCTGAAATTCGGTGGTGCGGACATGGCGCTTGGTAAACAGTGCCTTGACCTTGCCGGTTTCAGGGTCGGGGAACGAAACCAGCGCCTCCTTGACGCGACGAAGGTAAAATGGTGCCTCCTGTTTCCGCATCGCCTCCTCCAGACTTTTCACATCGCCGTAAACATCGCGGTCGAGCAATTCCAAAAACAGGCAGAAATTTTCCGGGTCGCCCTTGTGCGGCGTGGCGGTCATCAGGAGATAGTGGTCAGTCATCTTGGAGAGTTCCGTCCCCAAGTCATAAGCGAGCGTGGTCTTGTCCCTGCTGGCCGCGCTCATTTTGTGTGCCTCGTCCACGATGATTAGATCCCAATGGCTGCGGAGCAGACTTTCCTTGGCATCTTCGATGCGCGACACCCACGAAACGGATGTGATGACCTGATTTTTATCCTGCCACGGATTCGAGCCATAGTTCGCCCGCAACACGTCGCTGCGGATGACCTCGAAATTCTCGCGGAATTTGTCCTTCATTTCGCGCTGCCACTGGAACGACAGGTTGGCCGGCGTGATGATGAGCGTGCGCTTCACCAGACCGCGAATCTTAAGCTCCTTCAGGAGCAAACCGGCCATGATGGTCTTGCCCGCACCGGGGTCGTCGGCCAGCAGGAAACGGATGCGCGGCAGCGCCATGAAATACTGATAGACCGCCTCAAGCTGGTGCGGCAGCGGGTCAACGCGCGCGATGGAGAGGGAAAAATAGGGGTCGTATTCAAACGCCAGTGCGAGGCGCATGGCCTCGACGGCGAGGCGGAATCGGAGCGGGTCGCCATCGAACGGTTCGGTGTCCGGCGTGGTTTCAAGCGTCAGCAACTGATCCGGCGTGAGGACGGGTTCATACACCTTGCTGGTGTTGACGCCTTTGCCGACGAGCTTTACCGCGTCGCCCATCGGGATGCAAATGATGATTTGAACCGGTTCTGGAAAAATCGGTCCGTGCAAAATTTTATTTGGCTTCAGGTCTTCTGCTTTCATCCAGAGTCGGCCTTTAAGTTGTCCGTGGTTCACACATGATGCACCGCGAATGCAAAAACTGCACGGAGAAATTTATGATTCGAAACTCAGCGCATTCGCCGTGCGGTGCCGAAACATCACAGAATTTCACGGGCGCAATTCCAAACGGGACGATTCTTTTTATCATCATGCTGACAACCCTTTTTTAACCTGCGGGGCGACTTGCTGGTTGACTTGCGGGGTGACTTCCGGGTTGGGTCTCGTCAACGCGCAGCCCGCTGTGGTAAACAAAATTCTCCCAAAACTCCGGCCAGCAATCCCGGCGCAAAAGCCTAACCAGCCACGTCTTTGGCTCGACTGCGCCTGTCAACGGTGGAGCCGCAAACCGAACCACCGGCGCGCAGCGCCAGACACAATTTTTCGGACAACCTTGACAGGCGCAGGCGAGCCATACAATGGACGAGGCGAGCGCGCCGGAATCCACTCCGTGCGGATGCAAAACGATCATCGCGTCACCGGCATAATGGCGTCACGCCGGAAAATATTCGTCGCCCGGCATGTGAATGAGTCCATTGAGCCCATCGTGAGTCCATTGATTCTGTCACCGCCGATACGTCCAAAGAAAATAAATGCCGAAGCCGAAAAGCAATTCGCCGATGCTCCAGAGAATCTGTCCCCACCACGCCTGAAACGACATTCTGGCATCCAATGCTTTCTGTGCCTCAATCAGGCGAAACCGTTCGTCAATCAGTTCTTTCCTGACTTCATCCAACGCCTTTTTTAGTGAGGCATTGCCATGTTCCAACTCAAATTTAACCTGGCGGGCGGCCTTTTCGGTTTCAACCAGATGTCCGTTGGATTTGGCCACGGCTTGTTTGATGGCCTCGCTGTGATTGGCAACCGATTGGTCAAACGCCGCGATGGTTGAACTGGTCGTGTCATCGAAATTTGCGACCAGCGCGCCGGTCTGTCGCCGATATTCGGCCAGATGTTGCTCAATCAGTTTGCTGGCATCATTGATCAGGCGCGGCAGATTGGCAGCGACACACCATTGCGCCTTGGTCAACAAGGCCAGTTGCACTGGAAAACTGTTATCGGGCCCGACGCTCCATTCATATAACAGCCGGTGAATCCGATCCACTTCGTCAGCCGGTGCGCCTACAAGCAACGCCGCCAAATCATTCTTGTCCATAAAATCATTCGCCCAAATTGAGCATCGGCTGTTTGGAGCGGGCCGGTTTTGCCACCGGTTCCGGCTGTGGTTCGACCTCCGGCACCTGTTCCGATGGCACCAGCAAATCGGCAATGGCGTCGTATTGCCGGAACATCTGCTGCATCGCCCATTGCATCTCACCGGCCAGCATCAATTCCAAATGCGAGGCTCCGGGAGTCGCAACTTCCGCAAAACTCAACTTGCGGCCCGCCTTAGCCTCGGCCCGTTTGATGGCCAGCAACGTGATGGAAGTCACGACCGGCAACGTTAGTTCCTTCGCCCCGAACTTTTTCAACTCGGCTTCAATGTTGGATTTTTTGAAAAGGTTAGTTCTGACCTTGGCCGGGTTGTGAACCACGACGTAATCCACGCGGTCGCCGGCAAAATAAAACAGGTCGAGCAGATTGCTCATGCTCTCGGTGTCCTCGCTGGGGAACAGAAAAAATGTGAACCGGATGCCCTGCGTGGCAAGCGAGTCGAGCAATTGCAATGATTCCAGTGCCTGCACGATGAGACCGTCGGCCTGCGCCCGACAGTCAATGACGTGAACCGGTGCGTTACTGCGCGACACATTACGAAACAGTCCCAGCAGGGTAGATTTGCTATCGTCATCGTTGCCGAGCGTGTAGGACTGCACCTGTTTGGGATGCCGGTCGAAAAAGGAATGGTGCCGGTCATCGAGGTCGGAGCCATTCCAGATGATTTGGTGATAATCCAGCCAGGCAGTGCGGAACTCGGCCTCGAAACTTTTGCCGAGGCTGCCTTTGGACTGGGGATTGATGTGGATGCGTTTGATGGTATTCATGTGAACTCTTGGTCGGTGTTAATGTTTTTGATGTTTGGGCGGTTAAAAGTATTTTGTTTTGGCAACGGTGCGGGACGCGATGGCGGCTGACTGACTGGGTTGACGGGTTGGATTTCGCCGGCTGAATTTTCCCAATTCGGTTTCGCCGCTCGTTTTAATCTGCGCCGATAAAAGCGATACGGTGCATAGAACGTGACGCGGATGCCCTTTTCGCTGAACAGAAGATCGGCGATTTCCTGCCACGTTTTGCGCCGCTGGCGTTGCTGGTGGATGAAATCAAAGTGAGGTTCCAGGACGCTGTGATACGCCCTGCCGCCGCGTTTTCGTTGTGCCGTTTCGGTCATCAACGCACAGGATAATCCATAGTAGCAATTCGACGGTAAGGAGTAGGTGAAGGTTTAATTGCGATGAAACTGCACCGATCACTGCGGCAAATGGCGACAAATTCCGGCAACTGCCGGTGACAAAAGGCGGCAAGTGGCGGCAAAATGTCATCGGTCATTGCGGCAAATAGCGGCAAGTTCATTGCCGCCTTTTGCCGCAACTTGCCGCGTGCTGTCGGGCCGCATTTTTGCCTTCCGAACTCGGAAGGGGATGGTGTCTAACAAAATTACCGGCTTTCCAATTCCAGAAAGCCGCCACAAATCACGCTCGATTGAACGTATGAAATTGGATGATTATTGGTCGCACTGAACGGGCGTTCTGAAACCGGCAGCGAAACGGAGCAGGTCGGGAGTGGCATGGACGGACGACGGCGGAGTTGAGCGCGGTTTTAGAACGACCGATGAGTGCGCGACCGTCTAGGTTTCACTTGAGGCGATTTGTCTGGCCGGTTGCTGAATACCTGGAAGCAAGCCGGCCAGTCAAAGCGCCGATTATTACAAGCAACTAGGCGGACAGATCAGTAATATTTTGGCAATTGCCCCCGTTTGGCGCGCTCGTAACAGGAATCACCAATTCCACTTGGTCTCTTGTTACCGCGCGGAGGAGTGGATTCTTTAGAAAGGTCAGGAAGATTTTTTGGATAACCAAATAAACGACGGTGTGACTCACTGCCTGCTGTCAAATCATCACGCAACCCAAGCAGTAATTGCCGTAATTCATTGTAATCTTCAGCATCCAATCCAAGCGTCTCAATTAGAGTGACGCCGTCATCACTGTTTTCTAAAGGATGAATTTCGCCTTTGTCATTCACAGCGACGCACCCACCATAGGATACTTTGCAAGGGTCTGGCGCGAGATAGGCAGCCTTCGAGCGATTACAAGTGTTGCACGCATAAACCAAGTTGTCGTAGTCCAGTGCTCCATCGGGATGAATGGACTTCGGGACGAAATGATCAATTTCCCAATCATGTTTTAGCGTCGCCCATGTTTCCCGGCGCAGGCAATAGACACAGGTGAAGGTGAATTCATCGCGCAGCCAGTTGCGGTAGAGTCCGTATTTCGGATAACCCATCGGGCCATGCTTGCGCATGTGCGGCTGGGATGGATAGACGAACGGGTAACAGCCACTCAAACTTGTGCCCATGCGCTTTCCTCCTTCAGTTGTTTCGCCAGCGCTTTGATTTCCGCCGTCGGCAGGGGCGCATAAAGCCGACGGTGCAGCATCAGCAGCCGTTGCAACTGCCGAAATTCCTTTTCCTCCTCACTGGTGCGTCTTCCGATCTTGATGCGCTTTTCGATGAGCTTGCATCGGCGGGTTTCTGTGGCTTCCCACTCGTCCGTGATACGGAGAAATTCGTCCAGTGTCAGCACGTCTCGAAATTCGCGAGGGATGTAACGCGTCTGCTCAAACGGCACACCGACGCGCCGCACACCATCGAAGGCGTCGAGAAGTTCCCGCTCTAATTGCGGTGGCAACGCATAGAGACGCAACACCTCGGCATCCACGCGCCAATGCAACGCACGCAACCGTTCCTTCGCGGCGGCGATTTCCTCATCGCTGGGCTGTCCTGGAAGACCGAGGTGCATTTGGTCGCTGGCGGTATTTTTTGGTAGCGTTTTCTTGGCCAAGCCCGATTTGACTTTCGCCGGAGGCTGCTGGTAGGTGGCTGTGAATTCTTTTGCAGCATCAAGGTAAGCGCGCACGGCGGCTTCCAAGCGGGCTAGGTCGCATGAATTCAAGTCTGGCACGGGCATGGCACGCATTAGACCAGCCGTGTTGTCACGTTTGCTGCCGAGTGCAAATGTGTAGGCATTGGCGACGGGCGAATTACACAACGCCCAAAGACCAGATAGTGAAACCCGTTGATTCTTTGGACGGACAAGTAAGAGACGGCTAGTCGCAGGTCGGCCAATCGGATCAACGAATGCCTTCAGTCGCCAAGCATCTCGGTCAACAGGCGCATAGTTCAAAACAATTTGTGGAATTCCCTTTTTAGTGCCAGCCACGGGCCGACGAATTGTCCTCTTATCGAGATTTAGCCACCAAGTTGTTGGAAGAAGATGAGTGTTTGGTGAATCATCCACGCTCGCAAAACCTTCATCCAATCCAGGCAGCTTCTCCCGTGATTCAGTTACAGATCCTTTCGGGAAACGTGGGTCAGTTCGCGCACGATGGATAAGTCCTTGGCCGATTTCGGCGAACTGTTTGAAGCGCGGCAACGGTTCACAGGCGTTCCAAATCTGCCTGACATCCGGCACGACAAAACGAGCTTTGTTTGTGGTCGCCAACCACTCTGCATCTACCATGTCCCGCCACGAATCGTCATACCGCTCCCGGAAATCCACCATCTTCGATTCCCGCACTCGGCGAAAGCGGATACCAGCCGTGACTGTGGTTTTTTTCGTTTCGTGCTTACGACCAAGGACGATGCCAGTTTCGACGCTGGCAAACTTAAACATCCGATCCGGGAAAACGCTGATCTCCTTGATTTCACATTCGGCGAGCAGTTGCCGACGGACATCCGCGCAGGCTGCGCCGGTGAGTTCATTGACCGGCAGCACGAATCCGAACACCGCGCCCGGTTGGAGCGCAGGCACAGTGCGCTGGAGAAATTTTGCTGCCTGTTCACTTTCAAACGGCGGATTAGCGAGCACCACCGAGGCGGATTTTGTTTCATCGGCGAGTGTCGAACCCGCGAACATGTCACCGTCGTTGAGCACCCAGCCGTTTTCGTTAGGAATATCAGCGAGCGTGAGCGAAAGGCGGGCGATTTCTAGCGCGAAGGAATCACTATCGCAGCCGCGCAGATGGTCTTTGAGAAAATCGTGACGCTTATTGGGGTCTTCAGCAATGCTGGCGGGAAGCATGTCGCTCACGAGCCGAAGCGCGCCGGAAAGAAACGGCGCGTGGCCACAGGCTGGCTCAAAAATGTGGCAACGCTTGTGGCCCAACTCCTCAATCCAGCCTCCGAGCCTGGCCAGCATATAATCTACGAGATAAGTCGGAGTGCGATGCGTGCCGAGCAGCTTGCGCGTCGTGGGGCTGATGAGCGCCTCCTCGTAAAGCACGCCAAGCGTCTCGGCGCTGATGTTGCGAAAATGCGGCGGTGCGGCGACCAGTCGCGCGGCTTCCTGCAATGCGCGCAATCGGCCATTGATCTTGGGCGGATTCGGGTTATTGCGGTCGTAGTGATATGCGATGCGAGCAAAAACGGTTCGCACGTCACCGAAGTCAAGATTGATGAACCGGGGGACACGTTTGTCGTGAAGCAGCTTGGCGGCAAGCAGCCAGAAATTCGTCTTCGTCAGCCAATGCGCCTCTTCGTCGTTGTCGGGGACGGATTTCCAGTCGAGGAAATCCATCGTTGTGGCCACCATGCGCTCGAAAAGATTCCGCAAACGCAGGCCTGCGTCTCGTTCCAGCATCGGGAGCAAATCGGCATCCACGAAATCGAGTTGTTGGCCTTCGCCGGCGCGTTGCCAAGTTTTCGCGCGGAAGATTGCGCCGGGGGCAAATTGATCGCGGTGCTGGCGGAAATAGTTTTCAACTTCGCTCGTCTTGAGCAATTGCCGGTGAATTGGCTGCTCGCGTGTTTGTGACCAAACATCCCAACGGTCATCCCCAGCGACGAAAAACAGCGATGCGCCGATGTCGCGGCAGGCTGCAACGTCGTCAGGTTGAGATAACCCGGCGGGAAGAACGGCAACGCAGGCGGATCGAGTATCGAGCGGACGGTGAGCAAACCCAACTAAACCTTGTCGCCCGCCTGACAACGGGGCGTCATCGCGCACGAGATCGTCGCGATACTGGCAAATCCGCAGACACTTGCGGGCCAAGCTGTCGTTTGAGGTCGAAAGCGACATTCGTGGTAGCGAGGGGATAATCACAACCATCCTTTCACCTCGCCGTTAAAAGCGAGGTTGCGTTGGTTATGATTGGATTCACAGGCTGACACTGCGCGCATTATGAGTTCGTCAATCACCATTTGCGAGCAAGTTTCTCAAAGTCGCATGGACAAAGGCTGTCCAACCCAAAAATAAATTGCAAGCTTCACCGTTTATACGGGCCTCAGCATCATTTCGATGCGAAAACTACAACAAAATTTCAGACTCTGTCGGATGAAAAGTGATAATCCCCAATAGAATCAATGGAGATACGCGCTTTTACAGACAAAAAGTGAGGTTTCATTTTGTGTAAAGATTGCACAAAAGCGGGCTTTTTCTCCGCCAAACTGGTTGCCGAATGAAAAAATTCAGCAGCCAAGTGCATAAAGTGTATCACATACACCTCAACGGGGGAAAGTTCAGGCAAACTGCCAGACATGAAACCGGAATCGGTCTTGGTTCCGTGATTGAACCACGCTTCGTGTGCCAGGCACGCCTTGCGCCGAATGGGTTCAGGCAGAATGAGCAATCGGAAAATGAATGACAGAAAGAAAATAACGATTGTGCCAACCGGGCATAAAGCCATTTCGGACGACCGATAATATCGCGCGTTATGTTTACAGCCGTCGCACAGAAAAATCTGGCGGATGCCGAAGGCTACTTCGACGAGCATCTGGCGCAGAACGACTACTACGCCGCCGGTGAAATCCGGCCCGGTCAGTGGATTGGTGCTGGCGCGGAGCGGCTTGGGTTAAACAATGCCGTCACCCGTGATCAATTTCATGCGCTGTGTGAAAACCAAAATCCGAATGACGGCAAACGTCTTACGCAGCGGCAGGAAAAAGCCAATCAACGCCGCGTCTTTTATGATTTCACCTGTTCCGCGCCAAAATCGGTTTCGGTGCTGGCGGTGACGATGGATGACGACAGGCTCGTATCGGCACATGAGGAAGCGACGCGCATTGCGTTCCGCGAACTCGAAACCTTCGCCGCAACCAGAGTTCGCAAGCAGGGCAACCAGCGTGACCGCACGACCGGTAATTTGGTCGCCGCCGCGTTCACGCACACGAGCAGCCGGGCGCTCGATCCCCTGTTGCACACGCATCTCACGGTGTTCAACGCCACCTTTGATGAATCGGAAATACGCTGGAAGGCATTGCAGGCGGGTGGAATGTATGACGCGATTCGCTACGGCACGGCGGTCTATCGCAACGAACTGGCAAAGCGCGTCCAACAGATTGGCTATCGCATTCGTCCGGCGAAACACGGCTTTGAAATCGACGGCGTGAGCGATGCGGTGTTGAAACGATTTTCCAAACGCTCCCAGCAACGTGACGCGGTGGTCCGGGAACTGGAACAAAAGCTGGGGCGCAAATTGTCGAACAATGCCATCGCCCTGGCGGTGCATCAGAGTCGGGCGAAAAAGATCAAGGGCATCTCGACCACCGAGGTTCGCGAGCAGCAGTTGGCCCAATTGCAGCCGGATGAATTGCAGGCACTGCAAAAACTCACCACGTCGGTTCAACCTGTCCGGCAAGTCCGCCGGTTTGAACCGGAAAACCAAGCCCTGAATTACGCCGTCGCCCACGTCTTCGAGCGCAAGTCGGTCGTGCCGGAACATGAACTTTTGGGCGTGGCGCTGGCACAACATCCGGGTGAACTGGATTTGCCGGCGCTGAAAGAAGCGGCAAAGTATTCGGCTCATCTGGTCAAAACCGAGCGTGGATTATCCACTCCACAGATTTTGGCAACGGAACTGAATTTGATTCAGACGGTCAATGCGGCTTGCGATGCCGTTGCGCCGATACATCCCGGTTTCCGGCCTGCGGACTGGCTGGGCGAAGATCAACGCCGCGCAATTTACCATGTCCTACGCACCAGTGACCGCATCACCGGCCTGCGAGGTCTGGCCGGCAGTGGCAAAACCACGGCATTGCGCGAACTGGTTGTCGCCTGCAAAGAAGCGAACATTGAACCGCTGTTCTGCGCGCCAACGGCGGCGGCAACGGATGTTTTGCGTAAAGAGGGATTCGAGGCGAAGACGCTGCAAAGCCTCCTGCTGACGAAACCGGTGCTGTCTGCCCGTCAGTTGGTTGTATTGGATGAAGCCGGGGCGGTGGGGATGGACGACATGGAACGGCTGTTTGATTTCGGGAAAAACTGCCGGATCGTCCTTTCCGGCGACACCGGCCAGCACGCTTCGGTTGCGCGTGGCGATGCACTGCGCATTTTGGAACTGCATTCCAATTTCAAATCTGGCCAGTTGACGGCCATCCGTCGGCAACGCAAGGCAGCGTATCGCAAGGCCGTGGAACTGGCGGCGCAGAAGCGGCCGCTGGAGGCGTTTGCTCAACTGGAACGCATGGGTGCAGTGGCAGAATTTTCAGACGGCAACATTCACGACTCGGCAGCTAAGTCATATTTGAAGGCGTTGGCGGAAAACAAATCCGCCCTGCTGGTTGCACCAACGTGGAATGAAATCGAGGCGGTGACGGAAAAAATCCGCACAGCTTTGAAAACAGCAGGTCGGCTGGCCGGTGAGGAAAAAGAATTTCAGGTCTTTGATTCATTGTCGTGGACCGAAGCTCAGAAGCGCGATGCGCGGCAATACCGTCCCGGCATGGCCATCCATTTTCATCGGACAACGCACGGCTTTGATAAAGATGAAACGGTGTCAGTAGTCGCTGTTGAGAATGATTCGCTCAAAGTTCAGCACAGGGATGGTGCCGAAAAAATTTTCCCACTGGGGGCAGGCATCGCCTGCGATGTGGGGGAACGCCGGAAAATAAAAATCGCCGCCGGGGACAAGCTGTTGCTGCAAGCGAACACTGTCGGCAAACGATTTATCAATGGCGAACTGGTCGAGGTGCGGGCGATTCAGGGCGATTCGGTGGTGCTGGCCGATGGCCGGGTGATTCCGCAAAATTACCGCACCTTTACGCACGGTTACGCCGTCACGTCGCACGCCGCCCAGGGCAAGACCGTGGATGAAGTTATGCTGGTTGCCTCGTCGCGTTCGCTGCCCGCCATCAATCAGGAACAATTTTACGTCAGCATCTCGCGCGGGCGCGAACGCTGCCAAATCTTCACGGATGATTCGGAATTATTGCGTTTGCACGTCACCCGTTCCAGCGCGCGGCTGGCGGCGGTTGAGGCCATGCCGCAGCGGGACTTCCTCCAAACCATTTTGCAGCAGGGCAATCGCTTTATGAAACGATTCCGCCAGCGCATTGCCCGATCACTTTCAATCGAAACCACCGAAAGGAGCAGCCATGAAATCAAGCCAACCGAACACCAGCGAACAACCGCCCGCCATATCAGCGTCTAGCCCGCGTAAAAATCCCTGCATCGGCAATGATCCCAACATCGCCGCGCTCGAAGTCATTGCCGATGACGGCATCAGTTATCTGCTGCCCTACGCGCATTTCTTGTATGCCGAAAGAATGGCCAACCCGGCACTGGAAAAAGAACCGGAGGCACCGCCGGAGAAAATGTCCATACATTTTGCATGTGCCGACGTGATCGTTCTGGGAAGCGGTCTCAACTGGCTGGAACGCCGGCTTCAGCAATACGAATTGAGTTTTGTAATGCCGGCAGATAGCCGTTTGGGCGCGGTGTATGACACCCTCATTACCGCCGTCACCCTCACTTTAACCAAGGAACGTGTATGACTGCTGATTCACCGTTAAAAATCCAGCCATTGGAAAAATACCGCGCCACCATGACCAAGGAGGAAGTCGCCGACGCGCTGGGGGTCGCCACGCACATCATCCCGCCACTGTCGCGGGCAGGCTTGATCAAGCCGCTGGGCCGTCCACAGCGTTATTGCGTGAAACATTATTCGCGTGATGTGCTCGCGCAACAGATTACCGATATAAGCTGGCTCGACAAGGTGGTGGCGGCCATTCACCGGCACTGGCGTATCAAGAACGCCAGGAAACTGGCGCGACTCGCGAAATCAGGGGGGACGAAAAAGTCCGACACGCAGTAGTAACCATGACATCCATTTTCGTTTATGAACGCGACAATTTCACATTCATCACCGATCACCAGCTCTGTAATCAGTCTTTCAAAATGGTTGGAGCGGGTCGGGGTGACACCAATTACGGCGTGGCGCTGGCGGAAAAAAGGCTGGCTTAAAACCGTCAACATCGCCGGTCGGCAATACCTCACCCAAGAAGCCATAGATGAATTTCATCGCCGAGTTGTTGCCGGGGAATTTGCGCAGGAGCACAAGACACCGTCTCGAAAAGATCGTTCGGCATAAAACACCGTTAATTTTTGGGGGAAGTGGCACACCGAGAGATTTGTAAACTTCTTGACGAACGAGCGTTACGCGGCGGACGACAATATTAAAGTGGCACATTTCAATGCAAAGACTTCATAGATGCAAAGTCCTGTGCGTCTCACCTCCAAAAATAGAAACCCAGAAAACGTAGTCCTGTGCGTCCGTCCCCCAAAAACAGACTCCACTGGGACTAAGTCCTGTGAGTCTGTTGATTTTTCTGTGCCACTTTTTGTGCCACTTTCGGGGTCGGAAAGACACCCTATTTAGGGGCGCGGCGAAATGAGGCTAAAATTGATAAAACACCTGTAAACATTGGATGAATCGCGTGTGAGAAGAAGTCGCGAGAAGTGGTCAGAAAGTGCGATTTTGAAAATTTTAAGTCCTGTGCGTCTGCCATTTCGCCACACCGGCAACCGTTTATTTACAAGCACTTACAGTATTTTTGAAAATGGAGATTGACGCCTGTGCTACCATTTGTGCTACTATAACGGCATGAAGACAAAAGAAACCGCAAGTAGCACAAGCGAGCACGTCAAGGTTCATTCTCATGCTGCCAGCTTCGCAAAAGTGCTGGATGCACGCAAGCATCCGATTCGGGCGCTGTGGGAGCGCAATGGACGCTATTACGCACAGCTTAAAATCGAGAACCCGGTCACCGGCATCAAAAAGACCCGGCGCGTCCCGTTAAACGACAAGGACGGCCACGCGGTGCAAAGCGTTGCCCAAGCTGTGGCGGAATTGAAGCGGTTGCAAACACAACGGGCGGATAATGATCTTCCGGTGATAGGACGAACGCCAAAATTAAGTGATTACGTTGCGCACTACTTGGCGTTTATTTCGAGCGGGCAGGGGACGAAGAAGCCCGGCACCATTCAGAAGGAGAAAGCGATTCTGGCGCGTTGGGTGGATGACCTGGGCCAGCTGCGGCTTGACCAGATCAAGCGGGTCCACGTCAACCGATTCGTTGAAAAGCGGCTCAAGGAAGAGGTTTCGCCGCGGACGATCAATCTGGACATCATCGCATTGCGGGTGGTCCTGAAACGTGCGCTGGAAGATGGATTGATTCAAAGGCTGCCGACCGAGGGCATGCGACCGCTGAAAACGACCACGCGCAAACGTCCCCTGTTCACTGCTGACGACCTGGAGAAGCTGTGCAATGCAGCGTCTGAGACCAAAAAGGACAAAAAGGCCGAGCCGGTCCCGGTTACGGAGAACGCGGAGCAATTCACGGATTACATCAAGTTTTTGGCTTACTGTGGGGCGCGGCGAAACGAGGCGCTGGCGATGCGCTGGCAGGATGTGGACTTTAATCAGGGACAATTGACCATCGGCGCGGAGGGTGACACAAAAAACCGCAGCGCCCGGGTCGTGGATTTTAATCCGAAGCTCAAGGCGCATTTACTGGAAATGAAGAAACGGAAAGCACCTGATACGCAATGGCTGTTCCCGTCACCACAGCGGGGTGGCCAGGACAATCCCGCCAAGACGTTTCGTGAATCTCTCAACCTCGCGCGGGTTCAAGCGAAAATGCCGCACTTCAATTTTCATGATTGCCGGCATCATTTCATTTCCATGTGTGTCATGTCGGGCGTGGATTTCATGACCATCGCCGCGTGGGTCGGACATCGTGACGGTGGCGTGCTGATCGGCAAGGTTTACGGTCACTTGGCGAACGAACACCGCAAGGCGATGGCGGAGCGAGTCAATTTTGGGCCGGTGGCGGTGTCGGCGTAATTTTTAAACTTGATGTATCGGTAGGTTTGCTGGACTCGAATCCGGGCATAAACGCATCAATCTCGCTGTCCATCTGCGCTTCCATAGCTTGCAGTCGTTCAACCTGATCCGAGGTCAATTCTTCCTGCTGGGACTCCATCAATTCCTTGAACAATTCACGGTTCTGCCAAAAAATGTTGAACCATTCCCTGGCGGGAAGCCAGCCGACGGTTTTCGACAACGGAATCTTCTGGTCGTCCCGGAAATTTGGATCATCCTTAAAACCGACCTGATTCGCCAAAAGGCTGTTTTCACGCAGTTCCTTAACCTTATAAAGTCTGGTTTCTGTGGCATGCCGTTCACGTAACACCGCATCGATGATTTTTTCCAAGTGGTATTCGTCTTTGATTTTATTCAGGGCAAGATTTATGGCATTAAAAATAGGCAGGGATTTTCCGACAGTGGGACGTGATGCCGCCAATATGAGCAATTCAACCTGTTTGGCAATCAAGCCAGCAGCAGCTTTTGCCGCAGCCTCATTGAATGCGGTTTCCTTTTTAAATTTTCGGTGGTCTTTCTTGGTGTAAACCACCGGTTCGTCGTCTAGTTTGCAATCAACAAATAGCACGCCGGTTTCAGAGAATATTTTAGAGCGTAGTTCCTGGCTCATGCCACGCGTTCCTACGACGGTCTTTTTGATGGCCGATGCAGAAACGCCGATTTCTCTCGCAAATGCCGAGAGCGTTAATCCAGTTCCTTTGATTACACGGGACAAGTCTGATTCGATTCTTCTCTTTTTCGGCATGGACACATGTGTCCAAAAAACTGCGCCTTTTGCAAGTCTGCTCACGTAATACCAAAACGTAGAAGTTATTTTCCATCAGACGCACATGGAAAGAGTGAGCGACAATTTTAATACTGGATCAGCGGTCATCAGCCTGAACCGCTGGCTAGAGCAAGTTGGTGTCACGCCTATCACGGCGTGGCGCTGGCGGCGTAAGGGCTGGCTCACGACCGTCAACATCGCCGGGCGTCAATACCTGACGCAAGAAGCGATTGACGAATTTCATCGTCGTGCTGTGGCCGGCGAGTTCGCCCAGATTCACAAGGTTCCCGCGCGCAAGGAGGTCACGCCATGAACCACCTTGGTGAACCACGCAAAGAAACCGTAAGCCAAGGAGGTGGGGATGGGGATCAATACCTACCGGCGCCAGCCGCCAATGAACAAACCATCAAGGAATTCATTCCGGCGTCTTGGTTTCATCCTGTGGGCATCTACAAGGTGCTGGCGCGGTTCTGGGATCGCCTGCCGGACGTGAGCGGCAAGCTGTTCCTGACTTTCACCTTGGACCCCAAAAACTACACCAACGAAGAAGCCGCCTTTGAAGACGGCCGCAATTGGCTGCGCAAGGTATTTTACCAGCTCCGGCAAGGCATCGAACATGAGGGCAAGATTTACATCATAGATGCGCCCTATTGCATCAAGGTCGAATTCCACGAAAGCGGCTGGGTGCATTTCCATGCCATTTTCCTGACGCGCCGGTTCCTGCCCAAAGAATTGTTGGCCGGACTGTGGGACCGTGGCTGGGTGACAGTCCAGCGGATCACCGCCTCGGATTTTCACTACCTGCTGAAATATGTGACGAAGCCTGATGATTTACCGGAATGGGTAAAGAAACGGAAGCGACTGCGCGTATTTCAGACCACCAAGGGTTTTTTGAAACCGCTGCCGCCGAAACCTCAGATCATTTCGCTCAAAGAACCGCGCAAGCGCGCCTCCTACACGATGGATGAACGGTTCTGGCGGTGGGCGTGCATGGGTGTAATCCGGCAGAACGGCCAGGCGCGTACAGTAAAATTTCAAATCCCATATCGGGAATTGTTCGACCATCTGGTTTTATCCGCTGCGCTGGATGGTCGCTACAAAGGCAGCGGGGAAATCATAGTAACAAGAAAGGACGGGTTAAAATTATGGCTGAAAACACAAAATCAACTGCTCAAACCGAAAAGTTGAATGGTCTGTTCATTCGTGGCGTGGTCATGTCCAGTGCCGCCAAAGCGCACAAGCGCAAAGATGGCACTGGCGTGTTCGTCATCGCGCGGCATGAACTGGCATTGCAACCAGGTCTGGCAGTATGGGAAGCATTCCACGACCCCAAAGACGGCAAGGTGAAGCTGGATGGCGAAAACGTCATCGAGTTTCCGAAATTGCCTGAATTCCAGCAAGTGACGCTGAAAGTGCTGCGCTGGGAAGAGCGGGACAAGCGCCTGGTCGTCAAGGATGCTGAACTGGTGGCATAAGAACACGGTGAAGGTGGCAGGCCGGATGCGCGGAGCGCGCCGGCCTGCCACTTAACCTTGTTTAATACTCTAATAACTGTCCCGAAGAAACGACAAAGCCTTTCGGGATCGAAATGGTCCAGCCAGCGGAATTTCTGTGGAGAATAAAAACCTACTATATTTAATAGCTTCGGCATCGGGGAGAAATTAAAGCCTGCGGCCAAAGCTGTTGCCGAATCGGTATGATATCAATTTTTAATGGACAGTGAAAGTTACAACCAACTGCAACAGCTTCGGCCGCAGGCTTTATTCCGCCTCACGATTCCTGAATTCGCGCCGACTGAAGCCAATATGACCTGCGCTCCATTGTCCACTCACATTGCCGCCTCACGATTCCTGAATTCGCGCCGACTGAAGCCCTTCAATGACGCGGAGGAGCTGACCGACGGCCACCGCCTCACGATTCCTGAATTCGCGCCGACTGAAGCAATAATTGTTTTATTGATTACTCCAGGCCAAGTACCGCCTCACGATTCCTGAATTCGCGCCGACTGAAGCAGCAACCTCTTAACCTCTTATGGTCAATAGTGGACCGCCTCACGATTCCTGAATTCGCGCCGACTGAAGCAACAAGTGGGCTAACTCCGTAAAGGATTCTGTAGGCCGCCTCACGATTCCTGAATTCGCGCCGACTGAAGCAATGAACGTCTTAATAGTCAATTAAACGATAATATCCGCCTCACGATTCCTGAATTCGCGCCGACTGAAGCCACAAGTGCATTCAGTGATTCCCTTGAATAAATTAGCCGCCTCACGATTCCTGAATTCGCGCCGACTGAAGCGACTTCACCAATTGGCTCCCGAAGGGAACCAAACTCCCGCCTCACGATTCCTGAATTCGCGCCGACTGAAGCCCGCGCAAAAGAACAGCGCGGCCAGTGCGGATAGCCGCCTCACGATTCCTGAATTCGCGCCGACTGAAGCATGGCAACGTTACCCTGCAAACCGCTCAACACTTCCGCCTCACGATTCCTGAATTCGCGCCGACTGAAGCCATGGCCGACTCGGAACCCGGCCGGGGCGGATCGCCGCCTCACGATTCCTGAATTCGCGCCGACTGAAGCCCCCACCCCTGCCGTCAGGCCCATTTTCCGCTGCGATTCGCTGCTGTTGGCGAGCGATAAGGCTTCGCAGCTTACCAAATGATTTTGTCGGCAGGGTCTGCATGCGTTAGAGCTTCACTTTCAACCGTTTACTCAATGCGAGCGTCCTTGCAGGCGAGCGCCAGCACTTCGGCGCTCGCGCCGCGTAGCCGCAAATCAGGCGCAGTCGTTCGCGATTTCAAAAATCATGCCTTTCCAATGGCGGAAGAAAGGTGGTCGGTGGCCAGTGGCCGGGATTTATTCAACGCTTTTCGGAAAAACTTGCAAGCCTGAAAATCAAATAATCGTCACACGCGACCGCACTTCATACGGCAAACCCATTGCTTCAATAATCAAGCTGGCGTCCTTTGAAGTCGCGCCCAGCGAGACAAACAACACCTGATCCTCGTCGTGGTTGAGCAAGTCCTGAAGCTCGGCCTTCAACTTTGCCAGCCGCAAATCATCCAGCGGACATTCAAAAACCGAGTATTGCAGGCGCACGCCAAAACCTTCCAGCGAACGCGCCACTTTCCGCAACCGCTTCGGGTCGCTGATGTCGTAGCTGACAAGGTAACGCAGTCTGCTCATCGTGTGGTGAATCCGTGATAGGTCAATGCCTCGCCGCGCACGAACCGCCACAACTGCCGCGCCTGCACCTCCAGCATACGGCGATACGCCATTTTGTAGCTGAATTCCGGGTGGCTCACTTCCGCGTCCAGCCGGCGAAACCACGCCTCCCAAAATGGCCGGCGTCCCCGGTCGTTCAAAAAAGTTCCGTTCGCGCTGCGGATGAAATCTTCCGGGCCAAGTTCGCCGCGATTGATGAGGCTGATCGCCACGCTGTCGGCCACCAGCGGACGAAATTCCTCCATCAAATCCAGCGCCAGGGCAGGGCGGCCATAGCGCGGCTGGTGCATGAAACCAAGAAACGGATCAAGCCCGACGGAATGACAAACGCCTGTGAGTTCCTTCGCCAGCATCGAATAGCCGAGCGAAATCAGCGCGTTCACCGGGTCGCGCGGTGGACGGCGATTGCGCCCGCGCCAGTCAAATTTCCAGTCGTCGCGCTGTTTCAACATGGACTCGAACTGCTCGAAATAAAGCGCCGCCGCGCTGCCTTCAATTCCCAGCAACGAAGTCAAATCGCGCGCTGATTCGGTCGCGTCACGAAAGCCTGACATCAAACTCAACACGCGCTCCGGCGCGTCGCCGTTGCGCATGAGCATCACGCGCTGGTTGTGAATTTTGGCGCGGATGACTTCCCGCGCGAGTTGCAACCGCACGCCGGGCAGTTCAAACAGCCGATATTGCCCGCGCCGGGCGTCAACGCCGCTGGCGGGCAATCCGCGCAACAAACCGATGAACCGTCCCGCCGGGCTGAAATAGGAAACATCAATGCCAAGCTCCAAACACGTCTCCGCCGCCTGCGCCGTGATTTGCACCGCGCCGTAACAATAAATCGCTCGCACCTGCTGGCCGGGCAGTTTGCGTGCGTCCTCGCCCTTGACGCTGACAATCAACTCATCGCCGCGCTGGCCGATTTGCGCGCCCGCCGTCTGCACCACCAGCACTTCGCCGTCATCGCCGCCGGGGCGAGGCGGTTGCAACGTCGGTTCCTTGTCTGTGGATTCGGCGGCAAAATCCAACGCCTCCAGAATGCGGTCGCGCACGGCGTCTTCCGATTGCCCGGCGAAACCGAACTGAAGCTGTCCCTCTGGTTCGGTTGCCTTGCGCCGTTTCGCCCACCAGACAGATTCATTGGGAAGGCATACGGGATACGCGGAACAACCTAGACAACGGGCATCATTTTTCAATGGTGGCGGGCAGTGGCCGGAAGCGGCCAATGCCTTTGCGTCGGTTATGGCCTGTCTGGTTTTGGACAATAAATCTTCGCCGATCTCCACCGGCACGCGCCGCTTGTCCGCCGCATAGTAAATGATCGCTCCCGAAACTTTCACGCCCTGTTCCTGCAACAGCAGGGCGTAAGCGCCGACTTGAATGGATTCCGGCTCGCGCGCCACGCGTTCACCTTCGCTGGTGCGCCGGGCCGAGCCTTTTTTGTAATCCACGATTTGCGCGCCATCCGGCCCGCCCTCGACCAAATCCATCACGCCGACGATGCCCAGCGTTTCGCTTTCCAACCGCAAGCTGCGGAGCTTTGCGCCTTCGGGAAGATTTTCGGAAAGCGCCTTTGCCTTTTCTTCTTCAAGGCGCGAAGGCGCGTCCACGTTCCGATGGAGATGAGAACCGGCGACCGTGTCCGCGCTTTCCTGAAAAATGTTTTCAACCCACTGGAAATAAAACAGGCGCGGACAATAAACGTAATTGTTGAGACGACGCACCGGCATCACCGGCTGGGGTTCCAGCCCGGCGTTGACTTGAATCGGCGCTTCGCTCATGGTGGTTACATGGGAATGTCATCGTTGCCACGTTCCCATTTTTCAATTCTGGCGCGATTGATTTCTTCCACGCGCTGCCAGTCACGTTGGTTAATTGATCCCCAAAGACCGCGTCCGCTGGCAACCTGGCAAGTCAGGTCGGAAATATCCGCACGGTCAAAACTTGCGACATTGCCACAGTCCGCGAAAAAGTTTGGCCGTGCTTCAGTCAGTAATTCAGCGCGGTTTTTCTCATTTGTGATGACGATTTCCCGCGAGCCAGTCCCCCAGCGCGCTTTTTCTCGAAGGTTTTCCGCACGAACGAAAAACTTATCATCCTCACGCTTGCTGCGAATCCGAAGATGTATTTCCGCATTTTCCGGGGCGGCGATGGCCCGCAAGCCAAGATTGATGGCGGCGTTAATGTCAGCTTGTTGTGGTTTGCCGCTCATTGGGACAAAAATCGGACCACCAGCAACCGGCGCAAGCAGCGTTAGCCACTTCGGACGCGTCGGACGATTTGTTAGTAAATCCGCGTTTAACTTTTCGAGCGTTTCAAAGAGCGCCTTCACGCGCTGGCTTTCATCGCGTTCGTCTTTGCTCAATTTTTTGGAGCGTTCGGGATCGGCGAGACGGTCGAGGTGCTTTTTCCAACGGAATTCATTTGCATCGTCCGGCGTGAGTTCCATTGCGCGGAAACCGGCAACGCTGGTGAGTGAGCAAAATCGTGACGAATAGGCGGCTGGCGTTTCAAGGACTCTTAAGCCATAAGGCTCGCAGAGTTGTTTGAGTTTGCCGAGAATCTGGCGATGACACCATTTCATCAGGCGCGAGTTTTCTCCCCGGCTGCGTCCCTGATTGGCGAGGTAGCGGTCAAGGTTTTCGAGCACAAGAAAATCCACTGGCTCGCGGAATTTCTCATATTCGCCATGAATATCCCGGTGTTCACGGGCTGCGGCGTCTTGCTGATGCTGACGAAGCCGGACGCCGAGTGCTTGAGCAAGGATAAGGTGGGCGGTTTGATTAACGCGCTGCTCTTTCAACCGTTCAAGCCGCTCAAGCAATTCCGGGCAGGGATCGGGCAACTCAATTCCACGTTTAGAACTTCCAAGTTTTGCCGGCTGTCCTGGCGTCTGCATCAGGGCGCGGTTGAGCGATTGGCAACGCTGGCGCAAAGTTTCAAGCTGTTCAATCCGCTCAATTGAAAGTCCGCGCTGTCCGGCAAGAAGTTTCGGGCGTGGATCGCTGCCGTGTTCGGTTTGGCGTAATACATGGCAATGCGAGCCATCGTCGCGAAGTGCCAGTTCCCATCGTCGTCCGCGCAAAGGCTGAATTCGGTCGGCGATGCGGACAAGCTCGCGTGAAATGACAATTCTCTGTGTTTCCAATTCGGTGATTAACTTCGCCGCGATTAAATTCCAGGCTTGCTTTGCCTCAAGCGGTTTCAGGTCAAGCGGGTCTTCGTCGGCCTCGCGTATTTGTTCGGCGATGCTTGACCGGCGTTTTTCGTCGGCGGCGATGCAACTCCAACTTTGCAGCCGTGCAAGTCTTGCTTGGGCGCGGCGTAGTGCAAAAAGAAGTTGGTCATTCAGTTCTGGGAAAGAATACCGCTTGGAATCTTCGCCAAGAATTTTTGTATCAACACCAAGTTTGGCGCAGATGTCGCGGGCTTCATCCCATTCGGGACTAGCGGCAAGGCGTCCGCGCTCGCCAGAAAATTCTTCCTGCCATTTGCCGTCACGCAAAACCAGCGCATCTTCGCCGGGCAAACGCAACATCCCGGTTGCCCGGACAGTTGACCACCAAGTTTTGCCACCAGCTTCGCCAAGTTTTCGGCTTTGAATTTTTGGCGCATTTCCCGCGCTGGCCTCAAGCACGGCAAATGCCCCTGCGTCGCGCTGTCCCAAATCAACCGACAGAACACGAAATAATTCACCGGCTTCCCACCACGGATGGGATTTAGCTTTAGCTGCCCAGGTGGAAGGCCATCGCAGCCAATATGATTCTTTGTCTGCTCCGCCGAATTGATAATTGTCCCAGCGTGAGGCTTTGCCAAGTTGCTTAACCAAAAGATCCGCATCCAGCGTGAGCGGAAAATTGAGCAAAATTCGTTTTTCACCTGACGCCGTAAGGTCCGGCATGAGTGCCACGGGGCAATCGCGAAAATCTTGCGGCATGGGTTCTGGCAAGCCGAGTGCGGCCATCATTGGCTGTAACCACGGCATTGCGCCGAGTTTTTCGCCTTCGTCAGCGCGCAAACTTTCACGGAGCAAACGGGGCGCAGAGTAATGGAGTTGCGCGCGAGTTAGCCTCCAGATACCGCCGTCGCGCTTTGCCAGCGGGACACTGACAACGCGTTTGTTGGGTTCGTGCCGATACTCGCCGCGCTCCGTGAATTTCGCCGCATCCGAAAAATAAAACTGCCGGCGTGAATGTTCCGGGTCGGCAGGCGTCAGGCGAATTGGTTCGGCTAGGCGCTTCAATTCCTCCTTCAATTCGCGCTCGTCAGTCAAAGCCTGCAATGGGTCGCTGGCAAATTCCGCGTCGTCGGGCAGCTTGGCTTTCTTTCGCCACTCGTCCAGTCGTGCTGCGGTTGGCTCGCGCCAGATAATCCAGTTTTGCCTTTCCAGCAACGCGGCGAAAAGCCTGACACTGCCGACAATTTGCGGATTATCTTTTTGGTATTCGCGCAATTTGCCAGCCAGTCGTTCGCGCGTCGCATCGCTGTAATCTTCGGCTTGGCGGACTTCCTTGCTCCAGATCTTTTGCAGGTCGCGGAAACCGCGAATCGTGCGTTGCTGCAAACCGTATTTGACCTCCACGCCTTCACTCATTTCGTATTCGGCGCGGAGATCAACGTCCACCAGTTGTTCCAAACGCGCGATACGCTCGTCACCGGCCAGCATTGGAGGTCGTGAATCTTCGTCTGTTCCGCCTTCGGCCTTCCACTTTTTAGATTCGCCGCGCTGGTAGTTATGGCGAGCTTGTTTGCGGGCGAGTTCTTTCGCGCGCTCTTTTCCCTTCTCGTCAACCTGATGCAAGGCTTTTAACGCCTCCTCAAAAGCGGCCACGTCAAATTTTTCCCATTTGAGTTTGCCGGATTCGTCGCCGCCCCAGCACGGCAAACTTGTGAAGGCGCGGAACACATAGCCGCGCGTGCCGCGAGCGAGACGGATGGGATCGCCTGCTGATTCGCCGCTGCTGGTTTCAGCCACTGGCGGTTTCGCACCAACTTCGGGCGCTGGTGTTGTTGAGCGAAGCAAATTCAAAGTGAAGTTGGATTTTTCTACGTATCGAAAAAAGAACATCGCGAAGAGGCGAAATTTAATTACGCCTTTTGCAGCAGTCGGTGCATACCCGGGCAGCACGAAATCATCTGGAATTTTTGCGATCTTTTCTTCAAGTCGTGTCCAATCGGTAACTGAATCTGGTTGTCGTTCACGCCAAGCCGCAACCATATTGCGTAATTTCGCAATGGCTTCCGCATTTTTGAATTCTGGTTTGCGGGGATTTGGCAAAGCAATCGAATGGACGCCAAACGAATCTAAACTTGTAGAGTTCGGATGTGTTGTCGAGTTGTGCAGAACGAACGGGAAACGCAATTTATCTGCCTGCCGTGCGACGGCAGCTTTGTCCTCAACGTAGTTTCCGCCGAAATCCGGTTTGCAGAAACGGGGCAAAAATTCAGGCGCTGCATTGCGGCAACCGCTCGCGCCGGTGCATTTTGATAGAAGCTGTCTCAATCCCGCCGCAAGCGTGGCTTTACCTTCATCGGTTGCTGCCATCGCATTGCCAGCCAAAACCTCTGCGGCGACTTCGCTAAAAATAGGCGAGTTGTTTTGCGGCGTAAGAAACGGCGAAACCGAATCTCGCAACCCTCGGCGCGTCACACCTCTTTTGCGAAATGCACCCCAAACAAAACCATCGCTGCCATCCTTCGTGATTTGCTCGCGCAGTTTCCCCATGTCGCTGTCCGGGTCGTTCGCCAGTGATAACAGACAAACGAGATAATAATTAACGGCGTCCTGAAATAATTCGTGGTGCTGCCAGAGGACATGAAGATCAAGTTCTTGGTTTTGGTCGTCGAGAACCTTGCTGACGCGGCCTTGGTAGATGCGATTCATAATTTTTGACCCGCTGAAACGCCTTGGGGTGTGAAAGTTCTAGCGCGATCGTCATGCGATTGCCAGAGGATTTTTGATGCGGGTGGCGGGCTGGCGCAAAGCCGGGCCTGTCTCCGGTGAATTACGGCTGCGGAACGGAGCGGCAGGCAAGCGGATCAACGGCGGGTGCCAAGTCGTGGTTGACCGTGCAACGGAGCGAAGTGAAGCAGGCCGGAACTCGCCGGAGTCAGGCATCCCGGGCGGCGCACAGTCTTTTGGTGTGACCAAGTCGGCGACAGTCAGCCCGAAAGTCTGTGCGCCGGAGGAAGGATTAACCAATTCGCGCTTCGGCGTAAGGTTAAACCGATGACCGAAAAAGTGACCAAAGTTGACTTCGATATGCGGGAATGATAGACTTTTTTACATGAATTCTACGATGACTATAAGCAAGCTGAACCAGAACGGCAGCCGGGCGGTGAAAATTGCGCGGGAGCAGGGCCAACTGGCAATTACCGAACACGGCGAAACGGTGGCGTTCATCCTGTCCGCCGAACGGGTGGATGGGATTCTGGACACGCTGGAGATTTTGGGTGACGGGGAGGCGATGAAAACCATTCGGGCTTACGAAGCGGGCAAACTCAAAATGAAAGATGCCGGGTGTCTCGATGACTAAAGTCCGCGTTTCCGCACAGGTTGAACATTTTGTAAAAGCCTTGGCACCTGAACCACGGCAGGCACTCCGCGCCGGCATCAAGGGACTGGCCGAAGGCAACGGAGATTTGAAGCCTTTGGAAGCCGACCTGGCGGGCTGGCAACGGCTCCGGGTGAAAACTTACCGCGCGGTGTTCAAGGAAATATACGAGGATGGGGAACGAATCGTGGATTGTGTTTATGTGAACCGCCGTTCGGTGGTTTACGACCTGTTCAAGGAGCTCTTGAAAAATCAACTCTTGATGGACTAAAACACCCGTCCGGGGCACAGTCTTTTGGTGTGACCGAGTCGGCGACAGTCAGCCCGAAAATCTGTGTGCCGGGGGAAGTCCATCAACTGATAAAACACGCTGAAAACTAGCCACTGGATGTGCAGTCAGAATCGCGGCCATGATGAACGCAATGCTCGTGATGTCAGTTCGCGCGAGATTTGGCCTGGTGGTGTCGGGTTTGAAACCAGATCCGCGAGCGGGGGACGTGGCGCGGTGCTGGTTGCAAATTTGACACGACCAGTCATTGATGGGGTGATCGTTCGCGTGGTTGGCATCCGGCTTGGCTTTCAAATCCGCAAGCTGCATGACAAGCACGGGAACGCGAACTGGGAATTTCTGGGACTGAAATAGTGTGCGTCTGAAAAGTAGTAGCACAGAATCACAGGACTTTTGTCCGCGAGCGTGTTTTTGGAGTTCAACGACTTACAAAAACCGTTTGTGCTACTTTTTGTGCTACTTTCATGGCTCGCCAGACAGAACAAATGAAGACAAGTAAAAAGTGAGTTTTATATAATGTTAACAATGGTTTTACCTGTATGAGGAGTACTCGCAAGAAACCGCCTGAAATGGCCATTTTTCAAATTTTAAGTCCTGTGCGTCTGCCATTTCGCCACACCGGCGGTTTCGCCAAAACGCTAGTCATCAAATGACACAAATGAAAGTGCGAAATTCAAAATGTCGCTTGTCCCGATGCAGGGTCGAGCTGGCAGCGTGGAAAACATTCCACGATCCGAAAGATGGCAAGGTGAAGCTGGACGCGAAAACGTCGTCGAGTTTCCGAAGTTGCCGGAATTCCAGCATATGAATCCGCAATATCCACCTGGCCCGTAACGAAAGCGACACCGGCAAACGCGTTTTTGGTGGATGCCGGGAAAGTTTAGGCTTTGCAAGCTGTTCGGCGCCCATAAAATGGCCGCCAAGATTTTGAATGCAAAGCTGTGGGCCTGATGACCATTCTTTTACATGATTTCTTTCCCGCTGAAAGCACTGTCAATCCGTGGGACTCTGTTGGCTCTTTTCATGAGCGGAACATCAAATAAAAATGACACTGCCGTGCCTGCGAGCGTGCCCATTTCGCCTGCCGGTGAAATGCTGGAGGCGGAGGGGTTCCGCTCGCGGGAATCCGAAAGCCGTCCGGCGTGTATAAATGACCGATGGCTGGTTCTGGGGGTCTGCGCTTTTTTGGCGGCCATTATCTGGGTGGTCTTCGGCCAGACGTTGCATCATGAGTTTGTCAACTACGACGACAATCTGTATGTTTATAACAACCCGGTCGTACCAAAGGGTCTAACTTGGGAGGGATTTCGCTGGGCGCTGACTTATGGGCAAATCGGGCACTGGCATCCGCTGACTTGGCTCTCCCACATGCTGGACTGCCAGCTATACGGGTTGCAGGCGGGTGGCCATCACCTCACAAACCTTCTGCTGCACGGGGCGGCGGCGATTCTGCTTTTTCTGGTGCTGCGGCGGATGACGGGGTTCCTGTGGCGCAGCGCGTTTGTAGCCGCGGTGTTTGCGATTCATCCCTTACGAGTGGAGTCGGTGGCATGGATCGCCGAACGCAAGGATGTTTTGAGCGCGCTTTTTTTCATGCTGACACTTGGCGCTTACGTTCGCTATGTCCAAAAACAGTCGAGAGTCGAAGGTCGAGAGTCGAGAGCAGGTAGCAGCCATTTGACCTTCGACTATTACCTAGTGCTGTTATTCTTCGCCTTGGGACTGCTGTCCAAGAACATGCTGGTGACGACGCCCTTCGTCCTCCTGCTCCTGGATTACTGGCCGTTGGGCCGTCTTTCAAGCTTCACGCCTCAGGTTTGGCTCCGGCGGGTGGTTGAGAAAATCCCACTGTTTGTGCTGACTGTCGGATCATGCGTGGCAACGGCCCTGGTTCCGGAGAAAATGACTTTTGGCAAGCTGTCTTTGGGGCTGCGGATGGAAAACGCCGTGATGTCCTATGTCACCTACCTTTGGCAGATGATCCATCCCTTGGAGCTGGCGTGCGTTTATCCCAATCCCACGAACCATCTGCCGATCTGGCAGGTGACCGGGGCGGTAGGATTGTTGCTGGCCATATCCGGTGCGGCTTGGGTCTTTCGCCGGACGCATCCCTGGTTCGTGGTTGGCTGGCTCTGGTATCTGGGGATGATGGTTCCGGTGATCGGGATGGTGCAGATATCCTACTACGCCCACGCGGATCGCTACACCTATCTGTCGCAGATCGGCTTGTATGTGTTGCTGACTTGGGCAGCGGCTGATTTGAGCGCTGGCTGGCGTTATCGGCGCGCGGTGCTGGGCGGCTGCGCCGCGGTCATTCTGGCGGCATTGATTATCTGTGCGCATGAGCAGACTTCTTACTGGCGCAATAGTGAATCGCTGTGGACGCACACGCTCGCCTGCACGATTGACAACGCGATTGGCCACGACAACCTTGGTATCGCTCGGCTCAATAAGGGGAGAATGGACGAAGCAATGGATCATTTCCAAAAAGCGCTGCAAATCAACCCCGACGACGCGGTCGCCTGCTACAACGTCGGCTGCGTTCTGCTCCAAAAAAACAAGGTGGATGAAGCGATGGATTATTTCCAAAAGGCACTGCAAATCAACCCCGACAATTCGGAAGCCCACAACAACCTGGGCTATGCACTGCTTCAAAAGGACAATGTGGACGAAGCGATGGTTCATTTCCAAAGGGCGCTGCAAATCAACCCCGACTTTGAGGGTGCCCACAACAATCTCGGCATGGTGCTGCTCCAAAAGGGCAATGTGGATGAAGCGATGGTTCATTTCCAAAAGGCGCTGCAAATCAATCCTGATTATGCGGAAGCCCACAACAACCTCGGCGTGGTGCTGCTCCAAAAGGGGAATGTGGACGAAGCGATCACCCATTACCAAAAGGCGCTGGAAATCAAACCTGACTTTGCAGAAGCTCACTACGATTTCGGTTTTGCTCTTTGTCAAAAGGGCAGCGTGGACGAAGGGATCACCCATTACAAAAAAGCGCTGCAAATCAGACCCGACTACGAGGAAGCTCATAACAACCTTGGCAACGTTTTGCTCCGAAAGGGCAGCGTGGACGAAGCGATCATCCAATACCAAAAGGCGTTGCAAATCAGACCGGATAACGCCAAAGCCCACAACAACCTTGGCACCGCTTTTTTTCAAAAGGGCAGGGTGGACGAAGCGATTGCCCAGTGCCTAAAGGCATTGGAAATCAAACCCGACTGCGTGGAAGCCTGCTATACCCTCGGGAACGCGCTACTCCAAAAGGGAAATATGGACGAAGCGGTTGTGTATTACCAAAAGGCGTTGCAAATCAAACCCGACTCCGCAGATGTCCTGAACAAACTGGCCTGGCTGCTGGCAACCTGTCCGGACGCGCACATCCGGGATGGCGCTCAAGCTGTCCAATATGCCCAGCATGCCGGTGAATTGACGCACTATGGCGTGACCATCATCATCGGCACCTTGGCGGCAGCCTATGCTGAGGCGGGACAATTTGACGATGCGATTGCGACAGCTCAAAAGGCTTGTGCGTTGTCTGCGGCAACGGGCGAGCGGGATTTGCTTGAGAAAAACCAGCAACGGCTGGCTTTGTATCTCAAGCACCAACCGTATCATGAGGTTGCAAGTCAGGACCAAACGAAGCCATAAGCCGTCATCCGGCGGGCTTGGTGGCTGCGCCCTGAACATTCACACCTTCAAAGTTTCAAAGCCTGTTTCCATCTGGCATTTCCTCGGTTTCTGCGTCTAGGGCGGTCCGCTGGGATCTTTTTTGCCGCCGTTATCCGGTTGTTTGGCCTTGGAATTGAATTGCACAATATCGGCTCGCACCGTGGTCTCAGGAATTGAGAATAAAATGAAGTACATGCTCGAGTGCTCGATCACCAGATGGGCCACGGTTTTGGGTTTGCCCTCCTGCATTCCCGCTTTTGCATACAGCCGGCTCATCGCCTTCGTCGTCGTGGCTGGATAGATGGTTATCAAGCCCAGCAAACTGAAGCCCTTGCTCCGTCCCACCACGTTGGTTTTCACCACCACAAAATTCCCTTCCGACAGGTTGACTGAAGTATGCGTGTTCGCTTGCACGGGTTGCTGGCTGAGCGGCCCGGCCATTGAAGAAGCCACTGGCGCTACTGCGGTACAACCGCTCAACAATGCCGCGGCGACCAGGATAAAGAGTGCTTTAATCATATTTTGTGCCGCTTTCGCAGTCAGCTCGGAAACGCTAGTTGTGAAACGGCCCAAATGAAAGCGCGAATTTTTTGCGCGGCCAGAGATTTGCCACGGAACTGTTTTAAAAGTTTGATGGAAGAACGGTTCGTAACAGACCAGAATGTTCTTTCAACCAACATTTGGCCATTCGGTAATCGGAACAAACGTGCTCTACTTCCTGCCAGAACTTGGGCGAGTGGTTCATCTGCCGCAAATGCATCAGTTCGTGCAGGCAGATGTAATCGCTGACGAATGAGGGTGTCTGGATGAGCCGCCAATTCAAGGAAATCGTACCGGGCCACGAACAGGAACCCCAGCGCGATTTCTGATTGCGCACCGTGATGTGGCGCACGGTCAATCTGTGCCGGGCGGCCAGCTCCAACACGCGCGGCGGCAGTTCCTGCGTTGCCAGTTGTCGAAGATGGCCTTCGATGGCGGGGCGCAAATCGGCCGCCGGATCAGAGACCCGGACCGACTCGCCCCCGAAATGGACGGTATCATCTCCGCTGTTGGATTCGGTTTCGATGCGGACCGCGTTGCCGCGCAGAAGAATCTCCGTCCCAATCGTCCAAGTCGCCGATTTCCGGGGTCGTGCCTGGAGCCGCTTTAGCTCGCGTTCCAGCCAGACGGCATGGCGTTCGACAAACTGTCGCGCCACCTCCGTCGAGCCGCCGCGGGGAATTGTGACGCGGGCAGTGCCATCGTGATGTAACCGGAGTAGATAGCGGCGTGCGCGCGAATTGAGCACCATCAGTAGTGGTAGCGGGTGCGATCCAACAGACAGGTGAACAACAGGCAAAGCCGGTTGCGTTCCGGTTCCGAAAATCCGTTCAAACAGCATGATGTGGCAGGCTGGAATTGCCTTAATCGGACCAGATCACCACGTCCCATCCTCCCCAGTCGTCGTAGTCCGACGGGGAATCTTGCGCCTCCTTGGCACCGACAAGACTTTCGTTTGATAATTGATAATCCGAACGGATCTGCTGGTAGTTTCTATACTCATTTGGGCTGCCGACGAAGATCCGGTGGTGCGCCAAGTCGGGAAAAACATAGTAGGCCTTACCGCTTCGCTGCACCCGGGTCACCTTGTCCGATGGCAGGTCCTTGAGTTGTTGTTGCTGTTTGACTGTGCTGGCGGCAACAGGTTTGAAGCCGGCCAAGGTCAGCAAATTCTCAGTTTGCTTCGTGCTGGCGCAACCCACAGCCAGGGCTAGGAGCGCGATGACACTGATGCATTTGAATGAGGTTAGGATCGGTTTCATCAATTTTTTCCGTTTGCTGGCTTGAACCGGCTGCGGCTGGCAATTGTTGGTGACCGGTTTGTCGGAGTCAACTCATTCGTGGCGCCGGACAAGTTCGTTGCAACCAAACCAGCGGCGAAATTTTTATCAGGCTGGAAAAAAAGTAACAGCGGTTTTGAGTTCCCGCCTGACGCATCCCGCAAAATACGGGGATTTCACGGATTTTTTCAGACGGCACGCAGGGTGCTTGGAGGTGCGCAGGGATAGTTGTTTTGTTGTTAAGTTTGGGTGGGGAACCTCGACAGCATCGGATCGGACAAAAGGAGGTGCCACGATACACGCTGTCGGTTTTTTTGAAGACAGACAAACTCGCACTTGTCTGGTGAGGAGCACGACGCACGCGCCTAGTTGGGTTGGCCTGCAAGATTAACCGTGAGTCCAAGGGACGAAGGTGGTTGGCGGTTATGGCGGTTGAACCCAGCAAGTGCGCGTGTGGTGCGAGTTGAAATTTCAAGGCGAATATATCCGCGTTGCCATTGCTAAATCTTCTCGTCGTGACAGTTCGAACGGCGTGGTTTAGGCTGCGTTCATGCAGCAAACGACGTTGACGCTCGGCCACTCGCCAGACCCCGATGACGCCTTCATGTTTTACGCGCTGGCGAAGGGTTTAATCCCGACGCAGGGCTATTGTTTCGCGCACGTTTTGCAAGACATCCAGACGTTGAACGAACGCGCCACGCGCGGCGATCTCGACATCACCGCCGTCAGCTTCCACGCCTACGCCCATGTGAGCGACCAATATGCGCTGCTGCCCAGCGGCGCGAGCATGGGCGATGGTTACGGCCCGATGCTGGTGGCCGGCCAAATTTTTTCCAAAGCTGAAATTTCCCGGAAGAAGATCGCCGTGCCAGGCACGATGACCAGCGCGTTTCTGGCGCTGCAACTCTGGCTGGGCAAATCGGCAGAAGATTTCGACCATGTGGTGGTGCCGTTTGACCAGATTTTTCAGACGGTCCGTTCCGGTCAGGCCGATGTCGGGCTTATCATCCATGAGGGCCAGTTGACCTATCAAAACGAAGGTCTGGTTGTTTGTGAAGATCTGGGCAAGTGGTGGGGAAAGGAAAATGGCGGCCTGCCATTGCCGCTCGGCGGAAATGTCATTCACAAAAAATTCAACCCGGCGATGCGCCGGGAAATTTCAGAAATTCTCACCGCGAGCATCCAGTTCAGCCTCGATCATCGGGCCGCGGCGGTGCAGCACGCGTTGCAATACGCGCGCGACATGGGACGCGACCTTGCCGACAAATTTGTGGGGATGTATGTGAACCACTGGACGCTCGATTACGGCGAGCGGGGGCGGGAGGCCATCCGCCAATTTCTTGGCCAGGCTTACGAGCGCGGACTGATTCCCCACCGCCAGGAACTTGAATTTGTGGTTTGATGGTTTAAATCCGATGATTTTACACCAGCAACCGCCGGATGCGAAATGGAAGATTCAGCTTTCCAGGCCGCTGGTCATTTGCCTATTGCTGGCCGTGATGACGCTGGCGGTTTACTGGCCGGTCATCCACTGCGATTTTGTCGCCTATGATGACGGGGATTATTTCGCGGCCAATCCCCGCGTTTTGTCCGGTCTGACACCGCGCAATATCGCATGGGCATTCACCACTGGGTACGCCGGCAACTGGCATCCGCTGACGTGGCTGTCCCTGATGTTGGATGCGGAATTATGCGGCAAAGGCCCGTTTGGTCCGCATTTTACGAATCTTTTGTTTCACGCTGCCAACACTGTGTTGCTTTTCCTGTTGTTGCGGTGGTTGACGGCGGCAAATTGGCGGAGCGCGGTGGTGGCGGCCCTGTTCGCTTTGCATCCGTTGCATGTGGAATCCGTTGCCTGGGTTTCCGAAAGAAAAGACGTTTTGAGCACCTTTTTCGGATTATTGGCGTTGGGGGCGTATGGTGGTTACGCCAGGTCTGTGAGCGGTGACATGTGTCAGGTGGCCGGGATCGGAATAATTGCGCCTATGCCTGCCTGGTCACGTGCCACCCGGCGCTCGTCTTTTTTTTACGGTCTGGCCTTGTTTTTTTTCGCACTGGCACTGATGAGCAAGCCGATGCTGGTGACGTTGCCGTTTGTCATGCTGTTGCTGGATTACTGGCCGCTGGAACGGTTTTGGGATCGGGATTCAAGGTTCAAGGTTCAAAGCTTGGTTTGGGAAAAAATTCCGTTTTTTGCCTTGAGCGCGGTTTCGTGTTGGGTGACGTTTTTGGCGCAACGGAAAATCGGCGCGGTTGTGCCGCTGGCGAGATTTTCCGTCTCCGCGCGAATCGGGAACACCTTCGTTTCCTACGTCCGGTATTTGGAAAAGACACTGTGGCCGGTTTCACTCGCCAATCCGTATCCGTATGTTGAGCACTGGCCTTGGGAAATCCTGTTGCCCGCGGTGGTGTTGTTGGCCGGGCTTTGCGTCGCCGCCGTTTGGCTGGGACGCAAATTCCCGTTTGGCTTCACCGGCTGGTTCTGGTTTGTGGGGACCTTGGTTCCGGTAATTGGCCTGGTGCAGGTGGGGGGTCAATCCATGGCGGATCGGTACAGTTACCTGCCCTCAATTGGGTTGTTTCTGATTCTGGCCTGGGGTGGTGGGGAGTTGTGGTGGCAGCGGCGTTGGCCCAAACCGATCCTTGGCCTGGCGGTCGGATTGCTGCTGGTGGCCGGTGCGTGGCAGACGAGAATCCAGTTGGGATACTGGCAAGACACCGAAAAGCTCTTTCGCCATGCGCTCGCCGTGACGGAGAACAACTATACCGCCTGTGTCAACCTGGGCACCTGCCTGTCGGCCAAAGGAGATGTTCCGGGTGCGTTGAACTGCTATGACGAGGCGTTGCGGATGAATCCGTCGGATCCCAGCGTTCTCTATGACCTGGGCAATGGCTTTGCCAAGCTGGCCAGGTGGGACGAGGCCATTGTCAATTACCGCAAGGCCATCGAGATCACCCCCAACCAGGCCGACATTCTGGACAATCTGGGATTTGCCCTGGCGGCAAAAAAGCAGTATGCCGAGGCCGTCACAAATTTCGAGGCGGCGCTGAAATTAAAACCGGATTCCGGGAGTGCGCACAACAATCTCGCCGGTGTTTTGTTCATCCAACACCGTTTTGACGAAGCCGCGCAGCACTATCGCGAGGCGCTGCGGTTCAAGCCCGATGATCCGCGGATTTATGCCAATCTGGGCGATGTTCTCATCCGCTTGGGACAGATTCCCGGCGCTGCAAAATGTTATCAGGAAGCGTTGCGGCTCAACCCCGGCGACGCGAAAATTCAGACGAAGCTGCAGATGCTGGCCGCGCCAGCCTTAAATTGAAATCCGGAGCACGCCGTCGCGGCCAAGCACGGCGGACAGGTTGAAGACATCCTGCTGCAGGCAATACGCAACATCCCCGCGCAGTTCGGGACTGGCCAGCAACCGCCGCGCGTTTTCCGCCTCCGAAACAACTTCGAGCAGGCTGGACTTCGCCTTCCGCCAGGCGTTGATGGCGGTTTCGACCGAAGCGGAAACCGTGCGCCGGCCGGAATCGAACAACAATATTTCGCCCAATGCGCCCGCCGCCAGCACGTCTTCGTCGGCCTTGTTTTCGCGCGTGCCGGCGCACACGAGCAGAATGTGCTTTGGCTGAAGCTGCCGGATGAATTGGGCGGAAACCGCAAGATTCAAAAACGAAGCGGCCAAAACCGTTTGCGCCCCAGCGCAGGCGCGCAGCGCGCGGGTGCCATTCGTGGTTGTCGAAACAATGGTTTTGTCGCGGACCTTTTCCGGCGTGTATTCGCGCGGCGAATTGCCGAGTTCGAAATCAACGCCGCCAGTCTGTGCGGCGCGAATTTTCACGCCGTCGCGTTCGCCGCCGAGGAGGACGCCGGACTGTTTTTGGCGAATGGCCAGCGCCTCGGAAATTTCCGCGACCGGAATCACGGCCTTCGCCCCGTTGTGCAGCGCGGTTACAAACGTGCTCGTGGCGCGCAGCACGTCGAACACGACGCACGCGGTGTCCCGCAAATCGCGCCGGGCCAGCGCGGGCAGTTCCGCCGGTGAAAGAATGGCATCAATTTTCATTTTTGGCTGAGATTATTGAAACCACGAAACACACGAAATGACACGAAAGAAAAGTTTTCGTGTGTTTCGTGATTTTCGTGGTTTATTTCATTTTCGTCCGCATGTAATGAAAAAGATATTGCTGGGCGTAACCGGCGTGCGGCCCGAAATGCGTCGCGGCAAAGTGTTGGAGCTGTTTGGCGCTGACGCGGCGCCGAGGAAAATAAAGTTCGCGCAACGCGCGTTCGACCCAGACATCTACCGGAAACGCGCCATCGAAGCCATAGGCGAACAAAAGCACGCAGTCGGCAATTTTGCGGCCAACGCCGCGCAGCTTCATCAATTCCTCGCGTGCTTCCGTCTGCGGCAAATGGCGCAGACGTTCCAAATCAAACTGGCCGCCGGCAATCTGCCGCGCGGCGGCGAGCAGATGCGGCGCGCGAAACCCCATTTTGCACGCGCGCAGGTCGGCTTCGGTCAGGCGCGCGATTTTTTCCGGCGACGGAAATGCGAATTGTAGAGTTCGGCCTGTGGCCGAATCGAATCGAGCCACAGGCTCGACGCTACACCGATTGATTGGTTCGCCGAACCGTTCGCAGAGCAGGGTGACGATTTGCCGGATTTGAACAATTTGCTTGGTCGAAGACAAAATAAACGATGCAAGACATTCCCACGGGTCCTGCCGCAGGATGCGCAATCCGCGGCAGGCGGCCCCCGCATCGCGCATGGGCGCGTCATCGGGAAAAGTTTTTAGCACGGCGGCCAAATCCACATCGGTTTGCAAATAGTCGCGCAGCCACTGCCAGTCTGCGACCGGACCGGCGGTTTGCGCGCGGATGCCATCGCGCCCTTGCGTCAAGCACACCCAACGTTGGCCGATGACGCCGAGCCAGGAATCGTTACATATTTGCCAGCGAAAGGCCTGACCGGAGTCCAGCGTCGCGGCCAGATCATAATCGCGGACGTGCAGAAGAATTTCCGTCGCGGCCATCATTTACCAGATTGGGAGTTTCCGATTTCCAAATTGGGCACGAGGACCGGCAGTTTTGCGTGCCAACGCGGAAACCATTTTTTTCCGAGCGATTGCCATGCGGACTCGACGGCAATGGCCGCCGCCGCCGCGTAACCAGCACCGATGATGGCACCCGCCAGCACGTCGCCGGGATAATGCACGCCGTTATAGACGCGCGAAAATGAAACGGCGAGCGCGAGCGGCAACATGAACCGGAGGCTTTTCCGGTAGAATAGGAACAGCGCCATGGTGGCGGCGAACCAGTTGGCTGCATGCGACGACGGCATGCTGTTGTGGCTGCCTCTGTTGGCCGCCATGTCCACGCCGGATTCATTGATTTGTGGCGGGATGTAGCCTGTGCCGATTTTGCCGAAAAGCCGCGCCTCTGGCAGCGTTACGAACGGGCGCGGACGGGCCACCGCGTGCTTGAGCGTGTTGCAAATCAATCCATCGTTGGTCGTGACAATGACAGTCGTCAGCAATACGCACAGGCGCAAGCGCCGGTTGCCGAAGCCGAGCAAGGCGACACCGATGATAATCGCCAGTCCGATAAACTCATTCTTAACTCCGTTGTTGCCGCTCAAAACCGGCATGAGCCAGTCAAAGACCGGATTGACCAGCGACCGGTTGACGAAAAGAAACAGATTGGTGTCGAGTGATTGCAGCCAGTGCATTGGCTGCCAGTGTAACGGAAAGCGGGAAGTTGAAAACTGAATTGCGCGGCGGGTTCAGGGAACGAAGTGTCCCAGCCACCTGAATGCGGTTTGCCGGACTGATACCTGCTCGTGCCTGTCTCGATTTCGCGCCGCAATTTCCTGCGGCGTTTTATGGTTTGTAGATCGGTGATTGATTTTTTGTGAATACCGTCGGCTGGGGGGTTCCGGCGCCGACGGCGTTGATGAGCAGATTGTCGAAGCAGGCGGTGTTTCTGGTTTTGGTGGCGCCGGTGATGAGGCCGGCCATGCCGTGCGAATAGAGATTGTTGGTCACCGACAAAACCTGCGCGCCATCCACGAAACCCGTAATGACGTCGCCGGAGAATTGCAGTTTCACGTTGTGCCATTGGTTGCTCGCGACATTGGCGGCGGTGCCGGCGGCCATTTGTTTTTCGCCTTTCTCCCCGGAATTGCCGGCGGCACGAAGCTGTTCCTGGTGTTCCTTGTCCCCCAAGTCTACTTCACCCGCCTTTCCATTGACGGTGACCAGGGTGCAAGTGCCGTCCGCCGCCAGCCGCAAATAATATCCTTTGGGGGCGCAACCGTAGCCATCGCCGACATTGTTGACGCGGCCCATGACTCCCGCCCAGCCGCCGTTGTCCAGATACACATCGGCGCTGACTTCGTAGTCCTGCCAGTGTTCGTCGCCGATGATCGTGTACGGCATCCATTCGGGCGCCCAGCTTTGAGCTTTCTGGTTCAAGACCTGGCGGAGACATTTCCCTGTTTTATCCGGGCGTTCGGCAACTTCAAAGATGCTGGCGATGTCCGCCGTGTAGTGCGGCAGGTAGCCAAATTGTTCGGGCGCGGTGTATTCGTCAAAGGTTTCGTAATATGGAAACGGAAATTTTTCATCGTCGGGAACATTGGCGAACGAACCTTTTTGCTGGCCGGTGGTGGTGGAAATGGAATAGATGGCGTCCGGCTCCAGCGCGAGGGTAAACGTTCCAGCCTTGGGCGTGATATTGGTCTGCTGGACGAACTGCGCTGTGGCGTCACTGCGCCACACGCAGAGTTTGCCGGTGGACAAACCGCCGCTGACGTTGAAGGTGACGTTCTGGGCGGACGTGGCGCCCTTGGTTTCAACAATGACGCTATAATCTTTGCCCGGCGATTTAAGGGTGACGAACGTGCCGCCGTCAGCCAGTTTTCCGCAGGCGCCGTTAAGATACTGCCAGCCGATTTTTGAGAATTGTCCGTAGTGCGCGTAGCCCCACAAAACCTCACGGGTGTGATAATTTCCGCTCCATGGCGAATTCGCGATCATGGCGGCGGGTTCTTCCGAATAGGGTTCGATCGGATAGACGGAGCCAACAAGATACCAGTTCACGATTTTCGTCACCCCGCTGTTAAGAAAGTTTTCATTAAACGCCTTCACGAGACTGATCTCGCAATCGAAACCCTTTTTATAAACGTGTTCCTCGCTGTTCCAAATCGGCTTGCCCAACGAGTCGGCGAGCTTCAGCACGTCCGGCGGCGTTGGCATGTCCGCCATCGTGTGATTGCTGAGAATGGCCACGGCTTTTCTTAACTCCACGTCGTTGGTCATGTGCCGGACCCAGTTGAATTTGGTCTTGTCCCAATTGTCAAAGCCGTGAATTCTGACGTTTTCCAGTCCGCTGGCATCCAGCGTGGCGCGGAATTTTTTAGCAAAGCCCTCATTGACGCCCTTTTCATTGCGGCAACCGATGGCGTCCAGGTCCAAACCGTAAACGGATTTTAATCCCTGAATCCATTTGACGTAATAATCGCACATGTCCAGCGACCAGAAATTGCCGTTGCCCACCCAGCCGGGGCAGCCCCATGCGCAGGCGTCGAGCGTGAGGTCAGGATTGCGTTTTTTGGCCTCGCGCATCAACCACCATTCGTAACCGCGGCTGTAGTTGAGGTCATTCCTGGAGTGCATGTGGCTCGGCTCGGCGCCTTGGGTGGCGTTGGCATCGCCGGGAACCTCGACCAGCAGCGCACTCATGGACGCGCCGAACTTGGGCTTGAAGAGCAGATCCAAAACCTGGCTGCGCTGCGGTTCGGGATAATCCTTGAGCAAAACCGAGGTGGCGCCGCCGCCGCTCACCGCGCCGATGCCATCGAAGTGTTTGCCGCCGGCATCGCCTTTGAGATCAATGGTTTGGTCCGCAAACGCTGGCGAAAGCAGCCCGGTCGAGAGGCAGCAAAACCAACCGGCCAACGCAAGTGCGCGAAGCTTGCCGGGACAAGACCCGCGTCCTTGATCTTCGGGTTGCAACCAACAATTCGGATTTTTCATAAAGGGTTCCACTGATGTTTGAAGCGGCGACGGCAATGGACCGCCGCGGCGGCAACTCAATAAGCAATGATGGAGCGCACCGGACAGCCCTGCAATTTCTCGCGGCCATTCAGGAATTTCAGTTCGATGAGAAAGCCGGCCTCCAAAACCCGCGCGCCAAGTTTTTTCATCAGCGCCAGGGCGGCGGCGGAAGTGCCGCCGGTTGCCAGCAGATCGTCAATGAGCAGCACGCGCGCACCCGGCTTGAGCGCGTCCACGTGCATGGCCACGATCGCCGAGCCGTATTCGAGCGCGTAATCCTGTTCGATGGTTTTATAGGGCAGCTTGCCCTTTTTGCGCACGGGCACAAAACCGGCCTTTAATTTTGTGGCCGCCGCCGCGGCGAAAATAAATCCGCGAGCGTCAATGCCCACAACCGCGTCCACCGAACCGGGCTTGAATCCGTCCGTGAGCAAATCAATCGAGCCGGCAAAGAGCCGCGCATCGGCCAGCACGGGCGTGATGTCCTTGAACTGGATGCCCGGCTTGGGAAAATCCGGGACGTTGCGGATGGCACGTTCGATGTCAGCAGGGGTGATTGGGGACATGGCGTCAGGCGGTTTTGATTTTGGAGGCTTCGAGTTTCTCGATCATTTTGCGGAGCTTGCGCAGGGCCAGATTTTGAATCTGGCGGACGCGTTCGCGCGTGACACCGAATTTCTCGCCGACTTCCTCCAGCGTTTTCTCCGTGCCGCCGTCGAGCCCGAAGCGGTAGCGCAAAATCGTCTCTTCGCGCGAGTCGAGATGCTTGACCATCTCCTGCAACATGCCGGTGACGGTCTTGTCTTCCAGGTTTTCGTAGGGCGACGTGGCGTTTTCATCCTCAACGACGTCGGAAAAATTATTTGAATCGTCGTCGCCGATGGGCGCGTCCAGCGATGCGGGGCGGATGGCCGCCAGCCGCATCTGCCGCACGCGAAGTGGGGTCACGTCGAGCTCATCGGCCAATTCCTCGTCGGTCGGTTCGCGGCCCAGTTCCTCCTGCAAACGCATCGCGAGGCGGCGCATCTTGGAAATTTTATCCACGAGATGCACCGGCAGGCGGATGGTCTTGGATTGATTGGCCAGCGCGCGTTTGATGGATTGTTTGATCCACCACGAACCGTAGGTCGAGAGCTTGCCGCCTTTTTTTGGGTCGAACCGCTCGACGGCTTTCATCAGGCCGATGTTGCCTTCGCTGATCAAATCCAGCAGCGGCAGGCCGATGCCTTCGTAATCGCGCGCGATTTTGACGACGAGGCGCAGGTTGGCCTTGATCATCTGCTCGCGCGCCTTTTTGTCGCCCTTTTTGATCCGCGCGGCCAGTTGGATTTCCTCCTGCGGTGTGAGCAATTGCACCTGCCCGATTTCACGCAGGTAAAGTTTGATGGCCGTGTCGCCGTCGTAACGCGAACTTTCCTGGCGAATGAATATCGTGGTGTCGCCTTCGGTGGTCGGCGGGGGAACGGGCGGGGCCGCGACTAGCGCGGGCGCGGGCGCGGGTGTGACAATTTTTGTGCGACGCGTGACAACCGATGACCGGGTTGCGCGCTGTTTGGATTTGACTGCTTTGTTTTTTTGCCTCTTGACCGCCATAAAACGGGGAAACGTTACGACCTAAACGCCAGCCTGCAAGAAAATTAAAACCGAAAATCCAATTAATTCCCGGAGGGACGGGCTCTGCGAGTCCCAAAATCAGGGTCTCGTATAACTTTCGACCCTCCGAAAAACTAACGCCGGCTGTCGCGCGCGAGGGTGATGTAATACAGCAACGTCAACATGCTGCTGACCAATGCTGCCACGTAAGTCAGCGCCGCCGCGTCCAAAACCTTGCTCACACCCGCGCGTTCCTGCTCATGTACGAGGCCCAGCCGGAACAATTGTTCCTTGGCCCGGCGGCTGGCGTCGTATTCCACCGGCAACGTGACGAGTTGAAACAGCGTCATCACCGCAAAAATCACAATAATGATGGGGAGAACAATCTTTAACATGCCAAGAAAGAGGCCGACAAAGAAAATGCCCATGTAGGCCATGCTCGCGAATTGCGTGACCGGCACCAGCGCCATGCGCACATTAAACAGTCCGTAGGCAGCCTGATGTTGCAGTGCGTGACCGGATTCATGCGCGGCGACGCCGACGGCGGCCACTGTCCGGCCATTGAAATTGTCCGATGACAAAAACAGCGCGCGCTTGGTGGGATCGTAATGGTCGGTCAGGCGGCCGGGGATTTCCTCCACCGGCACGTTGTTGAGGCCGGCGCGGTCGAGGATTTCGCGGGCGGCTTCTGCGCCGGACATGCCAGACTCGACTGCCACCTGGCTGTATTTGCCGTAAGCGTGATGCAACTTGATTTGCGCCCAGATGCCGATGAGCAATCCGGGAATCGCAAACAACCAATATAATGGATCGAACAAATTAAACATAAATCAATCAATTGACAGCGCGCCGTTTAATTCATTCAAAAGGGCGCGCACCTTTGCTGGAATAGAACATAAATTGGATTGCCGCGCAAGGTCTGCCGGAGCCAGGTAATGTCCTGATTTGGTCGTAGGGCACGACGTGAGGAGTGCCGGCCCAAACGACTCGTCACCTCGTCGCCTACAAATTAGGGGATTTATATACAAAGTTGCAGTAAAGATACCCTTATTTTGCAAGGGTTTTTGGGAGCACGAGACAAAAACCAAAATAAAGCTGCCGGACGGGAGCGAGATTTCACTTTTTGCCGCCCGCTGCAAGTATCGTAAGACTCAATGCCATATTACCATCAAGCAGTTCCTTCAACTGTTCACTTTGTTTCGCGTAGTATTCCACTACTGCATCATACGATTTCACCTTTTCGCTAATGGTCTGGAACGCCCCAGTAACATGATCACTTGGCGTGTGTGCTTTCAGAAATGCCTCGACGATATCAAGTTCTTGGTTCGGGTACATAAATGCAATTGGTCTGGTTTGCCGTGGACTTCATCAGACGCCAAAAGCCAACTGTTGTCAAATGATGAAAAAGGAGACGGAAAGCCGTGAAATTATTCAAACAATCCGTCAGCATGATCACGCAAGAATTCCACCATTTTCTTGACTGGATTGACCTCTTGAACGTTGGATGGCGTTTCATCACTCGCCCTGACGAAATTACCCTTCATTCGCCTTTCGTTGACTGCATAAACGCTTCTGTGATGGGTTATGGTGCTAATCAAGGTTGGCCAAGTGACTCCAGCATAGAACGCCGCCCATACGGTGACAGATGGAAGCACAACGGCCACCACGCCTCCCAATGCAGCAAAAACACCACTGACAACGTAATAATATGAAGAAAATTTCTTCCACGGTCTGGTTCGCAGTTTGTAAAGCCGGACGACTTCTGGCGATAGAGCTCCGATACATCCGAGAGCGAATACGAGAGTGGAATTCGGTTAAAGTATTGTTTAAAATAGGCGATGGCCTGGTCGTCATCGAGGAATCGCCCGGGATACTCCGGGGCGCGTTTGACGGTGCTGAAGGCCGATTCGATAAACGGATTGTCATTGGGGGTGCGGG
>Ga0302319_10001135_pt1 | contig 59664 bp, 58 predicted proteins | sample Bog_T0_2_FD_203319 | JGI IMG/M metagenome (GOLD analysis project Ga0302319, IMG submission 203319) | Peat permafrost microbial communities from Stordalen Mire near Abisko, Sweden - Bog_T0_2 | ecosystem: Environmental > Terrestrial > Soil > Wetlands > Peat | place: Sweden: Abisko, Stordalen Mire...
CGTAGCCGGCTTCGCCCGATACAGTGATATCGGTTCTGGGCGTACCGGGCGCGTAGCCCGAAACGAGCGATAGCGCCAGTTGTTTCGCGTCGTCCACCAGGCGCTCGGGATTCATCGAGATGCGATCACCCTCGCGCAGGTATCCAAGACTACGCGCTTCATCGGCGCTGCCGGAGACTTTCGCGAAACCGATCTGCTCGAAGGTCTTCTTGACATCGCGCGACCGCAGAACCATTTCCTTGCAACCGCCGCCCGCGGGGATCACGCCGACTCCCACTTCGACCAGCCCCATATACAGCTCCGCCGACGCCTGCAGGCGCGTGCAATGCAGGGGAATTTCGCAACCGCCCCCCAGTGCCATGCTGAACGGCGCGCCCACTACGGGCTTCGGCGCATATTTCAGCGACATGTTGAGCTGCTGGAAATCGTTGACGAAGGCGTTCAACTCATCCCATTCCTCATCCTGCGCGGTGAGCAGAATCAGCATCAGATCGGCGCCGGCGGAAAACGTAACGCCCTGGTTGGCGATCACCATCGCATCGAAATTGGTTTCGAGTTGCGCCAAGCCGGCCCGCAGCATCTTCGAGACGTCGCCGCCCACCGAATTCATCTTGCTATGAAATTCGCAGCAAACCACGCCATCGCCCAGATCGATTAAAGACGCACCGGAGTTGGAATCGACCACGCCTCGCGCTCGTTTAAGTTCGGAGAGCACGGTAATGCCGGGGCGCGGCTCCATCTCCGCGTAGCCGGCGCTGACCAGATCGAAATATTCGGTGCGGGGCTGCCTGTCGCGATCGGCTGGCCGGTAAAAGCCCTTCGCCTGCGCCCACAGCATGCGGTGAACATTGTCGGGCAGCAGGCGGCCTTCCGCTTCCATGCGGCGCGCCGTCGCCTCGAAGCCGAGCGCATCCCATAATTCGAAAGGCCCCAGCGTATGGCCATAGCCCCAGTGCATAGCACGATCGATTTCGACGATGCGATCGGAAATCTGCGGCACCATGTGAGCGGCATAGAGGATATGGTCGCTCAAAACCTGCCAGAGGAAGCGGCCGACTTTATCGTCAAGCTTCACCAGAGCCTTCAGGCGTTCGCCGAGCGGTTCGAGCTTGCGCAGAGTTTCGAGCGACGCGAAGCGCGGCTTTTCGGCAGGATGATATTCGAGCGTCTTCCAGTCGATCGCGTGAATGGCGCGGTCTTTACCGACGCGCTGGTAACAGCCCTGGCCGCGCTTATCGCCAAGCCAGCCGCGCCGCACCATTTCTTCGAGAAACGGCGGCATGGTGAAGCTTCCGCGAAAAGGATCGTTCGGAACCGCGTCATAAAGGTTCTTGGTGACGTGTGCCCAGACGTCGAGACCAACGATATCGAGCAGGCGGAAGCTGGCGCTTTTTGGCAGTCCGATCAGCTGGCCGGTCAGGGCATCTACTTCTTCGATGGTCAGATCCTGTTCGGTAGTGAGGCGCTGAATGGTGGCGCCGAAAAATGCGCCGATGCGGTTGGCGATGAAGTTCGGCGTGTCTTTGCACGGGACGACGCCCTTGCCCAGATGCAGATCGCAGAATTCGGAAAGGAAGGCGAGGATTTCGGGCTTTGTAGCAGGCCCCGGAATCATCTCGACCAGATGCAGATAGCGCGGCGGATTGAAGAAGTGAACGCCGAGGAAGTGTTCGCGAAATTCCGGCGCATAGCCATCGGCGATTTGTTGCAGAGGAATGCCGCTGGTGTTGCTGGAGACTATGGAACCGGGCGCGCGATGCTCCATCAGACGGTCATAGAGTGCGCGCTTGATGCCGAGATCTTCCGTGACCGCTTCGATGATCCAGTCGCACTCGCGCAGACGCGGGAGATCGTCGTCGAAATTGCCGGTGGTGATGAGACGGGCGGCTTCGGGCGTGAAAAACGCACCGGGCTTGCCTTTCAGCGCGGCCTCGACGCCGTTGCGCGCGGCCTGATCGCGGACTTTGCCACCCGGAAGAACAACGTCGAGAAGCAGGGATGGAATATGTGCGTTGGCGAAGTGCGCAGCAATGCGCGACCCCATGGTTCCGGCTCCAAGAACGGCGACGCGGCGGATTGGTTTCATCATTTCATCAGTGGTCCCGTGAGGATTTTACCAGTCCTGGCGGAATCGTGCGAGGATGGGGACCGTGCGGGTTGGTTCGCTGGTTTTATTTTCGGTCGCTGTAGCGTGTTATGCACAGCAGGATACTCCGGTTGCGATTCGGCAAGCGTTCGAGGCGCATGACGCTTCGCTCCAGTGGTTCAGCGTGGTCGCGACTCGGCGGGTGGATGCGAATTCGGAGGTGGTGCTCGCTGAGGCCGCTCCTATGGAATCGGACGGCGTGCGGCCGCCAGCACCCACGATGCAGAGAATGCAACTCGGTGTGTTTCTGGAATCCAGCAAAACACACCAGGTGGAAATGGTGATCGACATCTCTCCGTGGTCAGCGGAAGAGTATCCTCAGCTGGATGAGGTGGACGCGCACTCCATCCGGCTTCACTCTCTTGGGGACTATGGGGATTACGTCGAAAGCGTTCGGTATTTCTACGATGCGTCACTTCGCAAGCCGGCGACGAAGATTCGATACCGAGTCGCAGGTCTGGAGTCGGCGCGGATTGAGAACGGTAAGCTTATCTTCACCGCCGAGTACGGCTTCGGCGGAGAGCAATTTGCACTTAACAAGCGACGGGTAACCATTACAGTCAGCGCGGCGAGCGCGCCGCCGTTATTCGTTGTCGCCGAGGATCGTTCGCACGCAAGTTCATCCTCCGCGGAGCCAGTGTTTCATGCCGGCGACCAGACATTTTCAGTCGAGACCAAATCGCAACCTTCCGGCATATGGATCACTGATGCCTCGGGCAACAAGAGATTTTTCCCGGCACCAGCTATCCACATCGGGCCGGTCGTCTTCGACAGTCGTACGATTTGGTTTGCCCGCCGATCTCTGGATAGCGATGCATACTCCGTGGCTGGCGCGATTGTGGCATTCGACCCCAGGTCGCACAAATACCGTGTGCATGAACTTCCGGAGATTGGGTCGCTATCGGGAACGGCGATTCTGGCGGATGGAGACAACATTTGGCTTGGGCTGGAGGGACGTCCCGAAGCGGAGGGCACTAACCCGGCCCTGCTTCGTTACAACAAATCGACCGGCGCGGTTCAGAAGTACGCCGTAAATGATATCGTCTACACAATCAACCGCGTCGGCGAAACGATTTACTGTGGTACCTCGGACGGTCTCTACACGATCCGCAGTGGCGCGATCCATCAGTACCGCTTTGAGCCGGACGCGTCAGGCAAGCTGACTATGGTGGAGCGGCCTGCTCCACTTCATCCCCCAACCGTCAGCCACAAATAACCCGCCACCATAGCCCCCGCCGCCAGCGCATACTGCACCCACCGCGACCACGCCCGGCTCGTTTTGCCATCGTTCGTGGTCAGGCTCGACATCTCGATATAAGGCCGCAGCCCGCGCCGGAACCAGCCTTCGATCACCACGCTTTGCCCAATGTATTCATCCGCATTCAGCGCGAAAAGCAGGCGCGCGAACGGGATGGTCTGCCGATAGAGAATGAACAGCATGCCGGTATCGTCGCGCAGCACCAGGTCCGGGCTCCAGAATGCCCCTGGAACCCCGCGGCCTACGATTTCGCCCGTCACGCGCACCGCGCGCGCCCGCATTTGCGAGACTTCGGTATCGCGAATGAGAGCGCCAATCGTCGCTGGCTGAGGCTCGCCGTGATAGCGATACCAGGTTCGCAGAATCCACGCCGCGCCGGTGAATACCAGCAACTTCGCCGCGACGTCCGAGCTTACGCCGAGGCCGTGCACTCCAAGCCAGTGATCCGAGCTGAAGCTGAAAAACAGCGCCCACGCCGCGATCACCGGCGCGGCCCAGAGCACCACCTCAAAGGGAAACCGTCCCCATTCCGTGCGCCGGTCGGCTGGCAGCGGAAACTGCGTGGTCTGGTGGAGAGCCGCAGAGTCTTCATTCAGCGCCAGAACGCGAAACGCCGTCAGCGGATGAGTGGAATTCAGCTCATACATGCGCGCCCACGGATTCACCAGATCCCACCGCATCACCGCCGCCGCTTCCGCCGGATTCGCCCCGCCCAGCGCCAGCGCCGCACCCGACTGCACATTGGAAATCCCCATCACGGCAAGCGCGCCGCCCAGCCGCTGATCCCGTCGAAGCGCCTTCTTCTCCTGCTTCGAGCCCGACTTCATCTTCTCCGCGTATTCACCTTCGGAACGCACCAGTCCGCACGCGATCTTCACCAGCGCGGAGGCGAGCACGTTGGGCGCGCCGGTCACATGGGCCGCGTAATGATCCGCCATGAATTCGCGCGTCCGATTCAGCAGCAGAACGATGAACTGGCTGACCCAATAGCAGAGATAGGCGGTCCATCCGATGGCGCGGCTGTTGCTGTTGCTGCGCGTGAAAACCCAGATCTGATAAAGCAGCAACGGCGCCAGCGCAGCAACCGCCATCACCGCAAAATCCCAGTGCTCCACGTGGCCGATCTCGTGGGCCAGCACGGCGTTGGTCTCTTCCGGAGTCAGCACGTCGAGCAATCCTTTGGTAATCACCACGCGCGCATTGGCTGGCGTGTGGCCGAAAGAAAACGCGTTGGGCGTGCCGCTGTAAATGATGCCGATGCGCGGCGCCCGAATGCCGCGCTCGGCGCAAAGCTTCGCCACGAATTCGCGATTCGCCTCCGGAAGCAGGTTAGCGCCATCGTCCCAGACGATCGTCAGGAGCCACTCGATGAACCACGGCCCCACCAGATACTGGATCCCTATTATCCCGATGGAGAACCCAACCGCCCACCAGACGGAAGCGTGCTCGTGCGCGAGAAACATGTCTCCGAGCGCAAAGACCGCGCCGTAAAGAGCCAGCAGGATCAATAATGACCGGACAACGAATTTCATGGGATGGCGCCTCGCTTTTGTGCCAGTATACGCCAATTTGCGGCAGGAAGTGTCCGACCATCCGGGGCTGCTGGCTTGAGCGGCGCAGGAAATGCACCGGTGATGTCCGAATTGCTCCGCGAATCACGCGGGCGAGCCCTGCAATACTAACAAAACGCTTTATTTAGCGTTTGGATTGTCCTTTAGACATGGCTTCGTCAGCAATTTTGGTTCCACTTCACATTTTTGGACTACACAATCCGTTGAATGCGCTCTATAATCAGTTTAGATGCTGTCACCGAGACTCCAGCTCAAAGTCGCGCAAAAGCAGATTCTGACCCCGGGACTTGTCCAGATGGTGACAGTCCTTCATCTCAACCGGTTAGAGCTGAAAGAAATGATCAATCAGGAGATCATGGACAACCCGGTGCTTGAGGAAAGCCTGGATTCCGAGGATGAGATTTCGCCTGAAGAACTCCAGCCGCTGCTCGAAGCGGAACGCTCGTCGGACCTGGCCGATAAAGATCTTCTCGACGCCGCCGATATCCGGATTGAAGCCGATTCCGCCGAACTCATCAACGCCACCACCTTTACCGAAACCGGCGCCGAGAGCGGCACGCCGATGGAAGCTCCCGAACTTCCCGGCGCCGTCGAAGCGGCTGAAGGCACCGAGGCCAGTTCCACGGATCCTTTCGATGAAATCGACTTCGGATCTTTCTTCGACGATTATCTCGATCCTGGCTATAAGAGCCCCGCGTCGGAGTCGGTGGAGAAGCCTTCGTTTGAAACTTTTCTCTCCCAGCCGCAGACGCTGCCGGATTATCTGCGTACGCAGTTGAGCATCGGACTTCTCGACGACGAAACGCGCGACGCCGCGGAATCGATCATCGGCAATCTGGACGACGACGGCTACCTGACCGCAACGCTGGCGGAAATGGCGGATCAGGGCGGCCATCGGCTGGAGATTATGGACTCCGCGCTCAGGGCCGTGCAATCGCTCGACCCGGCCGGTGTGGGCGCGCGCGATCTTCGCGAATGCCTGCTTCTGCAGCTTGAGAGCGGTAATGGCAAAGGCGGCGTGGCCTGGCAGATCGTTTCCAGTCACATGCGGCTGCTCGAAATGCGCCAGTTTAAAGAGCTGGCGAAGGTGTTGCAGCGCCCGCAGGAACATATCGACGTCGCGGTGGCGCGCATTCGCCATCTGGATCCGCGGCCGGGTTCGCGTTACTCCGGGCCCGAGGCGCGTACGGTCGAGCCCGATATTCATTTCATCCGCGATGGCGAAGACTTTATCATCCAGATGAACGACGACGATTTGCCGCAGCTCCGGCTGAATGCGCAGTACCGGCGCATGCTCGAGCGCGATAACGGCGCCACCCGCGAAGTGCGCGATTATGTGCGTGAGCGCTATTCTTCCGCGCTGATGCTGATCAAAAATATCGAACAGCGCAAGCAGACCATCCTGAAGGTCTGCGAGTCCATCCGCAGGCGTCAGCTGGAATTTCTGCTGCACGGCATCGACTTTCTGCGGCCTATGATGATTAAGGACGTGGCGGAGGAAGTGGGCGTACATCCTTCCACTGTCAGCCGCGCCGTGGCCAACAAGTACGCCGATACGCCCCATGGCGTCTACGAATTACGCTATTTCTTTTCCGAAGCCGTACAGGGTCCGCAGGGCGGCGATACGCCGCTGTTATTGTTGAAGCGCAAGGTCAAGAAGATGATTGACGATGAGGACCCGAAGCGTCCGCTGACGGACGATCAGATTACCGCAAGGCTGCAGAACGAGGGCATTCAGGTGACCCGAAGGACCGTAGCCAAGTACCGCGAAGACCTGAAGATTCCGTCGACGCATCAGCGCCGGGTGCGGGAATAAAAAACAAAAAATGAAAATTACATATACTGGACGCCATATAGGCCTCGCTCCGTCTCAAACCGTCGAGTTAGAGGCGGAATTCGCCAAGATCAAGAAGCTGCTCGATACGAAGACCGGCGAAGCCGAGGCGCGTGTGATTCTGAAACACGAGCACAACACGAATCAGGCGGAAGTGGTCGTGGCCTGGCGTCAGCATGAAATCGCGGGCGAATCGGAACACGCGGATCTTTTCACGGCCGTACACGCGGCGATCGGAAAGGTCCATGCGCAGGTGCTGCGCCAGCGCGAAAAGGCACGCGATCTGAAACGCGTACCGGTAGAGCCGGTCCAGTAGGTCGCTCGCAGGGGTCGGGTACCTGCTTTAATAGCTGAATGGCCACAAAGCGCGCCAAGCCGTCGACATCCGAGCTTGTGATTATCACGGGCATGAGCGGTTCGGGCAAGGGTTCCGTGCTGCGCGCGCTGGAAGATCTTGGCTATTACTCGGTAGACAATTTGCCGGTGGACCTGATCCCGAAATTCGCGGATCTGGTGCGCGATTCCTCGTCCACGCGCCACGCCGCGCTAGTGGTAGACGTTCGCGAGGGCTCCGGGCTGAAGAAGTTTCCCGCTATTTATAAGAGCATCAGGGGCAGCGTGAAAACGCGGCTGATCTTTCTCGAAGCCGACGACGAGACGATCGTTCATCGCTTCAGTGAGACGCGTCGTCCGCATCCGCTGGCGGACGGCGATCAGGCCATCGGGCAGAGCATCGCGGCGGAGCGCAAGCTGCTCGCGCCCATTTGCTCACTGGCCGACCTGATTATCAATACTTCGAAGTTCAATGTCCACGATCTGCGCGATTTCATCCGGCAGAAATTTCAGGGCGAAGGCGAAACTTCGCGAATCCTGATTTATCTCACCAGCTTCGGCTTTCGCCACGGCGTGCCTCCGGATTGCGATCTGGTTTTCGATGTGCGCTTCCTGCCCAATCCGAATTACGTGCCGAAGTTTAAGCAACTGACAGGGAAAAATCCCGCCGTGGCGCGCTATATCCGTTCGTTCCCACAGACGGGCGAGTTCATCGGAAAAGTTACGGATCTGCTGACCTGGCTGCTGCCGCATTATATCCGCGAGGGCAAGAGTTACCTGACGATCGGGTTTGGCTGCACCGGCGGCCATCACCGTTCCGTCATGATGGCCGAAAGCGTGCGGAAAAACCTGGCCACGGCCGGATATCAGACCAAAGTGACCCACAGGGATCTGGCGAAACCGGTTTAGCCCGCAGCCTTTTTCTGGCATCTAAAGAAACCAACGGGTTTCTGCCATCTAAAGAAACCATCAGCGCCCGCCGATATGAAAGGTGTCGCGATTGACTGAGCTATACGTGTCGCTGTCATCCGCATTTCGCGACAAAGGATTACATGTGGGCGTACTGTACAACCTAAGAAATTCAATCGAAGAGAAAATCAAGGCCGACGGGCTGGATGCGGCTGAAATACGAGGCAAGATCGGGCTTCGCACCGGCAGGCTCATGGCGCTGATCTCTCCCAGCACTCCCGACGACGCGGCGAGCATCGCGAAATTTCGCCAGGCCGCCAAAGAAGTACTGAATCTGAGTTTATAAAGGCGCTCATATGAAATGGAATTCAATTCGAACCAAAGTGCTGGCCGCGATGGCAGCCTGTCTGATCGTGGGCGTCACAGGCACACTGCTGTTGCTGCGCTACAGCTTTGCGCGGAATTCACAGGCCCTGGCGACCGAGTCCGTCCATGGCGCACAGCGGCTGTTCGGCATTCTCGAAGCCCGCGAAACCAGCAAGATGGTGGCAGTCACCGAGGCGCTGGCGACGAATCCCGAAGTAGGCGCCGCCCTGGCGGCACGCGACCGGAGCCGCCTGCTCAGTCTGACGGCTCCGCTCTATTTGCAGTTGAAGGCGGAGGGTATTACCAACTGGATGTTCCACACCGCGGAGCCGGATATGTCGGTCTTTCTGCGTCTCCACAACCCGGCGAAATTTGGCGACCAGCTGAACCGGTTTATGGATAAAGAGGTGAGCCGCACACACGCGACTGTTGCCGGTAACGAGCTGGCCAAAGCCGGCTTCGCGGTCCGAACCATTCGGCCGGTCTATGATTCCGCGGGCCACGTCACTGGCTACATCGAGTTTGGCGAAGAGATCGGCCGTTTCATCCATGAGATGAAAACCCAGACGGGCGACGATTACGGACTGCTGCTCAATAAGAAATTCATCGACCAGAAGTTCTGGGCCGATACGAGCGCGTCACTGCATCGCCGCGACGACTGGAACGACCATCCGACTTTCGTGGTCGCCGACAGCACGTCGGCCAGCGATCGCATTATTCAGTTCGATGGGGACCTGAGCGCCGTCGGCGGGAATGGCGAAGTGCTCGAACGCTTCGATTCCGGAGATTCCGTCTTCGTTCGCGGTCTTTTCCCGATTTACGATACCTCGCACAATACGGTAGGCGCCATGTTCGTGGTGCGCGATATTTCCGGCGTCTACGTGTCCATGAGGAACACACAGCGCACGCTTGTGGCTCTCAGCGTGATCGGCCTGGTCTTCGGCTGCGGGCTCGTGATGTTGATGCTCACCCGTCTCGTCTTCAGCCGCCTGCAGCACATCATCCGGGTGGCGACACGCGTGGTCGGCGGCGACTTCGAAACCGAGATTCAGGTGGAAACGGACGATGAGATCGGCCAGTTTGAACAGCTCTTCGATCAGTTCCGCAGAGTGTTCGTGAACGTTCTGAGCGAAATGTCCGAACTTCAGGAACGGGAAAAGGTTTAAGAGAAGAGGCGGCGACGTGAAATGGAATTCGATTCGAAGCAGCATACTGGCCGCGATGGCAGCCTGTCTGATCGTGGGCGTTATCGGCACTCTGATGCTGCTGCGGCACAACTTTGCGCAGAATTCGCATGCCCTTGCCGTTGAGTCCGTCGACGGCGCTCAGCGGTTGTTCAGTATCCTGGAGGCCCGCGAGACCGCGAAAATGGTCGACGTGAGCGACGCTCTGGCAACAAATCCGGAAGTGCGCGACGCTCTGGCCGCGCGCGACCGCGGCCGCCTGCTGGGCCTGACAGCCGGACTCTATTCACAGCTGAACGCGGACGGAATTACCAACTGGATGTTCCACACCACGGAGCCGGATATGTCGGTCTTCCTGCGGCTCCATAACCCCGCGAAATTTGGCGACCGGCTGAACCGGCGTATGGACAACGAGGTCGTCCGCACCCACGCCATCGTCGCCGGCAACGAACTGGCCAGGGCCGGGTTTGCGGCAAGAATGATTCGACCGGTTTACGATTCGAACGGCCAGGTAATAGGCTATATCGAGTTTGGCGAGGAAATCGGGCGCTTCATCCATGAGATGAAATCCCAGACCGGCGACGACTACGGCCTGCTGCTCAGCAAGAAATTCGTCGACCGGCGCTTCTGGGCCGATACGAGCGCGTCTCTGCATCGCCGCGATAACTGGGACGATCATTCGACCTTCGTGGTTGCCGACAGCACGTCGGCCAGCGATCGCATTATCCGGTTCGATGGCGACCTGAGCGCGATCGGCACTCACGGTGAAGTGCTGGAACGCTTCGATTCCAGGGAGTCCGCGTTCGTTCGGGGCCTGTTCCCGATCTACGATTCGTCGCACAATACCGCGGGCGCGATGTTCGTCCAGCGAGACATCTCGGGCATCTACACTTCCATGCGGAATGCACAACTGCTGCTGGCGGCATTGAGCGTGCTGGGCCTCGTCTTCGGCTGCGGACTCACCATGATGATGCTCAGCCATATGGTGTTTAATCGCATGCCCCACGTAGTCACGGTGGCCATGCGCCTGGGCGAGATATCGAAGCGCGAGTCCGATATCCAAAAAGGCCGCCCCAGGTAGAGCCGGCGCAGATCGGCGCTACTTCGCGCGCATCCGGTTGTTCTTCTGATTGTGCTCCAGTTCGCAAAGCCCCAGGGCTTCCATGAGCGGTGGCAGATACACGCCGAATCGCCCGCGGAGGCCTTTCTTCATGCCGTACCATCCGCCGATGGGATTGTCCGCGGACCGTCCCCACGCTTCCACAGTGCCTTCTTTCGCGGGTTTCTGCTCATCGGCGCCGCCCAGTTCCACCCAGTCTCCTTTCGCCTGCAGCATCTTGTGGAGATCTTCGATGCAGCGTGCGTCATAGCTAAGGACGGTCTTGCCGACGGTGCAAATGAGGACGCGCTTGCCATCTTTTTCGTCGGTATGCATGGTGTATTCCGAGGTGCCGGGCGCAGTCTTCAGTTGCCACGGGTCTTCTTTGCTGCGAGTGGGATGGTTCATAGCGTAGGTTTATCATGGCCGATACTTCCGCGCCCGGATGCAGCGTATCGCCCGGGTGCAGCAGATTCCGAACCGGGTCCGATAGTTCCGCGAACTGCTGGAAGCCCTTCCACCCAATGTTCCGGAACCGGCACACAAAAACTACCGCCTGTGGTCCCGGAATCCGCAGGCCAACCGTCATCGCCTAAGAACTAACGACTTCGAACAACGCGATCGGGTAGGCGGTGACGCGTTTCGGTTTCTCCGGGTCATAGAGAATAACGATCTCCGGGCTCGTGGCAACCGTTTCGTTGCCGGTGACAATCGTCGCCGTACAGAGCACGCCGCCCGGTGACCGGAACTCGCATTTCAGCCGATATCGTGTGCCGCTCCTGGTTACGTAACTTTGGATCTCGCCCACGGTCTGCGCGATGGTGGGGCAACCGTAAACAAGCAGATGCCGCAGTCTGAGAATTCGCGCCATGGCATAGATAATTAAAAGGAGACCAAACCCAAAGAAAGCGGGCCCGGACCAGATCTTCCACTCTCCTGGCTCGTATCCGATAGCCCAGTTATCTGCCGGATCGGCTGGCATGTAGCCGATTTTCACCGAAGCTCCGTTGGTAATAAGCCCATCGGTGGTCATTTCCCCGCGCCTGACAACGCCACCGATGCTGAACTCATACGCCACCACCCATTTGGTGGACCTGCGCGACGAGCGGCGTACCGGACTCAGGACGGTTCCCGCCGCGGTCGCAAACCCCGACGCATGGCGCGTGAGTCGAGCGGAGTCGCGCAGCGATACTGCGGTCGCTTGCACGATTCCCGCGGAAAGAGCCAGCATCGCGACCACGAAAACTGCGACGTTGATCTTGCCCCTGGTCGTGAAAGACACCGGACGCGGCAGACTCCTCTGAAGTTCGCCGGGGACGGTCAAACCGTAGCCGCGACCGGGCTCGATTGCTTCCGCTCATTGCGATGCCGCCGCCAGTTCACCTGCGGCATAAACAAAGACGGATCGATCCTGTCGCGATACTGCACCGAAATATTCAGCAGCGAATCCAGCAGCGAATCGGACAGCAAATGCGGCTTCAGCCCCAGATCGGCCAGTCGCGAATGCTTCGCATTGTAATAATGCTCTTCCAGTTCCACGCGCGGATCGGGCAAATGATCGATCGTGACATGGAGCCCCATATTCTTCGCCACTGCCTGCACCATATGCGCCAGTTGCAGCACAGTAAACTGTTCGGTGAACTGATTGAATACCCGGCACTCGCCGCGTCCCGCCGGATTCAGGCAGGCCAGTTCGATACAGCGCACCGTATCGCGAATATCGATATAACCGCGCGTCTGTCCGCCCTTGCCGTAAACCGTCAGCGGATGCTGCACCGCAGCCTGCACGCAGAAGCGGTTCAGTACGGTGCCAAAAACCTCGTCGTAGTCGAAGCGGTTGATCAGCGCTTCGTCGAGCGCGGTCTCGTCGGTCAGCGTTCCATAGACCACGCCCTGATGCAGGTCCGTCGCCCGCAGTCCCCAGATCCGGCACGCAAACGCGATGTTGTGGCTGTCGTGAACTTTCGAAAGATGATAGAACGAGCCCGGCTGCTTCGGGAACGGCAGATGATCCTTGCGGCCGTTGTGCTCAATCGTGATGTAGCCTTCTTCGATATCGATATTCGGCGTGCCGTATTCGCCCATGGTGCCCAGCTTGACCAGGTGGCAATCCGGCGCGAATTCCTGCAGCGCGAACAGCAGATTCAGCGTGCCCACCACGTTATTGACCTGCGTTCCCACAGCGTGTTTCCGGTCGATCATCGAAAACGGCGCCGATCGCTGCTCGGCGAAATGCACCACCGCTTCGGGCCGCTCATCGCAAATCACCGACGCCAGGAATTCATGATCCGTGATATCGCCCACGTGCATGCGAATTTCTTCGCCGGTGAGATCGCGCCACGTGCTCAGTCGCTGCGTCATCGGCCGGATCGGAGTCAGCGTTTGCGCGCCCAGTTCGTAGTCCCACAGACGGCGAATATAGTTATCCGCCATCGAAACCTGGTGGCCTTTCTTAGAAAGGTAGAGCGCCGTGGCCCACCCGCAATAACCATCGCCGCCAAGAACCAAAATCCTCATATATTTATCGTACGAAGTAACTTTCGTGATTGTATACTAGACCCGGTAGTAACTCACTGGCAGGAGAGATCAAATGGAGAGCAGACGTACATTTCTGACGGCTTCCGCGGCGGCGCTGGCCGCGACCACGGCCACGTCGGCCTTTGGAGCCAACGACAAAATCCAGATGGCGATCATCGGGACGGGAAATCGCGGCGGCCGCGTTTTCGATTCCCTCAGCCGCCACGACGACTGCAAATTCCTCGCCGCCGCCGAAGTAAACCAGGCCCGCCTCACGCAATGGATGACCCCCGCCCGCCAGACCTTTAAGCTCGACGTCGTTGGCGATTACCGCAGGATTCTGGACCGCAAAGACATCGACGCAGTGCTCATCGCCACTCCCGATTTTTCACATAGCCGCATCATGGTGGATGCGATTTCCGCGGGCAAAGACGTTTATGTCGAGAAGCCCGCCTCCAACACGGCGCCCCGCATTAACGCCATGCTGGATGCCTATAACAAGGGTAAGCAAATCGTTCAGGTGGGAACGCACCAACGAAGCTGGGATCACTTTATTGAAGCAAAAAAGATTATCGATAGCGGCGTGCTCGGAATCATCAGCCACGTCACGATCCTCCAGCCGGGCTCTTACTCAAGGCCGAAAGAAGCCGAACAGCCGGTGCCCGCCGGCCTCGACTGGGACATGTGGCAGGGCGATGCGCCGAAGCGGGCATATAAGCCGAGCCGCCTCGGTTTCCGCGCCTGGTATGAGTACGGCAGCGGAATGGTGGGAGATTGGGGCGCGCACCACGTCGATGTCGGCCTTTGGTTCATGAACGCGGATGGCAAAGCGCCGCTGGTAACTTTTGCCAACGCGATGCGCCTCACGGTGCCCGACTCCGATCCGGAACAGGTGCCCGACACGTTCTCCATCTCCTGGAAATTTGACAATTTTATGATGACGTTCGCCAACGCAGTGCCGGCCACCGCCGATGGCATCGAAGCGTGGGGCAACTACTTCATCGGCAGCCGCGGCTGGCTTCATGTGAACCGGCAGGGCTGGCAAGTCAGTCCTCAGGTGGCGCCGGTGATCCGGAAGCAGGGAGCGCCTCCTCCGCCGACTGCGGGCGGCGTGACTCTGGGAGCGGGCGGCGTTTCGATGGCCCCTGGCGCACCCGGACGTGGCGGAGGTCGTGGCCGTGGTCCCAGCGGCGACGATGTCGAGGCGAAGATGTACGTGAATCCGCGCGGCGGCGTCGAAGAAGATTATCCCCTCGACGTACATACGCGGAACTTCCTCGATTGCGTCAAGTCCCGCCAGAAACCGGTTGCTCCAATGGAAATCGGCTACTCATCCGCGCTGCCCTGCCTGATCGCGCTCGAATCGATGCAACTGGGCAAGCCGCTCGGCTGGGATGCCACAAAGCGCATGACGAAAGCGCTCTAGTCGACCCTCATGAAAAAGGAATTGCGCGTCGCCCTGCTCGGTACGGGCTTCATGGGCAAAGCGCACTCGAACGCGTACTGTCAGGCTGGCCACTACTACGACCTCCCGTGGAAAATCCGCCGGTCCCTGATCTGCGGACGGGGCGAAGCCGCCCTCGCACAAATCGCAAACCAGTGGGAATGGGAAGAATCCTCTACCGACTGGCGCACCGCAATCGACCGCAAAGACATTGACGCGGTCGATATCTGCCTGCCCAACTACCTGCACGCCCCGGCGGCAATAGCCGCTGCTGAAGCGGGTAAGATCATCCTCTGCGAAAAGCCGCTGGCGCTCTCAGTGGACGAAGCCCGCGCCATGGTCCAGGCGGCCCGCAACGTCCCGACCGCGGTATGGTTCAACTACCGCCGCGTCCCCGGCATCGCCTACGCCCGCCAGCTAATCGACGAAGGCCGCCTCGGCCGGATATTCCACTACAACGCCACATACTTCCAGCAATGGGGCGCCGACACCTCGCGTCCCCCCAGCTGGAAAATGGATCCCGCGCTCGCCGGTTCCGGCGTAGCCGACGATCTGCTCACGCACTCACTCGATCTTTCGATGTATCTGAACGGCCGCATCGCCGAAGGCATCGCAATAACCAGAATCTTCGCCCCCGACCGCGAAGTAGACGACGCCATTTCCGCCCTCGTGAACTTCGAGAACGGCAGCCTCGGACGTTTCGAAGCCTCGCGTTTCGGCATCGGCTGCAAGAACCGCAATGCGTTCTCGATCCACGGCTCCGGAGGCATGCTGAGTTTCAATTTGGAAGATCTGAATCGGCTCGAATTTCTCGACGCGTCAGATCCCTCGCCCGAACAAGGCGTACGCAACCTGCTCGTGACCGACATGAAGCACCCGATCTTCCCCAACTTCTGGCGTCCCGGCCACATCATCGGCTACGAACACACATTTATAGCGGCGTTGGCGGAATTCGTCCTGTGCCTAGCCAACGGCAAAGATTTCCACCCGAATTTCGCCGACGCGCTACTCGTGCAGGAAGCCCTCGATGCGCTGCAGCGCTCCGCGAAGACACGCCAGTGGACGGCGGTTATGTACCAGAACGGATAAAACGCGATGACGAACCTCGCGTCAACGTGGAATATCGGTCTGGCCGCATGGATTATCCAGGACGGTAACTATCCGGAGTTCGTTGCCGGCGAAACGGTCGAGTTCGGGGTGGAATATTATCAGCCTCGAGACTCCGCCGCTGAATTCTGCGAATCAGATGTCTCCGCAAAATTGGTGGCGGACACCTCGTACTCGGTTGTTGCGGAAAGGGTTCTGACGAACGGCGACATAACCATACTGGATATCGGGATTCTAGTGTACCGACAGAACCAGCCTCCACCGCCGATGCCTGAACCAGGCAAACGCCTCAAGACCGAAATAAGTCTCGGAATTGACCCTTTTCACTATTTTGAAGCCATCGGTAAGAGTCAGGAGTCCCTGCCTCTGGTCTACACGTGGAGAATTACTTCCATTCTTCGGCAGACTGCGCCCTTCATCGAAACCATCTCCAAATGCGGTGGCAAACTCCGGACACGGGACCAATCGAAGCCTGGCTACGAAAAAATCCCGAAAACAGACGCATGGCACGACGACGGTGGGAATGGTTCTTACATCCTCCAGTGCGATCTCTTGCCTATCCCACCCAAACGAGACAGTGCAACCGCGAGATAAGGTCTAACCGACGCTTCGCCGCGCTTCCGCCAATGCCCCAACAACCGCCGCCGTCAACGCCGCCGTACCCGCATCCCCGCCATATTCCATCGGTACCGCCCCACCGCTACTCAGCGCAAGCTCAACCGCCTTCTCAATCGCCCGAGCGCCCGCTTCCAGTTGCGGCTCGCCATGCCGATCCGCCAGCCAGTCCAGCATCATCGCCGCCGATAAAAACATCGCGCAGGGATTCGCCTTCCCCTGTCCCGCAATATCCGGAGCCGTCCCGTGCACCGGCTGAAACAACCCGTGCCTGTCGCCGATATCCCCCGAAGGCGCCATCCCGAGCCCGCCAATCAGCCCCGCGCCCATGTCCGACAAAATATCGCCATACATGTTCTCCATCACCATCACATCCAGAACCCAGGGCTTCTTAATCATCGTGAACGCCATCGCATCCACCAGCGAATGATCGTTCGCGACCTCCGGATGCCGCGCCGCCACTTCATCGAATAGCTTGCGGAAGAAGGCCATCGAAGTAAACACGTTCGCCTTATCGACGCAGGTCACCAGCGAAGCAAGGCCTGCCGTCTGTCGCCGCTCCCGTCGTCGTTCCGCCAGCCGAAATGAAAACTCGCTGACCCGCGCCGTCCCCGCGCGCGTAATCTGCATGGTGTCGTAAGCTTCACTGTCGTTCTCCACACGTCCGCGTCCGCGCGCAAAGAACAGCCCTTCCGTCTGCTCGCGAATGAGTACAAAATCGATACCGCGCGCCCGTTCATCCGCCAGCACCACCGGCAATCCGGGAAACCAGCGGATCGGCCGCACCCCCGCATACAGCTCGAACATCAAGCGCAGTTCCAGTTGTGGCATGATCTCGGTGCCATCGGCGTTGCGGATGTCGGGCCAGCCCATCGCCCCGAAAAGCATCGCGTGCGAGCGCTCGCACGCCTTCAGCGTCGCCTCGGGAAGCGCGACTCCGCTCCGCGCATAAAACTGAGCCCCGGCGTCGTAAGTCGTACAACGCAGTTCCGGACCGCCGCAGCAATCATGCACGGCGCTCAGCAATTCCAGCGCGGCGCCCATCACTTCGGGCCCGATGCCGTCGCCCGGCAGCACCGCAATATCGAGAATTTGAGTAGTGGATTTTGTCTTCACGTTCTTCGCAAAATTGATATACTGCTTAACGCTTCATCGTACACTCCTCATGGCCACGTCAACCACTCCAGCCGAAGCCGGAATATCCATACGGCGACGCTGGCTGCTCGCCGTTCTGCTGTCGTTCTCGATCGCCATCAACCTGATCGATCGCCAGGTGCTCAACAACCTCGGCCCCACCCTGCGCGCGAACTTTCACTGGACGGCCACACAGTTTTCTTTCATCGCCGTAGCCTTCCAGGTAGGCATGCTCGCAGGTCAGGTGCCGGCCGGAATGTTCCTCGATTCCGCCGGTACCCGCATCGGACTCGCGACCCTCTTCATTCTCTGGTCGGCATTAGGTGCGGCCCACGCGCTCGCCGCCAGCCTATTTGCATTCATCGTGGTGCGCTTCTTCATGGGTGTCGCGCAATGCGGTAATTACGGCGCGGGCATCAAGGCAATCGCCGGATTGTTCCCCGCCGAAACCAGGTCTTCGGCAGGCGGAGTCTTCAACGCGGGCGCACAACTCGGAACGGTTATCTGCGTGCCGCTCGTCGTTTACATCGCCCGCGTCGCAGGTCTGCAGATGGCCTTCGTCATCCCCGCCGCGGTCGGCTTGCTCTGGCTGATCCCGTGGCTCGCCATGTACCCCGGCAAGCGGCAGAGCCAGGCGGCAACCGGACAGAAAGCCGGACCCACCATCAGCTTCGCCAAACTCCTCCGGAATCGCAAAGTCGTCGGGCTGTTTCTGGTCCGCTGCTGCTCGGGCCCCCTCACCACCTTCTATTGGGTCTGGCTGCCGCAATACCTGAAGAGCGAACGCAAAATGCCCTTCGCCATGTTCGGTCTGCTCGGCTGGCTGCCCTATCTCGCGGGCGCCACAGGCAACGTAGCGGGCGGCCTGATTTCCGACCGCCTGGTGCGCGCCTTCGGTTCCGTGGATAAAGCGCGCAAGGTCGGCTTCACCTGCGCCTTCCTGCTCTCCGCGCTCAGCGCCGCCGTGCCTCTCGCGGGCAGCATCCCGGTTGCCCTTGGACTCATCTCTCTGGTGCTGTTCGGCAACCAATGGGTGGCTGCCACTTACATCGCGACCGTGGGCGATACCTTCCCGTCGCATGTCGCCGGCCGCGTCAACGGCCTGGCTGGCTTCGGCGACAGCGGCGCAACGCTGATCGCCGTTCTCGCCACCGGCGTCATAGTCGACCATTACTCTTACACTCCCGTCTTCATAGCGGCGGGAACTCTGCCGCTCCTGGCCATGGCCAGCGTATTTTTCGTTCTGCGACGCATTGAGCCAGAGCCGATTGTGGAGTGATTTCGTACTCCACGTATATAATCGCTATCACTACCGATGAGGCTTGAAATCAATCGTCTGGAAGGACTGCGCAATGACCTGCTTCTGCGTATCGAGCGAGCCGAAATCGATTCCGCGCGTCTGAACATCGCGAACCGGCAGCGCCTGATGTCCCTGCCAGGTATGCCGCGTCATCGCGAAGCCACGCCCGACGAAGCTCAGGCCTTCACGGGATGCAAGATCGTTATCGACGAGCACCTGCGCCATCTCGCCGTCCTCGACGCCGAAGGCAAACCACAATGCCGCGCAGTCGCGATCAGCAACCGGAACCTGGGCGCAAACCATGGCAACATCGCCTGGCAACGCGGCGCGACACCGCCCATCTTTCACATTGCCGAAGATCCGTGCGGCTATAAAACATACTCCTGCCTCGCCGTGTGGCGCAACGGCCCGCTGTCCATCGAAGACCTGCGCTTCGATTTCACCGCGCAGCGAATCCTCGCGGCTACAGGTGATCGCGACCTGAGCGACGAAATCGAATGGGCCACCTTCGGACAGCGCGTCCTTCGCGCCGGCGCCGTCACACCCATCGAAGACATCATCGATCAGTTCTACGATCTGCGCCACGTCCTCGCCTTCGATCATCACAAAGAACACGGCGTTCGCGTCCGCAACTGCGGCTATCGCGACTACCCCGCGAAGTTTCGCGAAAATTCGCTGATCGCCTGGCGGGATTACGGCGTGCCGCGCGCCCGCTACTATCACAACGCCATCGGCTTCTCGCGCGACGCCCTCTTCGTTGTGCAGCGCGAAGGCACTATCGAAGAAGTGGGCGCGGCCCTGCGCGAAGCCGGCGCCGATGACGGCATCATCCTCGATAACGGCGGCAGCGTGGCCTGCTGGGCCTGGTGGCTCAATCAATATCGCGGTGGAATCGTTTCGCCGACCATCGATTACCGCCCGCCCGGCACCTCCGCCATTGCGTTCGTTCTCAAAGGACCAGTGACCCACGATTTGCCGGGTGGCAGCGTGTCCTACAGCGTTCTCTGACCTGAACGCCCCTACAACTGCGCTTCGCGAAATAACGCAAACTCAGTCACCATCGGAGTCGCCGCCGATTCCGTCACAGTAAGCCGCACCTTCTTGCCGGAAATCGGCTCAGGCAACCGGATAATGCGTCTCGGCCCGATGCTCGTCGCTGCAGTCAGCGGCTTCCATGCTTCCGCATCCATAATTTCCACGTTGACGGCCTCAATTCGCTGCCCAAAGTGAATGTTCTCTCTGATCTTCACAATGTTAAACAACGCATCGGGCGGCAGATCCAGCACAATCTCCTGCTTCCCCAGGTCTCGCGGCGAAGCCTGCGCCACCGGCTTCTCAAACGTCTGCCGTAAATATTCGCCGTACGCTTTCAGCGAGGCCGCATCCACTGCGTCGATCAGGCCGTCCCTGTTAGGCGGAACATTGAGCAGCAGGTTAGCGCCGCGGCCCACCGACAGGTAGTAAAGATTGCTCAGCTGCTTCGGCGTCTTCACACGCGGCGTTTCCTGCGCATGCCAGAACCAGCCTGGCCGGATGGAAACATCGCATTCGGCGGGTAGCCATTTCGTGCCATGCTTTGTGCCCGTCGGAGAATCCTTCGATCGCACATCGCCCGGTGACGCTGGCCCTCCATCTTCAGCCACCGGATCGTAAGTGGCCCAGCAAGGGTCGCCCGCGATGCCGCGCTCGTTGCCCACCCAGCGAACATCCGGCCCCACATCGCTGAAGATCACCGCGTCGGGCTGCAGTTTGCGCACCAGTTCCCACGTGTTCGGCCAGTCGTAATAAGTGCGTTTATCGATCGTGCGCTTCTCGCGCGCGCCGCCGTAATAACCATCCCCGCCATTGGCGCCATCGTGCCATACTTCAAAAATCGGGCCGTAGTTGCTCAGCAATTCGGTGAGCTGCTGGCGATACATGCCGATATAAGCGGGCGTGCCGTAAGCCGCCGCGCTGCGGTCCCAGGGCGAAAGATAGACCCCGAACTTCATGTTGCGACGACGGGCCGCGGCGGAAATATCGCGCACCACATCGCCCTGACCATTGCGCCACGACGATGCACGTACCGAGCGTTCCGTGGTCCTCGTCGGCCAAAGGCAAAAGCCGTCGTGATGCTTGCAGGTCAGAATCACGCCGCGCATGTTAGCCGCGGCCAGCGTTTCTACAATGGCATCGGCATCGAAGTGCGCCGGCTGGAAAAGATTCGGGTCCTCGTCGCCATAACCCCACTCTTTATCCGTGAACGTATTAATGGTGAAGTGGAGAAACGCGGTGGTTTCCAGCTGATGCCAGAGCAGTTGCCGAACCGACGGAACGGCGCCGAAAGGCACGGGCCTCTGAGCCAGTAAGGGCAGCGCAGCGGCACCTGCGACGCCGGACAAAAAAGTGCGTCTCGAGACCCCGGATTTCATATCTACATTTGACCACTGCTATTTGAACAGTGACAGGTCCACCGCTTCGCCCATCGCTTTATACCCCGCGTCGTTGGGATGAAGATGGTCGCCGCTGTCGTATTCCGCCTTCATCGTCCCCGGCTGAGCCGGATCTTCCACGGCTTTCTCGAAATCCACGTAACCGTCGAAAGCCTTGCCATTGCGTATCCATTCATTCAGTGCCAGCCTGCGCGTTTCGCGGTCCGAAAGGCCATTCGCCCGCGCGCCCGCCCGCTCTGCCGGAGTAATCGTCCCGCCGATCACCTGAATCCCGTTTTCGTGGCACCGCTCGATGATCTGCTTCATGCCCGCCACCAGATCGTCCACCGCCGCGTTGGAACTCAGATCGTTGATCCCTTCGAGCAACAGCAAATACTTCACGCCGGCCTGCGCCAGCGCATCGCGCTCAAGACGCGCCAGGCCATTAACTCCATACGCGATGTTACGCCCCGTCGCATCGGAGATGATCTTGTTGCCGCCAATGCCGGCGTCCACCACGGCAAAACGGTTCGGACCTTTCGGCGTGATCAGCCGGTCGGCCAGAATATTCGGCCAGCGATGATTGGCGTCCATGGCGGATTTCGCGCCATCGGTAATCGAATCGCCATACGCCACAATCAGGCCCGTCGTCTCGGGCGCAACCACATCCACCGCCGTCAGAAACGACCATGAAGTGACCGTCTGCGCATCGGTCAGCTTTTCCGCCGAGGTGGCATCGCCCGCGGCCACATAGGAATTCTGTTGCGCGGAGTAGTGCAGCGTAGTCGTCATCGTGGTGTCGGCGAAGAACAGGCTCACCGCCAGATCCCCCAGCACCGGAACGTCAAGCTTCACCGGATCGCTGAGTACCAGAGCGCCGGGAAGGATCGTAACGCTCGGCTTGCCGCTGAAAGTCAGCGCGCGGTCGGAACCGTGGACGATACCGCCGACATCAGTCATGCTCAGTGCGCCAGCTGTTGCCGCCATGCCTGGCCTGCTGAGCGCGATATGGCTCGCGGACACTTTGACCGGCTCGGTACCGAAAACGTTCGACAGCTTAATCCGCACCGTATCGCCGCCAATGCTGGTATGCACGATTTCACGAACCGTCTGATTGACGAACTCCAGTTTCCGCGTGCGCATGGCCGCCGGATCGGGATTCTGGATCGAAGGACTAGCGGCCCACGTTGCAACCCAGTGGGTCGCGGCCGCGGCGGGCAGCGCCGCTGCAAGCGCGCCGATCGATAAAAGCAGTGGAGCGATGGTTTTCATAGCTGGTGCGTTCCATCATATCCGGTTCAGAAGGAAAATGTGATTCCCCGGCCGAGCACCACGATAAACACCAGCGCGGCAATCGCACCCACCGCAATCCATCCCAGGCTGCGTGCAACCGCCGCGACAGGCTCCTGTTTGCTCAGTCGCCAGCTTTGCAGCCACGCAGGCAGGCTCAGCAAGCCCGCGTTCGCGCCCAAAGTCGAGGGCAGCGCCGACGCCACAACGTAAAACAATCCCAGCGGATTCATCAGGCCTCCCAAAGTTGCCAGCAGGCCATCCGTGAAGTAAGGCGTCCAGCAGAGCCCGCGAAGCCGGGGGAACGATTTGCGCTCGCGCCGGAACGCATTCAACTCGTGCCCCACCAGGATCATTGCGAAATAGTACGAGACGAAACCAATCGCGATGAGCCCCGCCTGCCACATCCAGTGCGGCTCCAGCCCCCGAATCACCGCCGCCCAGTCGCCAAAATTGGAAAATCCCGAGTAGAGAAAGTAGCCCGTGCCCGTGAAAAGATTGCCCGCCATCGCCATCACCAGAAAGTAACGGGCTGCCGGCGCGAACCGCCGTCGCCGCCGCAGAAGCAGCCAGAAAACCGCCGCGAACAATAGATTGGAGAGCGTGCCGTTCGCCGAAATCCACCGCGTATCGATGTCGCTCTGCAGCGCCACCGTGCTCATCGTAATCTTATGCGCTCCGCTCAGCCACGCCGTAACCCCGTGGCCCAGGCCTTCATGCAGAACATCCTGCACCACGCAAGCCAGCACGGAAATCGCGATCAGCGTCAGCCGGTCATCCCTGAGTCCTTCAGTGTGCGAGATGGAGCCATCGTCTGGTATCCGGCCTGAACTCATAGAACACGTTAATCCCCGCGTCGATCAAAATTGTATCCGCTCCCGCAACGCCCAGGAACTCGCCGCAGCCTCCATCATTTCTCCGGCGTCATCGACATCAGATCCCCCAGCCGGTCCAGCCGCTTATCCCAGACCGAACGGCGCGCGGCAACCCACCGCTCCAGCGTCGCCAGCCCCGCCGGATCCATGCTGCACGTTCGCACCCGGCCAGTCTTCTCGGTTTTCACAAGGCCGCTCTCTTCGAGCACCTGCAGATGCTGCATCACCGCGGCCAGCGTCATGTTGTAAGGCTCAGCCAGGCGCGAAACCGAAACCGGCCCCTGGCTGATTCTTTCCACCATGGCACGCCGCGTCGCATCGCCGAGCGCATGAAAAACCCGGTCGATAGCGGGAGGTTTTGGTTCAGCGCGCAATCTCTGCTTCCAGCTTACCCAGCAGCTTGCGCCACCCGTCCTCGCGCATCCCCGGACCGTCGGCGCCTTCGAAGAATGCCGCCTGATGCGTGAAAATCAGCTCAGTGCCTTTGCCCGTCGCCAGTAAATCATATGTTTCAAGCGACACCGAAATACGCCTGTCGCCAATCTTCATGGAAGAAGAGCTGACAATGCGCTCATTCAGCACAACGTCCTGAAAGTCGCCCTCGCGCGTGAGCAGCGTGCCCGGAAACGGAGTGTCAGGTCCGAAGCGCAGCAGTCCGCGCTCATGCCCACCCACGCGAAAATCCATTTCGAAATGTTCCACTTCGTGACTCTGCCCTTCCAGCAGCCAGCGACGCCGTTTGGCCGGATCTGCCAGCGCCGCGAATACCTGTTCCGGCGAGACCGGGTAGCTGCGTTCAAGCGTGAATGTGTGGTGAATGACCGATGGTTCTTTCATAATTCCCTTTCTCAATTCTCGGTTGGTGTCCTGTCGGCGTGGTCGATCACAATGACGTCTTGCGGAGCCTTGCGCGCCTCCATCCGAAGCCCTGCCGCTTCCATCGCGGCGGAAAGCGAGTCGGTCGGAACATCGGCGAGTTGCGCGGCCTCGGGCGGCAGGCTAATACCACTTTTCAGCGCACCGCGAATCTGCATCGTGCGGTAATCGTCGGCCGTGATTTCGAGCGACAGATCGTAATTCGCAGCGGCGTTCACGCCCGTCATATCCAGCACCGGCTTATCCATAAAGTTGCTGAGCACATCCGCCACGCGCCACATCGGCAGCTTGTGCCCCGTCAGCCGATTGTCGGCAAAACTAAAATAGGCGCCGTTGCCCAGATCCGCATAGACTCCCGCCGCGCTGCCGGTGGCCTTCACATCCAGTGACGATTGAGGCGCTCCCGGACTGTCATCCGGCGAGGTTTCCTTCAGCTTCAGGCCGCCTTTACCCACTGTAAGCTCATACACCGGAAAATCTCGTTTCTCGCGATGAATCTTCATCTTAAAACGCTCCAGCAACAGATTCTGCAGCATCACGCGGACCTGATCCTGACTTGCGCCCGCCGGAATTTTGGCCGTGATATTGAAATGATCGCCAACAATCCAGTCCGGCCCGATGAACTGATAAGGCTTCATCTCATACGCAATCCGCATACACCCGAGCACTGAGAGGTAATTGAAACGCACCAGCGACCCATCGATCTGCATGCCAATATCCACCCGCGCTTCCGCAGGCAATGCAGGTCGAATCGAAGCGGCCTCGAATTCCGTCTGCGCCGCGCCACAAACACCGAATAACGCTGCCAGTATGAGTGAACGAAGTAGTTTCATAGTTAAGTAATAACTTAACTATAGATCGACCCGTTTTAAGTGTCAAGTAAAAACTTAAGTATTCTCGCATCTCTTCCGCTCCACGTCTGCGCCATCTCACCGGATTCTGGAGTATCATGGACGCCGTGCAACGCAGAAGTTTTCTCCTCACAGCCGCCGCTCTGGCCGCCCCGGCGCTGAATACCCCTCTCAGTGCAAAGACCCGCGATCTCCACAAAGCCATCATGTATGCCACCATCGGCGTCAAAGGCACGGTCATGGAAAAATTCCAGGCCGTGAAAGCCGCCGGCTTCGAAGGCATTGAACCGATGAGTCACATGACGCAATCGGAAGTGCTCGAAGCCTTCGCCGCCACCGGCCTCAAGCCCGCCAGCTGCTGCTGCTCCACACATTGGGAAAAGCCGCTGTCCGATGCCGACCCCGCCGTCCGCAAAGCCGGCCTCGACGGTCTGCTCCAGGCCCTCCGCGACGCGAAAGCTTACGGAGCCAGTTCCGTTCTCCTCGTTCCGGCCGTCGTCAACAAAAAAACGAGTCCCGACGACGCCTGGAAACGCTCGCAGGCGGAGATCCGCAAAGCCATCCCGGTCGCCCAGGGTCTCGGCGTGAAGATCGCCATCGAAAACGTCTGGAACCAGTTCATCCTGACCCCGCTCGAAGCCGCGCGCTACGTCGATGAGCTCGAAAGCCCGTCTGTCGGCTGGCATTTCGATGTGGGAAATTCCGTCACCTACGGCTTTCCCGAACAATGGGTCCGTATCCTCAACAGGCGCATCGTCAAGCTGCACATCAAGGAATACAGCCGTGCGAAACGCGACAAACAAGGCCCGTCAGCCGGCTTCAACGTACCCTTCCTGCAGGGCGACGACGATTGGCCCGCCGTCATGGCAGCCATCGACGAAGTCGGCTACACGGGCTGGGGCATAGCCGAACAGCCAGGCGGAGACACGCCAGAAGGCCTGAAAACCCTCACCGCCGGCATGGATCAGATCTTCGCCAGTTAATTCAAATTGAAATTCACTTCCACAGTCGTCCGAACCGCCACAGGAACGCCGTCCAGTTTCGTAGGCTGATATCTCCACTTCAGCACCGCCTCCCGTGCTGCTCCATACAACGCCAGCGGCCCGCTCAAAAGTTCCGGATCTTCCACGTGACCGTCCTTGCCAATCATCGCCTGCAACACTATAGTTCCCGTTATACGCCGAAGCTTCGCCTCCTGCGGATAGCTCGGAGTTTCACCCTTAGTCAGCTTCGCGGCATCCACATGACCGCCCGCCGTTGGCTCAGCCGCGCATTTCTCTTCAACATCCGGATCCGCCTCCCGGGCACGCATCAGCAATTTCCCGCAGAGTTCCAGATAACCTGGAGGCACGCTCCCGGCGTTTGCCAGTGAACCGCCTGCGCCGCTGATGGTCGATAGCGCCGGAAAAAGCACACGAAGATCGCCGGTGTTATTGAGATCGTCCCGCGCGTGAACCGCAAATGGCGACACCGCCGTCTTTTCTGAAACTGCCGAGACCTTACCGGTAACCGGATCGACCGCTGTCGCTCCCAGCGCAGCCAGGCCATAAAGGTCCCCCAGAAGAAGCGCCGCCCCATCGGTTTTATCCAGCACTGGAAGAATTGCCTGCTCCATCATCGCGGGATTCGTAAGTCTCAGAACATTCGTGGCATGGTCCAGAATCACCGGATCTTCTGCGTATCGCGCAACCTGCTCCTGCCAGACCTTACGAATCGCCTCAGCTCCGTCCGCCTCAGCCGGCGAGGGTTCGCTCAGCGTCGCGTACGGAGCGGCCAGCACATCGTGCCCAGGGTGATTGATCGAGAGCCAGAGAATCTGCCGCAGTCGCATTTGTTTCGTTGACTCATCGGTGCCAGCCCTTGAAAACGCAAGCAGCGTCAGGTGCGCACTCACATTGTCGGCTCTCGGACTCAGTTGCTGCTCCATCCCGACGGCGTCGGTCAAATTCAGATCTTTGGCGGCTGCAAATGCGTCAGTCATTTCCTTGCCCCGCGCCAGCTTCTGCGACCGCGTCTGCCCGATCTTATGCACCGGCCTGCGTATGGGCATCACCACACTGAGCCGGTATCCCACCGCCGTCCCGTTCTTTTTCGCGGGCCGAAAACGCCATTTCGACATCGCCCGGACCACGTTGTCGGGCAGGCTCGTCATGGATTTCAGGGAAAAAGGCGCGCCCTGCTGATCGATGACGATCTCCACCTGGGCCGGCTCGATGACAAACGACCGCAGATCCGCCGGATATTCCGGCTCGATTCGCTTTTCGAACGTCGGCGGCTCAATCTTGTCCTGCGCCGTCGCCACCACCGGAAGCAACAAGACCAACAATAAGCCCACGCCTGCAATCGGTTTCACCTGAACATCGTACTACGATCCGGCCGCAACCGAGTCCGCTTGACAAATGGCGAACAAACAGCGAATATAGCAATGTGCTGTGCGGCGATTCTCCCCCAACGGGCCTTGTCGGGATCGCAAAGCTCGCTGCCGAGAGCGAAGTTCTGGAAGCCAAACGCGCCGTCCAGTATTTCGAAATCGACTGCCGGAGCCTGCTAAACCGGACCAGGCCCGCTTTGCCGTTTGCATGGTCCATTAACCCCTACCGCGGCTGCGAATTCGCCTGCCGTTACTGCTACGCCCGCTATACCCATGAATTCATGGAACTGCGCGACAGCGCCGATTTTGAGGACCGCATCTACGCGAAATCCGACGTTGGCGAGATCCTCCGCCGCGAACTGCGCCGCACACACCCCACCGGCGGCATCGCCATCGGCACCGCGACCGATCCCTACCAGCCCGCCGAACGCCGTTTCAAACGCACACGCGCCATTCTCGAAGCCTTCGCCGAACATTCGGGTCTCACGCTCCACATCACCACCAAGTCGGATCTGGTGACCCGCGATATCCCGCTGTTCACCGACATCGCGCGCAGGAACCACTTCAGTGTCAACATCACCATCACCACGCTCGATACTTCGCTCGCCCGCGAACTCGAACCGCGCGCCCCGCGCCCCGATCTGCGCCTCAAAGCCGTCCGCGCTCTCTCACAAGCGGGCATCACAGTCGGCGTCTTCCCCAACCCGATCATGCCCCTCATCACCGATCAGGAAGCGCGCCTCGACCGCCTCGCCAAAGCCGCCCGCGACCACGGCGCCACCTACTTCGGTGGCGCCGTGCTCTTCCTGCAACCCTGCTCCCGGCGCGTTTTTCTGCCCTTCGTCGCCCAGCGCTTCCCGCACCTGCTCCGCCGCTATCAGGAGCGTTACGAAAACTCCGCCTATCTGAAGGGCGCCTACCGCGACATGATCCGCGACCGCATCGCCGCCATCCGCGACCGCTACGGACTCGCCGCCGGTCCACCGCGCCCGGAAATGGAGCACGCCCCGGATCTTCAGTCACAACTATTTTAAAAAATCTTCCGTCGTCCGCATCCCATTGAAAAATCCGCGTTTAACCCGCCAAACCATCCATCAAAACCCACTCCCCCCGCCCCGATTTCTTGACGCCCCATGCTACTTTCCAATCAGGGAAAGGCTAATTCACTGGCCCGTCCTGACACTTATTTCCTGCGCAGGAAACGTCGATTGAGGTGAAACCGGACTCCCGGGCGTCCCATGTAGTATCCGCTGGGGCTGACGGCGCTGGCTTACGAGTCAATGCCGACGGGAGAACTTTCAGGCAGGCCTGATAACGCTGCGTTCAAGCGAAAGACGTAGTTCGCGGCTCCGGAGGGCGGAAGGCGATGAAAACATCGTCGAAATAAAGGATCGAAATTGGCGCTATGCTATGCGGGCATTACCACAACACTAACCGCAATGCTGTCTGGCCCGATAGATCCCGCTCAATTCACGTGCGGCAGGAAACGGCGGCCTAAGAATCCGACCCCCTGCCGCAACGACGTTACTAAAACGCGAAGGAAAACTGCGCCCGCACCCGAAGGCTGAAAGCCAAAACACCCCAATCCCTTACAATCAAGCCTGAAGCCTCCAATGGACCGCGCCCTCTCCTCCCACGTCATCGTCAATCACAGGCTGACCACCTCCTGGCTCGGCCGCGTCGAGCGCGCCAACATCTCCGCCGTCGAAATCTTCTGCGCCAAACAGCACCTCGACTGGCGCAACGCCTCCCAGGTCGCCGAACTCGGCCACTGGTTTCGCGACTCCGAGCTCAAGCTCCACTCCCTCCATTCGCCCATGTACACCGACGAATACTGGGGCCGCTCCGGACCAGACACCCATATCAACATCACCGATCACAAAAAAGCCGACCGCATCAAATGGGTCGATGAAATCAAGCGCGCCATCGAAATCGCCGAAGTCGTGCCCTTCCGCTATCTGATCCAGCACCTCGGCGTCAACGATCAGGAATTTTCCGAACGCACCGTCGACTCCGCCTTCTCATCGCTCGACGAACTCGGCGTCTTCGCCCGCCAGCGGGGCGTCGAAATCCTGCTCGAAAACATCCGTAACGATCTCGCCTCCGCCCAGCGCCTCCACCAGTTCAACGAACTGACGCATCTCAACATGAATTACGTCTTCGACGCCGGCCACGCCCATATCGTCGCCGGCGTGGAACACGAATTCGAACTCATGGCCCCACGCATCCGCTCCCTCCATTTGCACGATAACGATGGCGTCAGCGACCAGCACCTCTTTCCGCAATCCAAAGGCGGCACTATCGACTGGCGCCGCACCATGGAACTCCTGAACTCGCGCCCCGGCCAGTATCCGCTGCTTCTCGAACTCCGCGAAGTCCCGGAAATGGAGCATCCCATCGACGAAGTAGTAAAAGTCTTCGATAATCTGGAGGCGCTATGAGCGAAGCGAAACGCATAACAATCAGCGAAGCCGCGAAGTACGTAGACCAAACGGTAGAAATCCCCGGCTGGCTCTACAACCTGCGCAAATCCGGCAAAATCGTGTTCCCCATCCTGCGCGATGGCACCGGCCTCATGCAATGCGTGGCCGTCAAAAGCAACCTCCCGGAAGAAGTTTTCGAATCCCTGAAGCACCTCACGCAGGAATCGTCTCTGATCGTCCGCGGCCGCATCCGTGCCGAACCCCGCGCCCCCGGCGGCTTTGAGCTGGACGTCGAATCCGCCGAAATCCTGCAAAAAGTCTCCGAAGCCGACCCTTATCCCATCACGCCGAAAGACCACGGCGTCGAATTCCTGATGGACCACCGCCATCTCTGGCTCCGCTCGCAGCGCCAGCACGCCATCATCCGCGTGCGCCACGAAATCATCACCGCCGTCCGCAATTATTTCGATTCCCACGGCTTCACCCTTGTAGACACACCGATCTTCACGCCCGCCGCCTGCGAAGGCACCACCACGCTTTTCGAAGTGAACTACTTCGACGATGAAAAAGCCTACCTCTCGCAATCGGGACAGCTCTATAGCGAAGCAACCGCAATGGCTTTCGGCAAGGTCTACTGCTTCGGCCCCACTTTCCGCGCGGAAAAATCGAAGACGCGCCGTCACCTCACCGAATTCTGGATGGTGGAACCCGAGATGGCCTTCGCCGATCTAGAAGAGGTGAAGCGCGTTGCCGAAGAAATGGTCGTCTACATCGTCGGCCGCGTGCTGGAAAATCGCCGCGAAGAACTGAAAGTCCTCGAACGCGACATCGCGAAGCTCGAAGCGGTGAAAGCCCCGTTCGTGCGCCTCAGCTACGACGAAGCGGTGCAAAACCTCCAGGAACGCGGCTCCGAAATTCTGTGGGGCGGCGACCTCGGCGGCGCCGACGAAACCATCCTCACCCAGCAGTTCGAGCGCCCCATCATGGTTGATCGCTTCCCCACCGCCATCAAGGCTTTCTACATGCAGCCGGATCCCGAGCGCCCCGAAGTCGCCATGGGTGTCGACGTTCTCGCGCCCGAAGGCTACGGCGAAATCATCGGCGGCGGCCAGCGCATCCACGATCCCGAACTGCTCCTGCGCCGCATCGACGAACATCAGCTCCCGCGCGAAGCCTTCAACTGGTATATCGATCTGCGCAAGTACGGCACCGTGCCCCACGGCGGCTTCGGCATGGGCATCGAGCGCTGTGTCGCCTGGATCTGCGGCCTCGAACACGTGCGCGAAACCATCGCCTTCCCGCGCATGCTCTACCGCCTCCGCCCGTGACCAACACGTCCCGCATAGCCATCATCGGCGCGCCCCTCGATCTCGGCCAGGGTCGCCGCGGCGTCGACATGGGCCCCAGCGCCGTACGCGTCGCCGGTCTCGGCCGCAAACTCGCAGCCCTCGGCTACAACGTATCCGACCTCGGCAACATAGATGTTCCGCAAGCCGAAAGCCTCGCCGATCCCGGCCCCGCCAACGCAAAATACGTGACCCAAATTGCCGAATCCTGCGAGAAACTGGCGCGCATTGTAGCCGACTCCCTAATCGGCAATCACATCCCGCTGGTCCTCGGCGGAGACCATTCCATCGCAGCCGGAACAATAGCAGGCGTAGCCGATTACCTCCGCAACTCCAACCAAAAACCCGGCCTCCTGTGGATCGACGCCCATGCCGATATCAACACGCCCGAATCCAGCCCCAGCGGCAACGTCCACGGCATGCCCCTCGCCTGCTGTGTCGGCCACGGCCCGCCAGAACTCGTGAATCTCCTCGGCTTCGCGCCGAAAGTCGATGCCGCAAACGTAGCGCTGGTCGGCATTCGCGATGTCGACGAACTCGAACGCGGCCAGTTGAAGAACACCGGCGTCCGCGCCTTCACCATGCGCGATATCGACGAGCGCGGCATGCGCGACGTGATGAAGGACGCGCTCGCCATCGTCTCGAACGGCACCGCGGGCTTCCACCTCTCGCTCGATCTCGATTTCGTAGACCCCGAATTTGCGCCCGGCGTCGGCACTCCGGTCCGCGGCGGCGCAACCTATCGCGAAGCGCATCTCGCCATGGAAATGATCTGCGATTCCGCCCGCATGCTCTCCATGGAAGTGGTAGAAGTGAATCCTGTGATCGACCAGTTCAACCGGACAGCCGAACTCGCGGTAGAACTTATCTTATCTGCACTCGGAAAGAAGATCCTCTGAAAAATATGAAAACGCGTGTGGCAGTAGTTTATGGCGGGCGCAGCGGAGAGCACGAAATCTCCCTGCTTTCGGCTGAATCGGTCATAGCGGCAATGAATCCCGACCGCTACGAAATCACCCGCTACCTGATCGACAAGGAAGGCCACTGGTCGCCGCGAGTCATTCTGCCCGAACCAGGCGCGAATCCCGATATCGATGTTGTATTCCCGGCTCTCCACGGAACCTTCGGCGAAGACGGCAGCATGCAGGGCCTGTTCGAACTCGCCGACTTGCCTTACGTGGGTGCCAATGTGCTCGGTTCCGCCGTCTCCATGGATAAGGACGTAATGAAGCGCGTCTGCCGCGATCAGGGCCTGCCCGTCGTCGATTGGCTCGTGCTTGAACGCAGCAGCTACGCCGATATCAACTTCCCTTTCCCGGTCTTCGTGAAGCCCGCAAATCTCGGCTCTTCGGTAGGAATCTCGAAAGCGCACAATCTCGACGAGCTTTCAGCGGCATTGATAAAAGCCGCCGAATTCGATCGCAAAATCGTCGTCGAACGAGGCATCGAAGGTCGCGAATTCGAGTGCGGCGTGCTGGGCAATGAGCACCCCGCAGCGTCCGTGCCCTGCGAGATTCTGCCCTCGCGCGAGTTCTACGATTACGAAGACAAGTACGAACTAAATCTGGCGCGCACCGAACTGCCGCCGAACCTCGCACCCGCCGAAATCGCCGAAATGCGGCGTCTGGCGGTCGAATGTTTCAAGGCGGTCGGCTGCGAAGGTATGGGCCGCGTCGATTTCCTGCGCGAAGAGGCAACAGGCAAACTCTTCATCAACGAGATCAATACCATTCCCGGCTTCACCTCGATCAGCATGTACCCGAAGATGTGGGAATACACCGGAATTCCCTACAGCCAGCTGATCGACCGCCTCATCGAACTGGCCATGGAACGCCACGAACAGAAGAAAGCGACCAGATTTACTCGTTAAGCTGTGATATCGTTTCCAGTATGAAATTTGTAAAGAACGCGAGCATGACGGTTCGATTGATTGTGGTCAGCGCACTGCTGGCGCTGCTGCTCGGCGCATACGTAAAGCAACAGGCGCCCTCCATTATGACGACCGCGACGAAGAACTTCGTCAATTCGCTCGAACCCTGGCAAAAGACTGCGGTCACCTTCAAAATGGAGGACGAAGAACGCGCCAACTGGTTCTACACTCCGGTGCCGCGCAAGGGTCTCGCGCTGCACGATATGAAACCATACCAGCGCCAGTTAGCCATGGCGATGCTCGCTGCCGGCCTCAGCCAGCGTGGCTTCATCAAGGCCACTACGATCATGAGTCTCGACGAGATCCTCCTCGTCACCGAGCCTGCACCGCGACGCGATCCCGACAACTACTACATCAGCATCTTCGGCGACCCTTCGGAAACCGGCGAGTGGGGCTATCGCTTTGAAGGCCATCACGTCAGCCAGAATTTCACGCTCGTGAATGGCAAAGTGCAGGGCGCGCCCAGCTTCTTCGGCAGCAATCCGGCAGAGGTTCTCGATGGCCCGCGCAAAGGTCTGCGCGTCCTCGCCAACGAAGAAGATCTGGCGCTCGATGTCGTGAATTCGCTCAGCGCCGATCAGCGCAAGGTCGCCATTTTCGACGCGAAGGCTCCCGCCGATATCATCACCACGAACACCCGCGAAGCCGCGCTGAAAGGGCAGGCCACCGGCATCTCCGCTTCCGCCATGACGCCCGCGCAACGCGCCAAACTGCAGGATTTGCTGGAAGAATACTGCGCCAATATGCCGGACGAGATCGCCGCGCTACGTCAGGCGCAGATCAAAAAGGCCGGCTCCAGCATCTGGTTCGCGTGGGCCGGCGGCACCGAACGCCTGCAGCCCAACTATTACCGCGTCCAGACCGCGGATTTCCTCGTAGAGTTCGATAAAACGCAGAGTAACGGCAATCACGTCCACTCCGTCTGGCGCGATTTCAGCAACGATTTCGGCCGCGATCTGCTCAAAGAGCACTACGCCTCCAGCCATCCGCCTGCGAAGTAGTACGCCGGCTCCAATATCTGGCTGGACAAATTGTGGGGCAGGCAATCTTGCCGGCAGCCGCCTTTCAGGCGGCTTTCCAGAGTGCACCCGTGTCCAGTTGTTCGCGCACACTACAATAGCCCAGCCATTCCAACCGCGAAGTAGTACGCTGGCATGACCTGCTCGAAGAATACTGCTCCACTATGCCGGACGAAATCGCCGCGCTGCGTAAGGCGCAGATCAAAAAGGCTGGCGCAATTTCGACGCCGCCAGCCATCCACCGTCGAAGTAGTACGCTGGGAATATGAACAGCCCGTGGCTGGAGAGAACGGGCTTACTATGGCTCAACGCGACTGAAGGTGAGAACGATTTCGCGGAGCGCGTGGATGGCGGCATAGCTGTTCGTGAACCGGTTCGCACGCTGGCGGCACAGGCCCGTCTCGGCTACTGCTGGTCCCACCTGGCGCTGCTGTTTCCGCACCGCGCTGAGTTCAAAAAGGCCGCTGAAAAGAGCTTTCGATTACTGCGCTACTCCTTCACGGACACCGCCGTTGAAGAGTGCGTTTACGATCACAGCTTCTACCTGCTTTTCATGGCCTGGTATTTCCGGCTCACCAACGACCCGACAGCGATCCGGCTCCTGATGAACCGCTATTCGGAAATCGACCGGCACTTCGATAACGCGGGCGCAGGCGGCTTCGGGCCGAAGCCCGCCGGGGCGCGCAGCCACAACCCATACATGCACCTGCTCGAAGCAACACTCGCCGCCTTCCGCAGCACGGAAGACGATTACTGGCTCGCACAGGCCAGACGCATCAGTGAGCTCTTTATATCCCGATTGCTCGATGCGAACGGCAATGTCGTCTTCGAATTTCGCGACGCCGATTGGTCGGTTGCTGCCGAAGGCCGCGTCGAGATTGGCCATCAGCTGGAATGGTCGACGCTGCTTCTCGAACTCGACGAGTCTTTGCCGGTCGCCGATCGGTTATACAATTTTGCGTTGAAACACGGTTTCGAAGACGGCCTGGCGATTGATGCGGTGAATGGCGAAGGCGTCCCGCTCGATCGCCGAAAGCTGCTCTGGGGACAGACGGAAGCGGCGAGACAGTTCTCCGTTCGGGCGCGAATTCTGAAGGATCAGAAAGCGCAGGCGCGCGCCGAAGAACAGTGGAACCGTATCCGCCATCACTTCTTCCATCCCAACGGCTGGACCTGGTATAACAGCCTGACCGCCGACGACACCCCGGTCTCTGAACCGTCCAACGCGCGCCTGCTCTATCACGTTGTAACCGCAGCCGCCGAGCTTACATAAACACGGCCGGAGGCGGCGGATCTTCCGGGCGTCCCGCGTTTGAGAGCGGCACCTGGACCAGAATGAAGCCGAGCGCGGCCAGCACACACACGCCCCCCACGTAAGAAGGATGCTCGAACACAACCGGCAGTGGCTTCTTCATGAAGCTGAACGTAGCCGTCACCAGCCCCATCAGAGCCTCGCCCGCAATCATGCCGGATGCGGCCAGCACGCCCACGCTCTCAATGCGGGCCTTCTGCGCTTCGTTCATGCCACGCTTCGCGGCGAGCGTATCGCTGATCCAGCGCACCATGCCGCCGCAGAAGATCGCGAACGTGGTGCCCACCGGCAGATACATGCCGATCGCCACCAGCATCGGGCTTTTCACTCCAATCATGATCATCGAAATCCCCATCAGGATCCCGGCGATAATCAACGGCCACGCCATATCGCCGCCCACGATGCCCTGTGCCAGCGCCGCCATCAAACCAGCCTGCGGAGCGGCCAGATGCCGATCGCCAAAGCCGATGCCGCCGTCGTTGATATTGGCCTGATAGAGCACCATGAGCGGGAAGTACATCACCGCGCTCGCCAGCACCACGGCCATTAGTTCCACGATCTGGATGCTGCGCGGCGTGCCGCCCAGAATGTAGCCGACTTTGAAATCCTGCAGCAACTCGCCGGCCACTGCGCTCGAAACGCAGACCACCGCAGCAACGCCGAGCACCGCAATCACGCCGCTCGATCCCTTTACGCCCAGCGCCACCATCAGCAGCGCGGCAATGATCAGCGTCGAAAGCGTCAGGCCCGAAATTGGATTATTCGACGACCCGATCACGCCCACCAGATACCCCGAGACCGTCGCGAAACAGAAGCCCACGATCAGCATCACGATGGCCGCGGTAACTCCTGCCACTACGCCGTGAGCCAGATACGAATAGAGCACAATCATCAGTGAGAACACGACGAAAATTCCGAACAACACCACGCGCGAACTCATATAGCGTTCCGTGCGCGCCGTAGCGCCCTCAGGCGCAGCGCCCGCCTTCATTTCTTTGAACGCGCGAGCCAGACCCGTGCCCAGCGATTTGCGCATCTTGAACAGCGTATACGAAGCGCCTGTCAGCATGCCGCCCACCGCGACCGGCCGCACAATGTAGCGCCACACCGCATAACCGACATCGGTCCAGGATTCGTCGCCCGTGGAACCAGCAGGCAGAAAGGCGTGCAACTGCGGCCCCAGGAAGTAGATCAGCAGCGGAATCATCAGGCCCCACGCGAGTACGCTGCCCGAAAAGTTCAGAGAGGCCAACTGCGGCCCGATGACGTAGCCGACGCCGATGTAAGCCGGGCTGATCGTCGGTCCGGAAAACAGCGTGACGCCACCCGTCGCCAGCCGATTCGTGGAACCCAGCGCGCCCAGACGCAGCGAACTCTTGCCCAACGCGCCCATCGCGAAGAACCAGTCTTTATCCGGCGCAAAGATATTGAACGCGCTCGCCAGATAAACCAGCGCGCCCGTCGCCATGTTGTAAAACAGGTGCTTCGCCGCCTGCGCGCCCATCTGGCCTGCTTTGTGAATCTGCGACGCGGCCACCGATTCCGGAAACGGCAGCGTATCGTCTTCCACCAGAACCCGTCGCACCAGCGAGACGAATAATACGCCCAGGATACTGCCAATCATCATGAGCGCGGTGGATTTCCAATAGGCCGTGCCAGGCGAGAAATCCATCCACGAATGCGAAATCACGAAGGCCGGAATGGTGAAGACAGCGCCTGCCGCAACCGATTCGCCGATGGAGCCCGCGGTTCTCGCGATGTTCTCTTCGAGGATCGTACCGTTCTTGAAGAGCCGCAACACGGCCATGCCGATCACCGCAGCCGGATACGTTGCCGCGATGGTCTGGCCGGCTTTTAATCCCAGGTACGCATTCGCCGCGCCCAGCACCACGCACATCACGAGGCCCAGCATCACCGCGCGCACGGTGAATTCCTTCATGTGGACGGTGGGCGGAACAAAGGGCTTATGCTGACTCACGACAATCTCGCTTTCACCTTCTCGCTGAGCACCTTGCCGTCGATCGTCTTGCCAGCCAGTTTTGCCTGCGCGGCTTTCATGACGACGCCCATTTGTTTCGCCGTCGTGGCGCCGGTTTCGGCCAGCGCCGCCTCCACCGCGGCCTGAATGTCTTCCTCGCTGGCAGCGGCGGGCAGGTAGGTTTCAATGATTCTTCGCTGCGACTCTTCCTGGAGCGCGGACTCCTCGCGGCCGCCTTTGCGGAACATCTCCGCCGCATCGGTACGCTGTTTGACCAGGATTTTCAGAATCAGTTGGTCGGCCGCGTCGTCCAGCTGTTTTGGCGCGGCGTCCACGTGCGCCTTCTGGAGGGCCGACTTCATCATCCGGACGGTGCTGAGGCGCTCTTCGTCGCGGGCCTTCATGGCGGCTACAATATCTTTGGATAACTGTTCAAGTAAAGGCATGTGTTTGATATTCTAAAGAATCTACCCCTTCCCATGCGCGTTCGCAACTCGCCCCTCTATTATGCTTCGTCGGGCGTACTGACGCGGGAAAACTACCCTGTTCGTACGGAGAATAAATATTCATGAACGTCGTTATCGCTGAACCCATGGCTCAGGCCGGCATCGAGCTTTTCCAGGCGCAGGAAGGCTGGAACGTCATCGTTTCCAATCCTAAAGAGTATGCGAAACACCTGGCCGAAGCCGACGCGCTGGTGGTTCGCAGCGCCGTTCAGGTGACACCCGCGGTGCTCGCACAGGCGCCGAAACTTCGCGTCATCGGGCGCGCCGGTGTTGGTGTCGATAACGTCGATCTCCCGGCAGCCACGGCTGCGGGGGTTCTGGTGATGAATACTCCCGGCGGCAACGCGGTTTCGGTGGCGGAACATGCCATGGGCTTTATGCTCTCCATGGCGCGTTCCATCCCGCAGGCCAGCGCCTCGACGAAGGCGGGGAAGTGGGAGAAGAAGAAATTTCTTGGCAACGAATTGCGCGGCAAGACGCTGGGTATCGCCGGTCTCGGCAGCATTGGCCGCGAACTGGTGAAGCGCGCGCGCGCCTTTGAAATGCGCATTGTCGCCAGCGATCCGTTCGTTACTCCGCGAATTGCCGCGGATTTGGGCGTGGATCTGGTCGCGATGGCCGATCTTTTTCGGCAGAGCGACTATATTTCGCTGCACGTCTCGCTCACGCCCGACACCGACAAACTACTGAACGCGGCAGCGTTCGCGCAGATGAAGACCGGCGTCAGGATCGTGAACTGCGCGCGCGGCGAACTGATCGACGAAGGCGCTCTCAAAGCCGCCATCGAATCCGGTAAAGTGGGCGGCGCGTGCCTCGACGTTTTCTCGAAAGAGCCGACCGATGCGTCGTATCCGTTGTTCGCGCTCGATGCCGTGCTGGCGACCCCGCATATCGGCGGCTCGACGGAAGAAGCCCAGGAAATCGTCGGCGTACGCATTGCCGAGCAGATGGTGGAATACCTGCAGAACGGCGTCGCGATTAACGCTGTCAACATGCCGGCGCTATCGCCTGAGCAGTACAAGGCCACCTCGCCGTTTATCGATCTGGCGCAGCGTCTGGGCGTTTTCGCTTCGCATCTGGCTACGGGCAATCCCACCACCATTCGGCTCATTTATTCGGGCCGCATCGCCGAGATGAATACCAGCCTGTTGCGCAACGCTGGCCTGGCGGGCGTTCTGGGCCGTTCCACGGCGTCGAAGGCCAACGTGATCAACGCCATGCCGATCGCCGCCGAACGCGGCTGGAATGTCGCGGAAGTGCACGATAAGCGCGGCGGTCACATGGATTCGATCCGCCTCGAAGTAGAAACCGATTCGAGCGTCACCGCGGTTGAGGGCGCTGTGGTTCTGGGCAAGCCGCGGCTGATGCAGGTGGATGGAATCTACTGCGAGGCGGCGCTGACCGGCCATGTGGTTTGCATGAAGAATCTGGATGTGCCCGGCGTCATCGGCCACGTCGGGTCGGTGCTCGGCACCAACCGGATCAATATCGCGAACTTCTCGCTGGGCCGCCGCGATTCCGGAGAGCCGCTGGAAGCGATCGCGGTGGTTTCGACCGACACGCTGGTGCCGCAGAACGTGCTCGATCAGCTCATGTCGAATCCGGCCGTCAAACTGGCCCGCGCCATCGCGATCAGCTGAATTTAGCTGGCCGCTTTCAGGCCAGCCGCCGGATAACACCCTAAGACTCTCCACATATCCGCCAGTTCCGCCAGGTGACTCAGCGCGTTCACGGTCGCGGGATCGGACGTGTGACCGATGAAATCGACATAAAAGAGGTAATCCCACGGCTTACCGCGCAGTGGCCGCGACTCTATCTTGGTTAGATTCAGGTCCCGGAGCGCGAATGCGCTCAGTGCCCGAAAGAGAGCACCGGGGATATTACTAACAGTAAAAACGACGCTGGTCTTATATCGTACGGTTTGAATCGGCCGTGCCGGTTTGTTCCTTTTCGGTCTCTTTAGAAGAAAGAACCGGGTAAAGTTCTCGCGGTCATCCTCAATGGATTTCTGCAGAATTTTCCCGCCGTAGATCTCCGCGGCGGTCGCCGAGGCGATGGCGCCGGCGTCCGTTAAGCCTTTTTCCATCAACATCTTAACGCTGCCGGCGGTATCGTAAAAAGGGGTGCGTTCAAAGCCGGGATTGGCCTCGAAAAAATGGCGGCACTGATTCAGCGCGACGGGATGGGAATAAACCCGGCGAATGGCGGAGCGTTTCACTCCGGGAGGGACAATCAAATTGTGCACAATCCGAACGAATGTTTCACCTTGAATCGGCAGATCATACTTCAGCAGATGATCGTAATTTTCGTGTACCGAACCATGTAAAGTGTTCTCAATAGGGATCACCGCGGCTTCGCATTTTCCATTTGCGACCGCTTCGAACACCTGTTCGAAGGCCGCGAACGGCACTGGTGTGGAGCCGGCGGCCAACTGACTCGCGGCCACCTGGCTGAAGGCTCCCAGTTCCCCCTGAAAAGCGATATCACGTTTCATGACAAAACTCTCCTTCCTACCTCACTCCAGTATCCGCGCATGCACCCTCCGCGCGGCGGATCGAGTCGCTGCAGGGCAGGTTTATGTGCGTTCCGGCGCTCAAATGAGCGCAAAGCCAGCCGACGCATATGGTCTTCCATTTGAAAAGTGAATCGGGAATTAAAAGACGCGGCACACAAATATGATGTCATAATTTCAATTTGTTTTTTCGGGGAATCCGTATATCATGGGCAAGAAGGATCCGGCGTGCCTGGCCGGGACCGGATTGCAGCCGGTGCGGGCCTTTTGCGTATAACCGGAACAGCAAGTGAAGGTTGTTCCGAATTCAGAACAAAACTCACGCAATTCGGCTTGAGGGCAAGAGGGCCGCGACGCTATAATCCCAATTTGGAACGCGGGCGCGTGCCGGGTCCCGCCGGAAGCGCACCACCTGAGAGTGAAAGGAACTGATCATGGAATTCGCGGGACAACGATTGCGCCGCTCACGTGAACGCCTGAACCTGAAGTTCCGCGACGTGGAACTGGCGAGCCAGCAGATCGCCGAGCGTCACGATAATCAGGAATTCGCGGTCCTGATCAGCCGTCTTTCCGACATTGAGACACACGGAACGCTGCCTTCGATCTATCGCCTGTATTCACTGTGCTGCATTTACCGCCTGGACCTGAACGAGGTGCTGGGGTGGTACGGCATCGGCATGGAATCCATGGCGGCCGATGCGGGGCTGGTCCAGATCGAAAAGACGCATGGCATCGGCTTCTCCGCAGACCCGGGCGCGGAAGTGACGCTGCCGATTTCGTTAAACCCGGGCATCGATCTGAGTAAAACCTTTTTTGTCAGCGAGGTTGTGCAAAGATGGGGAAAATTGCCGCTGGCACTGGTGGGTGGCGTGGATGTCAAACGGTTTCGCTACGGGTTCGTGGGCACCGAAGACTGGAGCATGCATCCGGCGATTCCCCCGGGGTCGTTGCTGGTGGTGGACGATTCCAAAAGAAAGATACAGGCTGGCGGCTGGCGGAACCAGACGGAGCGGCCCATCTATTTTCTCGAGCATCGGGACGGCTTTTATTGCCGCTGGTGCAGTCTCCGGGACGGCGTGCTGAGCCTGATGCCGGACCCGTCTTCGGACGCTCCGATTCTCGCTTTCACGTTTCCGGGAGATATTGAAGTCATCGGGCAGGTTGTGGGTCTGGCTATAAGTCTGGATCCCGAGAAGCAACGCCGGATTCGGTCCTGATCAGTTCCAGCGCCATTTCAAGATCGTTGTAAAACAGCTTTCGTTCCACATCGCGGGATTCAGCCGGCACCCAGGAAGCATACGGCCCTAAAACAAGCCAATTGGACAGAATTTCACGCCGATCGCCTTCCAGGGTAGAGAAATAGTTCTCGAGTTCTTGCTTTTGACGTTCCAAACTGAAACACAACCACTGTTGAAAAATCTCGACGTGGGCACGGCGAATCAGCCGGTCCGCCTCTCCGGTCCCGGCCTTTTCGGCGAGGCCGAAATGCTCATACGCGCCCGTGTTTCCATTCCTTAACGACGAGAGATAGGCCAGTCGTCCTAATAGCGTTGCGATGTTGCTAACGGTACGTCGCCACGATTCCTCAAGAACCGCTTTCCTGTCAACGGGCATAAAAGCTCACGTTAATTGTACACCGGTTCCGGTCCGTACTAATCCGGGTGTACAACCTTCGTTGGAAAAAGAGTTACATGCGTTCCAAATAGGATACTTTTTCACGATTTCGGCCAATTCAGCCGAGTGTCCTTTTAAACTGCCAATTGTCAGCCAACGCTGGCCAGCAGTCAAAAAACAAAGGAGTACTACCCACAATGCGCAAAATCATGATGATCGTTACCCTGGCAATCTCCTGGATGGCAGTCTCAGCCACAATGAATGCCGCCATTCCGACGCCGGAATGTTCGCCCAATTGTTCGGTGCGCTAAGCTGGTGCGGTAGGAGCCAACATCGGATAATGCTGTTACGGTCCCAACCGTGGATGTTGCAGACCCAACCGTGCCCTTCAGCCAGTCACCGGACTACCGACTAATTTTGCAGGCAGCCGCCGCGGCTTTCGCAGCTGCGCGGCTGCTTCACTTTCGGCTAAGCTCGCGTTATCCCGTTCTTTTTTCCTACCTGATCGTTTCAGTCGTACTTTCCCTTGTTTTCAGCGTTCTTTCGATCAAGTCACATGCTTATTACTGGGCCTACATCGTTGCCCAGCCGGTCTCCTGGTGTGCCGCCGCGCTTGCGGTGCGGGAAATGTTTGCCCTGATATTCAGGGACTATCCTGGCTTGCAGACTGTGGGCCGGTGGGCCCTGTATGGTGCGCTGACGCTATCCGTTGCCGTTTCCACCGTGCTTGCAGGAGCGTTTCATGCCAGCAGCGGCGGGCCAGGTTCGCAGGGTCTGGTATACGCCCTCTGGCTGGATCGCTCGATCGCCGTCGCTCTGACGGTGACCATCGGGATACTGATCCTGTTTCTGTCGCGCTACCCGCTACACCTGGACCGCAATACATATGTTGCCAGCGGCTTCTTCAGCGCGATGTTTCTCGCCACGGTCGCGGTTAAGCTGCTGGACAGCATTTCAACGGACCTGTATGTCGTCTATGCCGACTACGCGGAGGTGGCTTTTGCCACCATCTGCTTTGCCGGGTGGGGATTGATGCTGCGCCCGGCGGAGCAGCCCGTGCGGGCACGCGCGGCGATCAATAAGCCTGAGGAAGCCGAGCTGCTGCAACAGCTTGAATCCCTTAATCAAATCCTTAGCCGCTCTGTTCGGAGGTAATATCTCCCCATTAAAATTCGTACCTGCGATATTACCGGTTGCAAATTCCGTTAAGTTCGGTTATTCTCAACTCAATTAACAAAAAAGGATTTCTCGATGACACTTTTCATTATCGGGTTGCTGATGTCGATAGGGATGGGTTCGGCGCTGCTGTTGTTTGTGGCTCGCATGCGGCTGCTCGACGCCAGCGTGCAGGCGCAGCAAAGTCTGCCGGACGCCAATCGCTACAAGCCGATGCTGCGGCTTCTCTCCGATACGGATCTCGACTTTGCGGCAACGAATCCGAAGCTCAGGAGCAGAATCCGGTCCCAGCGGCGCGAACTATTTCGCGGTTATCTGCGCTGCCTGACCAAAGACTATGCAAGGTTGTTATCGGGAGTTCGCGGGATGATGGTGGAATCCACCGTGGATCGTCCCGATTTGGCAAAGGCGCTGGCCCGCAACCGTACGTTGTTTGCGATTGCACTTTGCCGCATTGAACTTCATTTGCAGCTCCATACGCTCGGCGTCGGAAAAGTAGACGTATCCGGACTCGTGGAAGCCCTGGACTCGCTACGAGGCGCTGTCAGTGTGATGACGCCAGCCACGGGCGCGGCGTTCTAAGCTCCTGTCACGGCGTGTCTTGCACAAAGCGCGTCCGCGCGCGAGACGGCCGGGTTGCTTGCCGATTCAGCTTTTGTTTTCTTCCTGTATGCTGGCGGGAATCCCGCTCTGATACGACGGATATTTCAGCCTTACGCCCAGTAATTCCCCGATTTTTCTTCCCTTGACTCTGCGTCCCATAACCGGGAGGTGCTGCGCGGAACCGTCTGGCACGACGAGCCCCATGTGACTGGCGCACCAGGCGACCACTTCTTCACTGGCCGCCGGGTGATGGTCCGCGACGGGCCAGGAGCCTTCGAGTTGCGATTCGATACCTGCTTCCAGAATTGACGCGAGATCGTCCACGTGGATGCGGCTCACGACGCCGCCGGCGCCACGGGGCAGCTTGCCCTCGCGCAGACGAACGTGGACACCGCGCCCTGGGCCATAGATCGCCGCGCTGCGCAGCATCAGGCTGGACCGGTGCTCGGCCGGATCTGCAAGCCACTTCTCCTCCGCCAGACGGGCGCGCCCCTTTTCGTCATTCGGTGAAGCCGGGGTGGTTTCATCGACCTCGGTTTGCGCGCCATAGACGCCGGTGGAAGAAATATACAGAATCCGGCGGGGCCGAAGGGCGGAAATGAGGGCATGGATTGCCGAGTTATCCGGCTCCGCGAGCGGCGGAATCGAATGGATCAGGACGGCGTTTAGCGGGAGCGCTTCTGGCGCGAGGAGTCGAACTCCGATAGATTCGAACTCGGCAAAGCGTTCGGGTTGACGCACGGCTGCATGTACGGAAATGCCGCGTGCACGGAGTCGTCGCGCCAGACGCTGCGTGGTGAAGCCGAGGCCGAGGATGATTACCGGATCGGGCATTACCGGCGTTCGAGCGACCGCAGAATGCCGTCGGGTTCGCGAATGCCTTCGGCGACAATCGCGTCGGCGCGCGCCTGTGTATCGGCGGCGGCGTAGATGCGCAGCTCATCGGCATTGCCGGAAGGCCGGATGTGCGCCACGTCGTTATTGCTGAAAATAATGCGTACGCCATCGGTGTAATCAAGCCGCGAGACGGAGGTAAAGCCGCAGGCACGGGTGAAAACGCGAGCGAGACTGGTGGCAATGCGCGCATGCTGGTCGTCATCCGCAGCCTGTTTTGAGGGGGTGAGGCGCTGCACGATGGCGAGGCCGGTTTCTCGCGGGAAATTTTTCAGTAAGCCGGATTTGCCGAAGCGTTTCGGGAGAGTCGCGAAGAGTTCGGCAAGGCCGGCGCCGCGTTCGGAGGCGGCGAAGAGCACTGCGAGCACCGGGAGAAATGCGTCGCGTGTGGCCAGGGCAGTCAGTTTGTGGCCATTGCGTTCGACGTCGGAGCCGAGCAGAAAGCCGCCGTTCGCTTCCCAGCCGCAAACGGCGCGATGGCCTTTAGATGCCGCTGCCGCCATGCCTGCAATGACGAAGGGCGAGCCGATTTTCGTTTTCGGCTGGAGCGCGTCGGCCAGGGCACTGCGGTCGATTGCATCGTTGCAACTGATGGGTACGACGACGGCGTCTGCTTTCAGGTATTGGGCGACAATCATGCCGACGAGATCGCCGGGGAAGAATTTTACCGAGCCGGTCGAGGCGTCGACCGACAGGATCAGCGGGCGGTCGCTATCGCCGTCTGTGGAAACGACGGCCCAGAGACCGGGATGTTCGCTCGCAAGTTTGCGAATTGTTTGCAGCTGTTCGGCATCGATATTCTCGGTGTCGATGGGCACGAAGCTATCGCTGCGTCCGGCGGGAATCGCGTCTGCGCCGAGGCTGGTGAGGAGTTCGGGCAGGAGGTCGCGACCTACGGCGGAATGCTGGTAGACAAGAATTCTGCGGCCTGCGAGGCTGGCGGGCCGGGCGGCGAAAAAATCCAGATAGCGGGTGGTGTAGGCATCGCGCCCCGCGTCGATGGCGGGCGTTAAGGGCGCATGCGCGCGCAGGGTTCCGGTTTCATCGAAGGCGGAAGCGTCGAAGGGCTGCGAATAGATGCGCTCGCGAACTTCGGCAACCTTCGCGCCGATGGGGCCTTCGTGGTGCTTCAGCAGTTCACCGCGCGAGGTGTTGAGTTTATAGCCGTTGCGGTCGAAGGGAATGTGACTGCCGGTCACCATGATGCTGGCGCAGCCGTGGGCGAGCGCGTAATACATGAGTGCAGGAGTGGGGATGCGGCCCAGGTTGACGACGCGCACGCCCGCATCGGCGAGCGCGCGTTCCACGGCTTCGCAGAGGACGGGTGAACTGGGACGCAGATCCGTCGCGTAATAAAAGTTGTCGCCGGGGCGAATGCCGCCGTCTTCGGGCGATAGCGACAGCAGATACTCCACCTCGGCAGTGACATTGATATAGATTTCGAGCTGGGTCAGGTGGACGATGAGGCCGCGCCGTCCGCTGGTGCCGAACTGTAATTGCTGAGGAGTGTGGTTGAGTTGCGAGCGCAGGGTCGGCATGAAAGGATCAGAGGCGGCGCACGGTTTGCGCGAAGTCGGCGCCGCCGGCGAACTCATTTTCGATATTGGCGCGAAGGGTTTGCAGCTTTTCTATGTAGGCGTCGAGCGCGGCGCCGATTTCTTTTTGGTTGGTGTCCAGAATGTCGCGCCAGAGATCGTACGAGCTCATGGCGAGACGCGTCATCTCGGCAAGACCGGGACCGGCCACGCTGGCGGCGAGCGGCTGGCGATCGTGCAGCGCGGCTGCGAGGGCGGTGGAGGCGAGTTGCGGCAGATGCGAACTCCAGGCGACGAGGCGGTCGTGCGTGGCTGCGTCCTTCACCAGAATGCGTGCGCCGAATTTCGTTATCCAGTCGCGAAATTCCACTTCGAGCGGGTGATCGCGGAACGAAGTCAGGATCCACGGGCGTCCCTGAAACAGGTCTGCATCGGCTGCTTCCGCGCCGCGTTGTTCCTTGCCGGCCATGGGATGACCGCCGACAAACTGGCATTCGCGCAGGTGGGCCAGCGCGGCATTTTCGATGGCTACTTTGGTGCTGCCTGCATCGGTGATTAACGATTGGCGCGGCGTCAGAACTTCGAGCTGCTTCAGGGTTTCGATGATGCCGTGGATGGGCTGTGAGAGAAAAATCAGATCGGACGATGCCGCCGCTTCTTCGAGCGTGATGCCAGAATCGACTGCGCCGCGCGCTTTTCCCGCTGCGATGCTGCGCGGCGAACTGACGCCGGAGACGGAGCCGGTAAAACCGGCTTTGCGCAAAGCCAGTCCGAACGAAGCGCCGATGAGGCCGACGCCGACGATCGCGACTCGCTCGATGTGCGGCTTGAGGGTCATCAGATGGTGCGTCCTACCGCTTCGGCGATCAGGCGCAGCTGCTTCATCAGTTCCATAAACTGCGCGGCGGTGAGAGACTGCGCGCCGTCGCTGAGCGCGCGATCGGGATCGTGGTGCACTTCCATGAGAAGGCCGTCGGCGCCCGCTGCCACGGCGGCGCGCGCCATGGGAGGCACCTGATCGCGCCGCCCGGTACCGTGCGAGGGATCGCCAATCATGGGCAGATGCGAAAGCTTTTTCACCACAGGGATGGCGGAGACATCGAACGTGTTGCGCGTGTAGGTTTCGAAAGTGCGGATGCCGCGTTCGCAGAGCATCACATCGTAATTGCCGCCGGAGAGAATGTATTCGGCGGAGAGAAGCAGCTCTTCGATGGTTGCCGCGAGGCCGCGCTTCAGCAGAACGGGCTTGCGGATTCTGCCCAGCTCGCGCAGCAGATTGTAGTTCTGCATGTTGCGCGCGCCGATCTGCAGAATGTCCGCGTACTGCAGCATGACGGGGATCTGCGTGGCATCCATCACTTCGCTGATGACAAGGAGGCCGCGACGATCGGCCGCGGCGCGCAGCAGTTGGAGGCCTTCTTCGCCCATGCCCTGGAAACTGTAAGGCGACGAGCGCGGCTTGAACGCGCCACCGCGAATGATTTTGGCGCCGCCATCGGCCACGATATCGGCGGCGCGCTCAATCTGGTCGCGGCTCTCCACACTGCAGGGGCCGGCCATTACGACGACGTTGTTGCCGCCGATTTCAACATCGCCAATGCGGACGATAGTGCCCTGCGGACGAAAACCGCGGCTTGCCAGTTTGTACGGCGAGACGATGCGATGGACTTCTTTCACGCCATCGAAAACTTCGAAGACAGCGGTATCGAAATCCGTTTTGCCGCCGACGCCGCCGACCACGGTGTGGATAGCGCCGGTGGAACGGTGAACGTCGAAGCCGTCTTCGATGAGCCGATCCATCACGCGCTGAATCTGCTCCGGAGAGGCGTTCTCCTGCATGACAACTAACATGGTCGTAGGCTCGTTTCGGTCACTTTTGCACCATTCGTTCTCTCTGGATTTTGCGCATTTCGTCCATGATTCGTTCGAAGATGCTTTGCAGCGCTTCGTTCGTCATGGGGCCGCGGTTGCTGGCCGCGATGTTGGCGTAGACCGCGTCTTCGCGCTTCGGTTCATAGACGGGCAACTGCGCTTCTTTCTTGGCCTGGCCGATTCTTTCCACAATGGTGGTGCGTTCATTGAGAAGCGCGACCAGGCGGCGGTCCAGTTCGTCGATCTCCTCGCGGCAGGCAGCCAGACGGGCTGCGGGCGACTCACTTAATGGCGGCATTGTTGCGATTCCTGTGGAGCGGGCCTGAGAGATCCCGCATCAGCGATTCTACGCCAGCGGGGTCTTTGCCGATCTGGCGCACGATGGCGCTGCCCACCACGACAGCATCGGCGTGACTGGCGATGGCCTCTACCTGAGCGGCCGTCGAAATGCCGAAGCCCATGGCGAGCGGTAAATCGGTGAGGGCGCGCATGCGTTCGATCAGCGGCAGCGCGGTGTCGGATAAAGACTGCTGCTCGCCGGTGATGCCGGTGCGCGAAACCAGATAGATGAAGCCGCTCGAGTATTCGGCGACCAGTTTCAGGCGGTGATCGGTGCTGGTGGGCGCGGCGAGGAAGACGGTGTCGATGCCGGCGTCGCGCATGATTTTGACGTAGTCGCGGGCTTCTTCGACGCTGACGTCGGTGAGCAGGCAGCCATCGATGCCGGCAGCTTTGGCGTCGCGCGCGAGACGCTCGAAACCGTAGCGGAGCGCGGGGTTCAGGTAGGTGAACAGGAGCAGCGGAATTTCGGAGCGCTCGCGAATTTTCCTGGCGATTTCGAGAACTTTGGCGAGCGTGGTGCCGGCGAGAATGGCGCGATCGCCGGCCTGCTGGATCACGGGGCCGTCGGCGATGGGGTCGGAGAAGGGAACGCCGAGTTCGATGAGATCGGCGCCGCCGCGTTCGAGAGCTGCGACAAGATCTGGCGTAGCTTCGGGGGTGGGATCGCCCGCGGTGAGATAGGCGATCATGCCGCTGCGATTTTCGCGGCGCAGGCGATCGAATAAGTTTGCGATGCGCGTCACGCCTGATCCATCTCTTTCAGATTTTCGCGGTAGATATCGATGTCCTTGTCGCCGCGGCCGGAGAGGTTGACGATGAAGATTTTTCCGTTTTCGAGAGGCGCGCGGCGGATGGCTTCGGCGACCGCGTGGGCGGATTCGAGCGCGGGGATGATGCCTTCGGTGCGGCTGAGTATGGTGGCGGCTTCGATGGCCGAGGCATCGTCGCAGGCGCAGTATTCGGCGCGGGCGAGATCGTGCAGCATGGCGTGTTCCGGGCCGACGGAGGCGTAATCCAGACCGGCGGAAACGGAATGCGTGAGCGAAATCTGCCCGTGGTCATCCTGCAAAAGATAGCTGTAAGTGCCTTGCAGGACGCCCGGCGAGCCACCGGCAAAGCGTGCGGCGTGATCGCCCAGTTTGGGGCCGCGTCCGCCGGCTTCCACGCCCACGAGTTTGACCGAGGCGTCTTCGAGAAACGGATGGAAAATGCCGATGGCGTTGCTGCCGCCGCCGACGCAGGCGATCACGGTATCGGGCAGGCGACCTTCCGCTTTGAGGATCTGGGCGCGGGCTTCGATGCCGATGACGCGATGGAAATCGCGCACCATCATGGGATAAGGGTGCGCGCCGAGAGCCGAGCCGAGCAGGTAATGCGTGGTGGAAACGTTGGTCACCCAGTCGCGCATGGCCTCACTGATGGCGTCTTTCAGCGTGCGGCTGCCGCTGGTGACGGGCACCACTTTCGCGCCGAGTAAGCGCATGCGAAAGACGTTGAGGCGCTGGCGGCGCATGTCCTCTTCGCCCATGTAAACGGTGCAATCGAAACCGAACAGCGCGCAGACGGTTGCCGTGGCGACGCCGTGCTGGCCCGCGCCGGTTTCGGCGATGATGCGGTGCTTGCCCATGCGGCGCGCGAGTAGCGCCTGGCCGAGGCAGTTGTTGATTTTGTGCGCGCCGGTGTGGAGCAGGTCTTCGCGCTTGATATAGAGTTTGGCGCCGCCGAGTTTTTCGCTGAGGCGGCGGGCGTAATAGAGCGGCGTGGGACGGCCCGCGTAAGTGGTGAGCAACATGTCGAGCTCGGCGTGGAATGCCGGATCGGCCTTTGCTTCGAGATAGGTATTTTGCAGTTCTTCGAGCGGCGACATCAGCACTTCGGGGACGTAGCGTCCACCGTACGCGCCGAAGTGGCCACCTGCATCGGGTTGCGAAGTCATTGTTGTAGAGCTGCCTCAATAAACTGTTTCATGCGGGCGTGGTCTTTGTGGCCTGGCGTGGTTTCGAGACGAGAACTGACGTCGACGCCCCAGGGCTGCGCGATGGCGACGGCCTCGCGCACGTTCGTTTCATCGAGTCCGCCGGCGACGATGAGCTTGCCGGGAAAGTTGGACGCGAGCGACCAGTCGAACGCTCTACCGGTGGAGGGGCCATCGAGCAGGATCGCCTCGGCAGTGCGCGCAGGATCTGGGATCCGGCCATCGGTGACGCGAAATGCTTTCCATACGCGCAGTCCGCGCGGGTAATTTTCCGGCGTCTCCGCGCCGTGCAACTGCGCGACATCGAGCCCGAGGCGCGCACCGATTTCCTCGATCTTCGCGGGTGATTCGTTCACAAATACACCGACCTTCCAGATGTCTTTCGGGATATCGTTCACAAAGGTTTCGATTTGCGCGGCGGTAACGGCGCGCGGGCTCTTGTCGTAAAAAATAAAGCCGAGGGCGCGCGCACCATAATCGACGGCGGCCAGCGCGTCTTCGCGATTCGTGACGCCGCAGATTTTAACGAACATCAGGCCACCAACTCCCGCAGTGCCTGCGTGGCATCGCCCGATTTGACCAGGTGCTCACCGACCAGGAAGGCGTCGAAGCCCGCGTCCATCAGGCGGTGGATGTCGTCCGCGTTAAAAATTCCGCTCTCGCTGATTTTGATTACGCCATCGGGGATGCCCTGCGCGAGCGCGACTGAAGTATCGAGCGAAACGCGAAACGTATTCAGATCGCGATTGTTAATGCCGATGAGACGGGCGTCGGAGAGCACGGCGCGTTCCAGTTCCTGCGCGTTGTGCGCTTCGACGAGCGCAGCCATGCCAAATTCGGCGGCGAGTTCACGCAGGCCGCGCAGTTCGGCGTCGTCGAGGATGGCCACAATCAGGAGAATGGCGTCGGCGCCCACGGCTGCCGCTTCGAGCACGTGGTAATCGGTCAGGGTGAAATCTTTGCGGATGACGGGCAGGGTGCAGGCGGCGCGGGCGGTGCGCAAGTCGTCTAAGCTTCCCTGAAAGAATTCGCGGTCGGTGAGCACGGAGAGCGCGGCTGCGCCGCCTTTTTCATACTGGCGGGCCAGTTCGGCGGGCTGGAAGTTTTCAACAAGCAGGCCTTTGCTGGGCGACGCTTTCTTGATTTCAGAAATGATGGCGGGGCGTTTGGCGCGCAAGGCGGCGGCAAAATCGCGGCGATTGGCGCGGCGCGATTCGGCGGCATGGCGCAGATCGGTGGCGGGAACGGCGGTGGAGCGCAGTTCTTCGCGTTTGTGGGACACAATTCGAGCCAGGATTCCTGTGGGCGGGGGTGCCAAAATTCATGGTATCGCGTGAGTCGTTGTGCGTTTTGCAAGCATCGGATATGAGGCTGCAGTCCACGTGGACCAGCGATTCAAATCTTTGCGAAGGCGAAAACATCAAATGGCAACACAATACGAAAGTGCGCGACTGATTCTGGAACTCTACAACCTGCGGCGGGAAGCGACCATGCGCGAGGCGCGTAGCTTCTGGCTCACGTTCAATCCGGAGACTTTGGAAGAGATGATGGCGGGGATGGCCGGCCCGGACGGGGCCTATATCCGGATGGTGATCAGTTATTGGGATATGGCGTGCTCGCTCGTGGTGAACAACGCGATTGACGCAAAAATGTTCAACGACGCCAATGGCGAGCACCTGGTGGTGTTCGGGAAAATCGAGCCGGTGATCGCGAAGTGGCGGGAAATGACGGGAGATCCGAATTCGTGGAAGAGCCTGGAGACGGTGGCGTTAGGCGCTCCGGATGCGCGCACCCGCATCGATGGAATCAAGGCGCGGATCAAGGCTATGCTGGCGGCGCGGGCTGCGGCCGCTAAGGCCTGAGAACGTTTGCAAAGGCGGAAGTGAGGAACGGCCCGGATTCTGTCCGGGTCGTTTTTCGCGTTTGAGAGGCGCGAGAGACTTGTTCAGTTCTCGCTGGGCCGCTCGCAGCGGTCGACGACCGTGATCTCCGTCGGCACGATCTTCGTCTCGATTTTAAATCCGAACGCAAGTGCCGCCTCGCGGACCCGGTCGCTCCATACCTCGCCGGGCAACGCATCCACGGCCGATGGTTCAAGCGAGAAATCGAAGTTACCCGTGAGCCCGGTCTCGTCGACCACGGGCGAGTGCCACATCTGTGAAAGATAGTTGATCACCGCGGACATTGGTACTGCGGTGAAGATGAGATCGTTGTTTTGGCCGAGGCGCATGGAGGGAGTTTCCCCTTCGGCGGCGGACTTGAGTTTCGCAGGTCTTTTCGGAGCCAGCAGCACCATCGTGGAGATCTCGCGGGTTTCCCGGTGCGCGGCGAGCTGAAAACGTTCCGCTAGCAGCGCCATAACTGCATCTTCGCGCGCCTCGGTGGGAATCTCCGCGTCGGCTTTTGCGTGGATGTCATAGCGGTCGGTCCTCATCCATCCGGGGCCGCCTGTGACGCCGAAAAGGCGGAACCCGTTCAGCATATCCAGAATGTCGCCGACCGTGTACGCTTCGACGTCGAAGCGGTCGCCGTGAAAGTTCACGCGCGCGTTCTGCGCCCCGGCGCCGGGCGCGCTGGGTCGGATCGAAGCGACTTCGAAGCGGATCTGCGGGACGGCCGCGACCTTCGGCGATTGAGCATGGGCCGGCAGCACATCGATTATGCCGGCAAATATGAGTAAGGCGATTCCGGCTGCGCGTTTCATCGTAGTTGTGACGCGCGAGTCCGCGAAAACGTTGACTCGCTTGCCCACTTCCGAAAGTCCGGCGTCAGCGACGCGGCATCCTTTAATGTCGTGAGTTTGAGCTTTACGCGGCGATTACGCCCTTGCGGTCATCCATAAGCAACAGGTCGGCATGCAGTCGGGCGGCCCATGCGATTGCCGCGGCTTCGCCCTTGTGAATTCCGGCGGCAAGCGCGACTGGTGGCGAATCTTCGACTTCAAGCCAGGCGGGCTTGGCGGCTACCCAGCTCTGAACCGGTGCCGGGGCGAGTTCGTGAGAAAGTTCGGCCGGCACAACAGCGGGAACAATCACTCTCTCGAAGAGCCTGGGGAGGATGCCGATGTGTCCGATCAGGATCAGGTAGTGGATTGGGCCAGTGTATGCGCGGCGCGTTCCCGTTCAAAATCCGCCATCGTGTAGTCGTGGAAGAGGCCGTGAGACTTCAGGAAACCATCTGCCTGGATTCGGGCGAGCCCGAGCCTTTCGCAGAGTTGTGGTTCGGTGATCCGTCCATCCCGGAGTTCTTCGAGCGCGAAGGCTTCGAGAGCGCGGCGCGGCAGGTCACCGGCAGCGGTCACGCTGCCCGCCAGTTCATCCGGGATCTCAAAGGTGACTTCCATGAAGCCACCCTAACCCGCGGATGCAATGGAGTCAAGCTACGCCGTTTCCGCTGGCCTGGTCTTCGAAATCGTCCACTTAGACCAGTTCGAGCGCGAGCCCTGGCGTGGAAAATCCCGGGAGCGCGGAATCGAGGTAAATCGGGATTGTGAATCGGAAAGCCGCGCCATTTCCGGCTTCCGATTCCACCCAGATGCGTCCACCGTGGCGTTCCACCACCTTACGGCAAAGAGCGAGTCCGACGCCGGTACCGCGAACTTCCCTGCCATCGGGACGCTCGAACATATCGAATACCCGCTCGGCATCCTCCCTGGCCACGCCGATGCCGTTATCGCGCACCGAGAACAGCCAGCGTTCGCCCGCCCTGACGGCGGAGATGTGGATTTTTGGAATTTCCTTGCCACTGTACCGGATCGCGTTGCCAATCAGGTTCTGGAAAACCTGCACCAGCATTACCTCATCGGCCACCACGGTTGGCATGGCATCGAAGGTGACAATCGCGTGGCTTTTCTGCATCTGCTCGCGGAGATTCACAAGGGCCTCCGCGAGTACCTTGCCACAATCGACCGGCGACAGGCTCTCGCCGCTGCGCTCGGTGACTTCCCAGTAGTTGAGCAGGTCCCGGAGCAGGGCATCCATTTTCAGCGCGCCACCGAGGGAACCGGACAGATAGTCGTCGGCTTCCGCGCCCAGCTTTCCCTCGTTCTCTTTTGCCAGTAACTGTGTGAACGTCAGCACCATGCGAAGCGGCTCGCGAAGGCCGTGCGACAGCGCGTAAGCGAAGTTGCGCAGTTCCGCGTTGGCCGCTTCGAGCGTCTCCTCGGCGCGCTTGCGGTCGGTGATATCGACGAATGCGCCGACGGCACCGCGCGGACGCTTCAGTTCATCGAACAACGGCACGGCGTTACCGAGCCAGCACCGGGAAGTGCCATCGTCGAACTCAATGCCGAACTCGTAGTCCTGCACGGGCCGACCGGAGCGTGCCGCGACTTGCATCGGTAACTCACTGGCGGGGATGTCTTTGCCGTTCCGGACTTCCCGCCAGTTCCTGCGTGTTTCGCCGTCGTGCGCCGATGCCGGTATGTTTGCTTCGTGCGGCGTGCGCGTCAGGTCATGCGCCATACGGTTACCAGATACCTTGCGGCATTCCGCATCCTGCGCGATGAAAACGCCCACGGGGACCGCTTCCATGACTGCCACCAGCTCGTCATAGCGCTTCTGGGCGCTCAGGTCCGTGACGATCAGGCAGTGACACTGGGCTCCGTCCAGAATCACGTTTCGGACGGACAGGTAGACGGGCACGAACGTCGCGCCGTCCAGACTCATGCGTACTTCGGCTTTACCGTCGCCCGTCCCGTTGAGGAGTCCGGAGACAATGCCGGCATCGGCGTTCGCATGATCGGCATTCGCATGATCGGCGGCGACGAAATCCTGCAAACGCGAGCCAATCACGCGTTCCAGAGGACAGCGCAGCATATCGGCGAACTGTTGGTTGGAAAAAAGGATCAGGCCGTCGAGCGTCAGCGTTAAGGCGCCCTCCGCCATCTCCTGCACCATCACACGGTAGGTTTCATCCGCGCCTTTGAGCGTATAGACCAGATCGCCGCAGGGGCCCGAGGTCACGATCGCATCCACGTCGCCGCTTCTGAATGCGCGGAGCGTCTCTTCGGCGTCGTCCAGGCGCGCCTGCAGATCCCGAATGCGTTCCTGCAGCGCTTCATCCGATTCGGTGGCGTTGTGCAGTGTGTGGTCACGCGGCATGTTTGGTCTCCGGAGTCCCGGTCGAAAGGGGGCGCGGAACAATATCCAGTCCGGCCAGCACGCGGGCTGTGTCGGAAAGATCGCCGATCAGCTTGCGGACCGGCAGCGGGTTTTGTTTGACGAGCGTGGGGGTCACGATAATCTGCTCCGTTCTGACGTATTCGGGATGCTGATAAATATCGATGACTTCCAGATCGTAACGGTCCGGCAGGTGATCTTCGCAAACGGCCCGGATATTCCGGATGGCGCGAGCGGATCTCGGCGTGGTTCCGGTGACGAAGAGTCTCAGAAGATAGCGTTCGGGATCCGGGCTCTTATTGCCGGTGGAATTCGCCCGTTTCATATGCCCGACCCTGATTGCAGCGGCCGGCGAATCGGGAGCGGACCGACGCTCATTATCGCCGGCCTCCGCGCACTGGAGCGCCTTTGACGTGTTGCGCCGGAATTTTATCCGCGAAGCGGCTCTTCGCCATGTCGCCCCGGTCGCGTTCCCATTTCACGATTTTCAGTTTCTCCTGCGCAATGAGCTGCTGCGATTCCTGCTCGTCGGTTTCGAGATCAAGCTGGAGGGCCGCGATCTGGGCATCGAGCATCATTCGCTTGCGCTGCAGCAGATGCTGCTTCTTTTCGATTTCCTGCAGGGCCAGAATCACGGCGGAGGCGTCTTTCGCTTCCTGGTTCACACGGCCGGAGCCGGTGAGCAACCCTGTCTCGCCCAGATAGACCTCGCGAAGCTCGACGCCGTGATCGGTCAGCAGGAATTCGCGAATCTGGTTAGAGTGGGCGACGCCGCGCGCCTTGAGGATATACAGGCCCCGGTTCCGCTCGCCGCCGCTCTCGATATCGCGCAGCAGCAGCCACGCATCCACCAGGGAAGAAATGTCGATCTCGGTCTGTTCCATGGCAATCGCGCCGCTGGTCAGCGTTGTAATGAGGGCCGTAATCTGCTTTTCCTTCAGGAAATCGACCAGACGAAGCAATATGCTCCGGGTCTCGGATTCGGTGCCGGCGTGCAGCAGACCCGTGACCGGATCCACTACCACGATTCGGGGCTTGACCTGCTCGATAATCTTGTGGATTTTGACCAGGTGCATCTCCAGGCCAAAACTGGTCGGCCTGACGGCATGAAAATGCAACAGGCCTTTTTCGACCCATCGCCCCAGATCGATTCCGATCGAGCGCATATTTCGCACGATCTGGTCGGCGGACTCTTCGAAGGAGAAGAACACGCATTTCTCTCCGCGAGCGCAGGCGGCGTCGACGAAATGAGCGGTCAGACTCGTTTTGCCCGTGCCCGCGGTTCCGGATACGAGAATGCTGCTGCCGCGAAAATAACCTTCGCCGCCGAACATCGTATCCAGGGCGGGAACGCCCGTCGATACGCGGTCGTTGCAGGCCAGGTGATTCAGGTACATCGAAGTGACGGGCAGCACGGAAATGCCGTCGTGCTCAATCAGGAAGGGATACTCGTTCATACCATGCGTGGAGCCCCTGTACTTGACTACGCGCAGACGGCGCGTCAGCACCGTTTCGGTGACCTGGTGATCGAGCAAAATGACGCAGTCGGAAATATACTCTTCGAGGCCATGGCGGGACAAGGTGGATTGACCGCGTTCGCCGGTGACAACGGCGGTCAGATTTCGTTCCTTGAGCCAGCGGAAAAGACGCCGCAGTTCGGACCGCAGTACCGATTCATTGTTGAGCCCGGCGAACAGAGCCTCCACGCTGTCGAGCAGGACCCGTTTGGCGCCAATCGAATCGACGGCGTGCCCGAGACGGACGAACAGGGCTTCGAGGTCGTACTCGCCGGTTTCTTCAATCAGACTCCGGTCCAGCAGAACATGATCGACCACGAGTTTCTTGTGTTTGATCAGGTCGGCAAGATCGAAACCGAGGGACGCCACGTTGCTGGCGAGCTCCTCGGCTGTTTCTTCGAACGACAGGCATACGCCTGGCTCGCCGAATTGCGTGGCGCCGCGAACCAGGAACTCCATGCCAAGCAGTGTTTTTCCGCAGCCAGCGCCGCCACAGACCAATGTAGGGCGGCCGCGCGGAAGGCCGCCGAGAGTAATCTCGTCGAGTCCGTGGATTCCAGTCGCGCACTTGGGAAGGCCAGCTGGCATGATTTCAGTTTTCGCGTTGCGCTGCGCAGACCGCATCTCGCTTGTTTTATTGCCGGCCAAGGGCACCAGCCAGGGACCAGTTGGTGCGGGGAATCAACATTGCTGGCCGGAAAGGCATTTCTGAGGCCGGAAAAAGCGGGGGCACGGAGGCCGCGTTGGGCAACGTAATCAGTGGTTTATGCCGCCATTGACAGAATTCTCCGGCGCAAATTGACCACATAAGGTCGTTTTGACCGTCGGCGGTCGGGAGGCCCCGACACTCCAACGCCTCGATCATTCCGGAGGAACAGGCCATTTGGCGCTCATGAGAGCAGAAATGGCAGAGCTTCGCTCGTAATCAGGTCCAGCACGTTCAGCAATTCGTGATCGGAGTCCATTTCCCGGAGCCGGGCACTCAGATGCGACGCCACAAACTCGCGCGAAAACGAGACAGGCACCACGGGATCGTCCGTTCCGTGAAAGATCAGTACCGGTTGCCGGAGGTCGGGAAAGCCGGGAAAGTTCGCGGCATCTTCCAAAAGCCCGTAATGAACACGACGCTGGTCCCTGGCGCCATAATGGAACACTTCCAGCCATCCCGTGTCCCGCCAACGCGAAATTACCTCAGGACCCTGCATTTTGCGCCATCTGGACCCGAATCCGAAGGCCGGCGCCAGCAGGACCAGTCGCTCCACTTCCGGATGCGCGGCGGCATAAAGCGCAGCCAGGTACCCTCCCATCGAGGACCCGATCAACCGGCAAGGAGCATCTTCAAGGCTTTCGTGTATGGTCCGAAGCTGCCCGGAGATTGTCAGGTGCTCAAAGTCGCCCCCATCCAGACATGGAATCTCCAACGACATCCCGCGGGTCGCAAGAGCCTCCCGGAAGGCCTGCGCCTTGCGCGATTGCGGACCGGAAGCGAAGCCGTGGCAGTAGACGAACCTCATATAAGTAATTGATTCTAAGTTCTTTCAAAAAAACTTTTCAGGAACACTTGCAATCCGCTTGCTCGGTTGCTAAGCTACAAGAGTTGTCGCAAGCGTAGTCGGATCGCAGAGCAATCTGCACCGGAAAACGAACTGTGATGATCTCACAGTAAAGGCGACACGCGGTACTCTGTGGCCTGAATTCAGCAAAGAAGTTGCAAAGTGCTGGACAACGTGATAGAGTAACCCTAGTAACAACGCTGCTGAGAAGCAGTGCAGTGTTGGCAACCGGAACTAATAAGCCGGTTGGCAAGCAAGGCGGTAACAAACTGTAGCGGCTAACGCGGGGATTTCGATCTCAGGCTGTTTGCTCGGCGGTGGTAACAACCTCCTGTAAGTTCTTTTTCAAGAACGAAATTTTTGTGGTTCAGTTTGGGCCCTGTAATGGCCCGATGCGCCTCTTTCAGGTTTTTTCCTGAAAAGCGACATGAACCGCGCAAGTTTCGAGGCCGGCTGATCGCTTTTGCGTCCCTAGGGAGGTAGAGGCGGGCAGTCCAGATCTTTGACAATCTGGTTGGATGCACTAAGAAACTTCGTCAGACAAGCGCGAGTGATCGCGTTTGTTCAAAAGACAAGTGGGAGCAATCTCACTTGTTCAACAGAACTTTGAATTTTAACCGGGGCGATAACATTCTCACATTTTAAAAATGAGAGTTTGATCCCGGCTCAGAATCAACGCTGGCGGCGCGCCTAACACATGCAAGTCGAACGAGAAAGTGGAGCAATCCATGAGTAAAGTGGCGTACGGGTGAGTAACACGTGGATTATCTGCCCTTTTGTGGGGAATACCGCTGGGAAACCGGCGACAATACCGCATAAGCCCGAGAGGGGAAAGCAGCAATGCGCAGAAGGAGGAGTCCGCGGTCGATTAGTTAGTTGGCGGGGTAAAGGCCCACCAAGACTGTGATCGATAGCCGGCCTGAGAGGGCACACGGCCACACTGGCA
>Ga0302319_10001138_pt1 | contig 59553 bp, 53 predicted proteins | sample Bog_T0_2_FD_203319 | JGI IMG/M metagenome (GOLD analysis project Ga0302319, IMG submission 203319) | Peat permafrost microbial communities from Stordalen Mire near Abisko, Sweden - Bog_T0_2 | ecosystem: Environmental > Terrestrial > Soil > Wetlands > Peat | place: Sweden: Abisko, Stordalen Mire...
AGCTCCGCGCGCTTGGTAGAATATTGCGGCAAGCTCAGAAGCAACGCCCTCGTTTTGGATGAATCCATTTTCTCTGGCCGATTGTATCGCCTTTTCGTAGAGCCGCATCGCCTCCGAATCCCGGCCAGTAAGGCTTGCAATCTCGGCCGCTATCAGGGCTTCCCGGTGCACATGATTCGCAGCGCAACCCCTGGCCCATCTCTCAATTTGCCTTCGATGTGCGTCGATCTCATCTAGATTCGCTCGCAAGCCTTCCGCAGAAGCGGTTCTAGCGGCGGCCGCCAGCACCAGGGCGCTATAGTAGTGATAGTCAACTATCTCCAGAAATTGCAATGTTGACCATACCAGGTCACGCGCCTTGGTCGCAGTCACGATCGCTGCTGTTATATTCCGCGTGAAGAAGTGCCCTTGTAGCTTGTAGATGTGGTATCTGGCCGCGGCGACAGTGAGACGTGAGCCTCCATTGCTAAGACGTTGCTCGAAGCCAAGCTCGTCCTTGTCCGATTCCAATATCAAACCGCGGCCGACTGATTGTCCACGGAGCGTGTCAACGAGAATAAGTTGAGCAACCAGTGAATCAGCCGCCAGGCCAAACTTGGCTTCGCGCAGGAATAATAGTGCTCTGTCGGCTTCTCGCTGAACGTCTGATAGGGGCTCCCCCGACACCATCATGTTAGCGACCACACTCCTTAGGCTGTAGGCAATGTATGTCAGGTCACCGACAGCCGTCGCAGCGTCAATTGCGCGCTTCAATATCGCACGGCTTTGAGGGAAATGCGCAGTCCATGGAAGAACGAATGTTCCAAAAAACGTATAAACTTTCGCCTTGAAACGATCCAAACCAAGCTCGTCAACGAGATCGCAACCGAGCTGCCCGAAGCGGAGAATGGCTTTATAGTCACCACTCAGACCCAATACGACATTGAGTAGGGCGTAAGCACAAGCCGAGGCATCACAGTTACCATGTTCCATGCTGAGGTTCGTAATCCTCAGCACCGCAAGGTAGAATAGATTGTTGTCGGTGAATGACGCGGGCGCGAGAAACTCAGCCAAGACGTTTACGGCAGCAAGAAGCTCTGGGTCCTCCATGATTGGCAGATCGATCAGTTGTTCTATTTCTCGTTCTCCTAGTAATTGCCACGTTCTTGCCAGTTCCCGGCTAACTTCACCGTCGGGCGGATGGGGGGACCATTCGATGCCAACGAGACGCAAAAATGCGAGCCCGACGGCGACCGCAAGGTCTGTGCGGTCGAGAGTCGTAAATAACGTCATGCGAAGGCGAGTAGCTGCGGCGCGATCCATTACGTTTTCGGCGCGACCGTCAAGTTTCGAAAGCCGAATGCTCGCGGTTTCGAGATCGCCTGTCAGAAATTCGCATTCGGCGCGACTCAACTCCAGGTCGAAATGCAATCGATAACAGTAGTCCCAAGTCTCTACGGACAAAAGCGACGCGCTACCCGCCACAAAATACTTCAATGCCGCCGCATAGGCTGTGGAAGCCTTTGCCCGTCGGCCCGCTATCAGATTATAGCCGGCTACCTTCTGGCGTTCCGACGGTGATTCGATCAGGCTCAAGGCAAGATTGAATTGGTTGACAACGTCAAAGATTTTCTCGTCTACCTCCTCTGCGGGCAGGCTCTGCGCTAGTACCCTGCCAACTCGAAGGTGTATGGGCACGCGCTCTGATTCAGGGATCAATAGATAGGCTGCTTCCTGAATTCGATCATGGATAAACGAGTACGTATCGTCGTGGCAAGAGACGAATTCCAGGCGTACGGCTTGCCACAAGGCCGTATTCAGCACCTCGCGGGTTTCCCCGTACACCGCGGTCAATGTCGCGATGTGCGCGCTGTTCCCCATACAGGCTAGTTGCTTTAGTGCGTTCTGCACATTGATGGGGAGCCGACGAAGCTTCGTAGCCATGAGATCCACCACATTCTCGGTGAAGCCTTTCGCGACGATTTCTTCGACGTTCCACGACCAGTTCGCCTTTCCGGCAGCAAATGCGAGCAAGCCCTCCTGCTCCAGTGACGAGATAAATTGAATTACGAAGAATGGATTTCCGCCAGTCTTGGCATGCACCAGCTGCGCCAGGGACCGGGCGTGATCCAGTCTGCACCGCAAAGCGTCTGCTACCAGCCTGGTGACGTCGCCCAAAACGAGGTTGGCCAATGGTATGTGGCGAACCGGCGCCTTTGCCTTGGTGATATCGGCAAGCGTTCGCGTGAGCGGATGAGTTGAGCCGACCTCATTGTCACGGTACGCGCCGAGAAGAAGCAGATTCCGCACTTCAGCGTGAATGATGAGGTGCTTGAGCAGATCGAGGGTCGCGGGATCGATCCACTGAAGGTCGTCGAGAAACAGTGCAAGTGGGTGCTCAGGCTGTGCAAATACGCCTATAAACCGGCAGAATACCGCTTGAAAGCGGGTTTGCGCATCCTGCGGTGAGAGATCTTGAACCTCGGGCTGCTTTCCGAGGACAAGTTCAATCTGCGGAACCAGATTTATGATAAGCTGTGCATTTTGACCCAGGGCGTCGCGTAGTCTATTTCGCCAGCCGGTCAGCACCTCGTCGTTTTGGCCCAAAATCTGTCCGACCAAACCCTGGAGCGATTGTGCGAGGGTTGCATAGGGGATGTCGCGCTTGTATTGGTCGAACTTTCCCCATGCAAATAAGCCACGATTCGAAACAATCGCTTTGTGGAGTTCATTTACTACCGAAGACTTTCCGACGCCCGAGTACCCGGAGACCAATGCAAGTTCCATCGAACCAACGTGAACAACTCGATCAAATGCTTCCAGAAGTGCTTTTATGTCCGATTCACGACCGTAGAGCTTTTCGGGGATTAGCAAGCGATTCAGGCCGTCGCTCTCACCCAAGGAAAACAGATCGATGTGCTGCCGAGATTCCCAAGACGCCTGGCACCGCTTGAGGTCGGCCAAGACACCCGCCGCGCTTTGGTAGCGGTCCTCGGCGTTTTTGGCGAGGAGCTTTAGGATGATGTCTGCCACCGTCTTCGGAATTCCCTTGATTCGCTCCTCCGGTCGATCCGGCTGCCGCGCGATATGACAGTGAATCCAACCCATCGGATCCGCCGCGGAAAACGGGAGCATTCCCGTAAGCATTTGGTACAGAGTAACGCCCATGGAGTAGAGATCGCTGCGACTATCAACCGACCTGTTCATGCGACCTGTTTGCTCGGGCGCCATATAGGCAAAAGTACCGCCTATAAATTCAGGGGGAGCGAGGGCTTGTCGCTCCCGCGACAACCGCGACGCAATGCCAAAGCCGGTGACACGAACGACATTGGCTTCATCCACGAACAGGTTCGCAGGCTTGATGTCCTTATGGATCAGACCGCGGAAATGAATTTGTCTAAGGGCTTCTGCAAGACTTACGGCGATCCGAAGGAATACTGTCATTTCGAATGCAGAGCCCAGGCGGCTATCCAACGGACAGCCGCCTGGATCCTCGAGTATTAACGCGGCGTTCTCGTTGCAACGCAACAATTCAAGGGGCCTTGCCGCCCACGCAGAATCAAGCTCACCGGCGATGGCGAACTCGTTCTCCATTCGTCTTAGAGCGGTCATGCTCCCAGAGCCGTAACGCGGCGTTAGAGCTAACACAGGGTGAGAGTCAGACAGTCGATGGCCGCGGAGAAGCGTAAATTCATTGTCCTCTCGAAGAACCTCAAAGGTGTTTCCGGAGAGAACGCTCACTGCTCACGGCCCTCAAATAATGCCATTAAGGCGTTGGCTTTCTCGAGCAAGGCATATGAATTGTATGCCATTCTCGGTGATCTCGAATGGTATCGGGATGCCCTTATGGACGCCATGCAGGATCTGGCACGCGACAGTACATCTTGACGCGGCAGCGGGTCGAAGTCGCCTATAACAAGCGCAATATCAAGAGACAAAAGGAAGCACTATCGTACGATGGTATCGGTCGGATCCGTTGGGCCGACCAGTCGACCAGTCGCGGCTGCCTTTCCATTCTCATCAGTACTGGATCAGCGCACTGACTTTTGCGCGCCTCGCGCTGTTACCGCATCCGCCCATTGCCAACTCAGCACTCCGCAGCCGTTCTTCAAATTTCGGTGCTGGCGGCGGGCTGAAGCACAAATTTAAATATTGTGCCCCTTGGGATGTTAGAGTCAACCAGCAAGCGACCGTCATGAGCCTCGATAATTGAATGGCAGATCGGAAGGCCCATCCCCATACCGTGCGCTTTTGTGGTGAAGAGCGGATTGAATATCCGCTCGATATTTTGCGCAGCGATACCTGTTCCGGTATCCGAAACGCAGACCGTCACACCGCCGCTCTCCTGGACATCTGATCTCAGACTCAGAATCCGTGGCCCCTCCAGGTTCGCCATCGAATCGATGGCATTTGTGATCAAGTTCAAAAGTACTTGCTGTAGCTGAATGGGATCGCCCTTGACCTGTGGAAGCGATGCTGACGGCTCGATTTTGACCTGTATCCGATGCCGTTGGAGATCGCCGCGCACCAATTCGATGGTTTCGCCTATGAGATCATCCAAATCAAGCAAAGTTCTAACACTTTCATCTTTTTTAAAGTTCGCTCTAACGCTTTCGATTACCGCAACAGCGCGATCGCCGTCAGCAGCGAGATGCTTCAACTGCGCCCTCGCTTTGTCGAGATCCGGGTTGGGGCGATCGAGCCAGCTAAGGCTCGTCTGCGCACGCATCAACATGGCGAACAGCGGCTGTTTGACTTCGTGAGCAACGGCTGCCGCAACGGCATCACCAGTCGCGAGCCTCGCCCCTCGCTCGCGACGTTGTGCACGCACCGCTCGGAGCAGTCGCCCATAGATTGTTGTTATCTCATAAAGCAGGACAACAAGAACGATGGCGCTGGAAAACACCCCGATAATCCGTACGCTATACCAGCCGAGGCTATAGCGAACTGGATGTGGATAGTAGGTTAGGGGTATCTCTATCGCGTACGAGCACATCACAACCATCAACCAGAGATCGACCATTGAACGTCGTCGGATCCAGAGCACGGTGAGAGCGGCCATACATAGGAGCACGATGGGTCCGCCGATAAGATAGGGCCACACCGCGTTAAAATGGAGCGGGTCCTGTGAGACCCGGGGCAAGACTCCTTCGCCTTCCGTGCAGATAAATGAAAGGGCCAACACGACGGCTGCCGTCAAAGTCACGCTCAGGGCGATCGCTCCTCTTGCGCTGCCTTGCCAGTATCGTTGCCTGGACTCCGCGTCCTTCAACCAGGCGTAGCCGAGTACGAACACGGCAAAACCACCATGCCAGGAAATGTACAGCCATGCCGGGCTTTGCACCCCACCAATTAGAGCGTTCGGCGCCAGGCCGCCCGCAAGGGTCATGACCCATGGAATCGTGATAAGCGCCGTGAAGACATAGCCGCTTGCAATCAAGAGTAGTGCGCGGGAGCGCAGAATGGAGTACTGTGCGTAAAGCAGAATCGCTGTGACCGAATCGTTCACGAACATCGCTGCCACATAAGCCGGCACGAACCAGGTATTCTGACCCAATTGGACCCCGGCGAATGGCCAGCTGACGAGGAAATAGGTCGCGACCAATACGAGCACCAAAAAAAGCGCGAGTTTTTTTTGCGCCGGGCCAGGCGACAACTCTGAAGAAAATAGGCTTTGCTCCCCGGAACGCCCGACGACTTCATCTCGCATTGGCACAATCCCTGGCGGAGCACAGCGAGGCTATGCGCAATTTTTTTCCACGCTCCACCGCCCTAGTCACAACTTGCCTTTCCACTTTCTAAGCCGCGCCTAAGAGACCATCCGATCGTGACAAGCCGATATCCAATCAAACTTTTTCGTCACCTCGCCCACGCTGCAGCGCATCTTGAATGCCTTTTAACAGATCCTCCTTTCTCACGGGTTTGCTGAGCACGCACACCGCGCCAAAACCGAACGCCCGGATGCGCACCTGTTCGGTAACGAACGCCGAAATTACAATTGTCGGAATTTTAAATCCCGACGTTGCAAGGCGGTCCTGAAGCTGAAGACCCGACATACAACCCAGATGAACGTCGGTAATTAGACATGACGTCGCTTTGAGTTGGCCGCGGTTAAGAAAGTCCTCCGCCGACGAAAACCCATCGACTTCGAAGCCGGCAGCATCAAGAAGATCCTCCATTGCTTTAAGGACCGTCGGGTCGTCATCGACACATGCGATTAGCGTGGCTTGCTGCAAAGTGATCTCCTGTGTACCAGCTCCGGGGTCGTCACGTATTGGGTTCATCCACCCATTGCCGCGTAACAGCTTTAAATGTCACGCTGCCCACGCAGATTCCAGACGCCGGCAATGGCAAATTCGCTATCGAACCGTCTCAGGAACCTCCGATCCATGAACCATGGCCGCGGTACGGTTGAGGCGATAGCCGGACAGTTGATGCCGTTACACGTCGTATACTCGGTGTCCTATCAAAAAATCTCAATAACATGACCGGATTGATCATTGGCTGTCACAAACCTCAAATGATGCCCGTATAGGGTTGGCTAAAGCGATATCAACAAGCAAATAATCCTTTCATAGCGGCCCCCTTTCGTCCTAACTAAAGTGAAATACCAACGGCTTGGATGAGTCTATCGGACGATGGTATTGGTGGGCCCTAATCTCTGGTACGAAGAAGCCCAAGACCATGTCCAGGCGCCCGAAATGCCGCTTTTTCGTCTCTGATTGACGTTGCGAAGACGTCACCAGGGGCTTAATGTCTGGTTAGTGCTTGGATGACCGTGCTATTCCAGCGAGGAAATAGCCATGAAGACATCGGACCGTGCTGGCTGGAGAAAGGAATCCGTTCCTGTTTCAGAGGTAAAACCAAAGGTCTTCGTCGTTGACGACGATCTCTCTGTACGCGAATCCCTAGAAGGGCTGATCAGCACCGAAGGCTGGGATACGGTAATATTTGCATCAGCACAGGAATTTCTCTCTCACCCGCGAATGGCTGTTCCGAGTTGCCTCGTACTTGACGTTAGCCTTCCAGGCATCAGTGGTCTCGACCTGCAGAAGCGCTTGAACACAGACGGGATCAATATCCCGATCATCTTTATTACCGGGCATGGCGACATACCGATGACTGTCCGGGCCATGAAGGCCGGCGCTATCGAATTCTTGACAAAACCGTTCAGCCACGCTGAGTTGTTCAGCGCCATCGCTCAGGCCATCGAGCGTAGCCATTCAGCGCTTTGTCATGAAGCGGAGGTGCGGGAGTTCCGTAACTGTTATGACCTACTCAGTCGGCGCGAGCAGGAGGTAATGGCTTTGGTGGTTTCAGGTCTGCTTAACAAGCAGGTCGGTTTTGAGCTTGGCATTAGCGAGATTACCGTGAAGGCGCATCGAGGACAAGTGATGCGAAAGATGAAAGCCAACTCTTTGGCTGACCTCGTTACCATGGCGGCCAAGCTCCAACAGGCTTCCCCGCAGAAAGACTGATGCTCCACTTACCGCCCGGGTTCGTGTTGTCGTAAAGATCAACGCATCGGTCTTGAGGTTGGCCTTTGGTCCAGGCGCCGAACGCCGCGTTCCGCTTCGACGGCATACCATCTGATGGCACGCTCGTGTAGGCTGCCGTCGACGACATCGGTCAATGCGTCACGCCCTTCATGAAACCAGCAAAAAGGGCAAGCCGGCAGACGTTCCTTCAATCGAAGCGGGCTTTATGACGCCAACATGGCGGCCGCAATCGAAAAGAGACCCATGGCCGTGGCGCAGATTCAGCAAGGAGAATCCGGATCGGATGGTTTCTCGTCTGAAGCGGATTCCAATTTCAGTTTCGTTCAAGGCGATTTCGCCGTCACCGTCATTAGCGACGGATTCATAACCGTACCAATCGAGATCGTCGCCCCGGAGGGACCTCCGGACGAGCGAGCTGAGATCCTGAGGCGAACCGGACATCAGAGCTCCGGACTGGTCGCCTCCAAGACAAATATTCCGGTGATAAAACAGCGAGATGATCTGATCATCGTTGATATCGGCTCCGGCGACAAATACCAGCTTTCCGACGGGCGACTTTCGGTAAACCTATTGGCGTCTGGAATTGATGCGGACGCAGTCACCTAAGTCGTGTTCACGCACGCACATCCCGACCATGTGTGGGGGACGCTTGCTATAGACGGCAGCCTGAGATTTCCGAATGCAACCTATTTTGTCGGAGCCGCCGAATGGAACTACTGGATGGATCCGGATTACCTCAACACCATACCGTCAGAGCTGCATGAATTCGCCAGAGGCGCGCAACGCGACCTGGGCGCGGTCAAAGATCGGGTCGTCATGGCAAAACCGGGGGACGATATCGTCACCGGCCTAAGGGTACTCGATACCGCTGGCCATACGCCAGGCCACATCTCGTTGGAAATGGCGGGCGGCGACGGCCTGATTATCAGCGCAGACGCTGCGACAAACGCTGAACGTCGTTCGAACATTCAAACCTGCGGAAATTTGTTCAATCGCGAACACACGTTCAGTTTCATTATGGCTGCGTGAGCCGCTAAGGGCGGTGAGCGATCCGAGGATTCAGCAAGCAGGACTTCCCGATGACCCAAGCTCTTCCAAATCTGACACGGCGAGGTTTTTGCCTTTGCTGCATCGCATCGGCGACTTTTAGCGCAGGCGGCGGATGGATGAGCCCGCGACAAGCATATGCCGAAGCCCGCAATATCGTTGACTTGATCCGGGAGGACGCCGCAAAGGCGACAATCAAGGTGCACAAATTACGCGGCGGCGTAAGCGTGCTCGAGGGATCCGGCGGCAACGTGGCCGTCCTTGCCGGCCCGGACGGAAAGCTGCTGGTCGATGCCGGCATTACGGCATCAAAGCCCCGCATGTTGGAAGCGCTTGCAAGTCTCAGCGATGATCCGATCAGGCATCTGATCAATACCCATTGGCACTTTGACCATGCTGACGGCAATGAATGGGTTCATGGCGAAGGCGCAACTATTCTCGCCCATGACAATACCAAAAAACATCTTTCGACGATGCAGCGGGTCGAAGATTGGGATTTCAATTTCCCAGCGCTGGCTCCAGGCGCCATGCCGACCGAAACATTTTCTCAGGATAAGACCGTGTCGATCAACCGCTCCACCTTGCAGATGAAACACTATGAGCCGGCACATACGGATAGCGACATTTACGTTCATTTTGTCGAAGCGGACATCCTTCATGTTGCCGATACGTTCTGGAACGGGATTTACCCTTTCATCGACTACTCCACCGGGGGTAACATCGACGGAATGATCCTCGCCGCTGATGGCAACCTGCAGATAGCGACCGAAAATACGATCGTGATTCCGGGTCACGGCTATCCCGTCAGTAACCGAGCCGAGCTCAGGGCGTATCGGGACATGCTGGTGGCCATCCGCGATAACGTCTCACGGCTCAAGAAGCAGGAGCGATCGCTGGATGCGATAATCGCGGCGAAACCGACTGCCGCCTACGATTCCAAATGGGGTCAGTTTGTGGTTACCCCGGCGTTGTTCACAAAGCTTGTCTATGAGGGTGTTTGATGAGAAGGCGACGCGACAAAACAGATTCGGAGAACTCCCATGCCCCACCCGCCGCTTCCGCCCTATACCGCCGAGGATGCCTGGAATACACGGGATGCGTTGGCGCCAAAGGCCTATACCACGGACAGCCATTGGCGCAATCGAGCTGAATTTCGGGTAGGACGAGAAGCTATCGAGGCTTTTCTCACCAGAAATTGGCAGCAAGAACTGGATTATCGCTTGGTCAGGGAACTCTTCGACTACCAGGACAATCGGATCGCGGTCCGGTTCGACTATGAATGGCACGACGACCGCACTCTTTGGTTTCGCAGCTACGGCAACGAAAATTGGGAGTTCGGCGACGACGGCCTGATGCGCCGGCGTATCGCCGGTGTCAATGGTTCACGCATCAGCGAGAGCGAGCGCCGATTTCACTGGCCGCTGGGCCGGCGTCCAGACGATCACCCGTCGCTAAGCGACCTCGGATTCTGAGAAAATCGCGATGCCAGGCGCGAGCAGATACTCGAGCGACGTCGCCTTCACGCCCGCGGTCAAGGCTGCGCAATCGCGAAAGGGGTCGCGACATGCCTATGAGCGCGTCGAGGCTAGAGGTTCCTGGGAGACCAGCATAACCGCAGAGCTCAAGGCGTTTATCGAAGCGCAACGAAGCGCTTTCCTGGCTACCGCAAACCTGGACGGGCAGCCGACGATACAGCACCGGGGAGGTCCAGCCGGATTCCTGCGGGTGCTCGATCCGAAGACGATCGCGTTCGTCGACTTTGTCGGTAACCGCCAATACATCACGGTCGGTAACCTTTCGGAAAATCCCAAGGTGCATTTGTTCCTGATCGATTATGCGCATCAGCGGCGAATAAAGATCTGGGGCGAAGCCCGAGTGGTTGAGGGCGACGACGATCTGATCGCGAAACTTATGCCGCAAGGATACAAGGCGCGACCGGAACAAGTCATCCTGTTTACCGTCGGCGCGTGGGATGCGAATTGCCCTCAGCATATACCCCAGCGTTTCGAGGCGGCCGACGTCGCTGCTTCGCTGGCCCAGCGAGACAACCGCATTCTTGAGCTTGAGACCGAGATAGAGCGGTTGCGGGCCCAGAAGTAATCGCGGGAAGCGAATTGATTACGGATATAGCCGAGCGCTATCTCCAGACTAGCGATTTAATTTATCGGTTGGCCGATGCGGACGTCGCCGCCGCTGCAATCGCATCGAGCGCTGCGGTCATCGCATGGATCGCCGCCTTGGTTTCGGGTCCGGCGCCGTGCCGGTCGGCGATCCACACCGGAATGTTGTAAGAGAGCCAGGTGGTTCCCGCTTCGTCTTGCCAAACAAGCGCCTTCAGCGGCAGGTCGATGCCTGCGGTCTGGACCGATTGCATCACGGGCGTCCCTGCCTTGGGACTTCCGAAGATCAACAGGTCGGTCGGCCGCAGCGGCAGGCCAGCCTCGACAGCACCGGCTCCATGATCGATGTGGCCGAATACTGTCATGCCTTTGTCCGTGACCGCCGCTTCAAGCCGCGCCATGGTTTCCTGTGGGCCATTGTTGCTCTTGATCGTGTTAATCCCATCTGCCACCATTGCCAATTCTCCCATGTTAACCAATGGGCGACAATCCAGGAAGCGATCGTCGCCCTTTTGGCTTTCGATATTTAATCATCGGCGCGACCTTCGGGACCCTTGATCCTGCTCTGCAGTCCCGATAGATTATATTTTATATCAATGCAGCAAAGCTCTCCCGTTCGCGGCGCAGTAATTCGGCTGGACCGCCTGACGCCGAATTCAAGCACTTATAAAGGAGAGCAACTCGGCGTTGACCCTGTCCTTGTGGGTCGTGCACATGCCATGTGGCACGCCCTCATACACGACCAGCTTCGCACCCTTGATCATTTTTGAGGATATTAGCGCCGAATCGGCGATCGGAACCATCTGGTCGTCGTCGCCATGGAGAACGAGCGTAGGGATATCGAACCGTTTTAGATCCCCTGTGAAATCCGTTTCGGAAAACGCCTTGATGGAGAAATAAGCGGCGGTAAAGCCAGCCATCATGCCTTGCCGCCAGAAGGATTCTCGGACGCCTTCAGATATCTTCGCCCCCGGCCGGTTGTAGCCATAGAAAGGCAAGCTCACATCCTTGAAGAACTGCGAGCGGTCGGAAGCGATGCCGGCACGCGTCTTTTCAAATGCTGCCAGTGGCAGGCCGCCTGGGTTGGCTTCCGTCTTGAGCATGAGCGGAGGGATGGAGCTGATCAGGACCGCCTTCGCGACGCACTTCTGGTCCGGGCTTTCCAAGATCATTTGTCACTCTCCTCTTGCTGGCACCGAATAGTGGAGCCGCATGAAACGATACGTCTTCTCGAATCCTCGGTTTTTTGTATCATTTCAGCTGATTCATAACTGGAGGACAGTTTTACCGTTCAGATTTTCCACCGGTCGTTCATCGACTGAGAATGGTTCTAGGTTATCAAGCTATTTTTGCTCGATCGGCAGCATCACGCAAAAGACAGCGCCGCGAGGTTCGTTCGGCGTTGCCCAGAGCCGGCCGCCATGCGATTCGACGATCGATCGACAAATCGACAACCCCATCCCCAAACCGCTGGACTTGGTTGTATAGAAGGCTTCGAAAATATGCGCGAGGCTCGCCGGAGAAAACCCCGGACCCGAATCGCTTACAGCGACAAGCACGCTGCCAGATTCGACCTCACCGGTACTGATCAGCAACTCGCGCGGTCCTTCCATGATCTCGCTCATCGCTTCAATGGCGTTCATGACCAGGTTCAGGATCACCTGTTGCAATTGGACTCTGTCTCCCAAAATGTGCGGTAGTCCCTCTGACAGTTCCATTTTGAGCGTAACGTTATGCTCTGACATTGCGGAACTAGTCAGCCTCATAATATCCAAAATCGTTTCGTTGATCTCTAAATCTCCCTTCCGCGCCGGCGCCTTTTTGGAGAAATCGCGAATTCGGCTCATAATATCAGCGGCTCGCTTGCCGTCCCTGATGATACGGTCGATCAGCGGCCTGCCCTCTTCCAAATTTGGCGGCTGACGGGCGAGCCAGCGCACTGCGGTTTCAGCATTCATAAGCACAGCGGTGATAGGTTGGTTGACTTCGTGGGCAATTGAGGCCGTGAGTTGGCCCATTGTCGCAACCCGGTTCGCGTGCGCCAGTTCCGCTTCGGCGCGCTTTCGCTCGGTCAAATCGAGAGCGAAAGCGACGCCCTGGCGCCGCAGTTCGTCAAAGTTCGCTCCCGCCATAAGCACAGGTACGCGGCTGCCATCCCTCCGGAAATACTCTTTCTCGTATGGTCTGCAGGTTCCCGTAGACGCCAACTCTGCTAAGGCCCGTTCGTCGGCTCCGGTCCATTCGGGAGGTGTAAGGTCGGTCCATCGTAGGCGGCCCGAAATAACATCATCGCGGCTATGTCCGACGAGGCGGAAAAAGGCATCGTTGGCCTCCATGATGTGGCCGTCGAAATCGAATATGCATATCCCGATGATGTTGGAGTCGACAAGGCGCCGAACCTTGCTCTCCCGTTCTTGGAGGTCGCTGTAAAGGCGGGTGTTCTCCAGCGAGATCGCGGCTTGCGCCGCCAACAGTTCGAGGACGGCAATTCGAGACGGCGTGAACGCGTGCGAAGTCAACGCATTTTCGAGGAGGAGAATCCCGGCTAACTCCCGCTGTTTGATCAAGGGTAGGCAGAGGATCGACTTCGATTGTCGGTCGCGCAGATAATCGTCCGCAGAGAACAGGTTGGACTTGGAGGCATCATCGAGAATAACGGTTTCCCGCGTGCGGATGACAAAGCGGACGAGGGATTCGGGACAGGCGAGCCGGGTAATCGGCTCTTGGCGTAGGGTGACTTCGATCTGATCGCCGGTCGCTCGAGCCTCCGCCTGGATCAAATAGTCGTCCCCTGACGGCAGTATCAGAAGGCCGCGATCCGCGCCTGCGTTCTCGATCGCGATCTTCATCAGCTGCTCGACCAACTTGGTCAACAAGATCTCGCTGGATAAAGCCTGAGAGGCCTTCACGACGCTCGCTACGTCCAGATGTTGGACCGGGGAGCCGATGATCGCGGCGGGACGTTGCTGTTCCGGAGCGGCTAAATGTGGATGAAGCAGATCGAGCTGCCGCACTTTTCCGTCGGCGCCCCAGCGAAGATAACAATCCCTCGCCTTGCTTAGATAGGCGTCGGCGAACGTCTCGAAGCCGCGCGCGCTGTAGAACCGGGCAGCCAGCTCATAGGCCAGACCTTCGTTCTGCACGAAGCCATGGTCGCGGGCCGAGCGAATGGCCTGCTCGTACAGGCGCTCGGCGTCGAGTTCGCGACCTTCTATGCGGGCGATCTCGGCCGACACCAGCGCGTGCTTATCGGCGAAGGTCGGGGGATAGTTTTCGGTCCATTCGCGCAGTTGCTCTCGGTGGACTGCCAGGAGGTTTCGCCACGCTTCGCCGGCCGACGCGTAGAGTGCGGCCACCGTCAACGCGGTGTAGTAGAAATAGTCGAGCCGCTGGAAATGGACGGGTGCGGCCCAAAGCAGCGCCTTCGCCTTGGCGGCTGACGCGAGCGCCTCGGCGTAGTTGCCAGACAGGAACCGGGCCTGCAATTTGAGGATCCAGTAAAGGCAAGCCGCCGTGGCCGTCCCGTGCCCTGCGATTTGCGCTTCGAAAGTTGCTTCGTCGAACTGCGCATCACTGAAGGTGGAAAGGTCCGAGGTACGGCCCTGCAGGGTCGCGACGAAGCGCTGCTGGCTCACGATGACGGTTGCAACGTCGTGGAACCGGGCCTTCCGGACGAACTTCAGGCCTATTTCCGACTCGCGCCACACAGCGTCCAACGGATCATTGCGCATCAAAAAATTCGTCACGGACTTGTCCATGCAGTAGCAGGCGACGGTCAGATCCCCGGTCTCAGTTGCGGTGCGAAACGCCGTCCGCAGGAAATTGATCGAAGCTGCGATTGGTTGTGTCCAGACCGCAACTACTCCCATCATATGGTAGACTTTCGCACGGTATTCGACGAAGCTGTGCTTTTCGACGAGGTCGCAGGCGAGCTTGGCGAAGCGATAACCCTCGCTGTAACGGTGAAATACTGGTCCTAGGATTTGGCCGAGTTCGGCACAGCCATGCGCTGACGTGCCGCTCGTTCCGTGCTCCATGCTGACCTTCCCTATGCGGCACACGAGCAAGCACCATAGGTGGAAATCGGTAAAGTTAGCGGGGGAGACCAGAACTGACAGCACGGGCAATGCGGCCGGCATTTCCGGATCGGTCATCATCGGCAAATCAATCAGGCTTTCGATCGGCCGACCGTTGAGGATCTGCCAAACCGAGTTGTATTCGGCCTGGACCTGCGCCTCGGTCGGGTGCGCCGAGATATCAATGCCGAATAGGCGCAGGCACGAGAGTCCGCTATCGATGGCTTGGGCGTTTTCCGACTTCAGAGTATGGAGCAGGACCTTCAGACGGTAGGTGGTCGCCAGGTCCGCCTTCGACGCCGCGTGCTGCAGCAAATCGGCGATCAATTGTTCGGCTTTTTCGAGATTGCCGCTGAGAAACTCGCACTCCGCACGTTCGATACACAGGCTGAACGTCAGCTCATACTGGTTTTCCCAGTCACTTTGGTCGAGCAGAGCCATTCCGGCCGCCAGATACACGCACGCAGACACATAGGCTGCCGACGCCTTGGCCTTTCTTCCGGCGTGCAGATTGATCGCCGCCACCTGCGCTTTTTCGTGCCGCTCGACGAGCTGTCCAGCGCCGCGATTGAGCTGGCCGGCGACATCGAACGGATGCTCGGCGAGTTCGTCCGCGGTCAGGCTCGCCAGCAGCGCGCGGCCGATGCGCAAGTGGATGTCAACTCGGCGCTCATCGGGAATCAGCGAATAAGCGGCCTGTTGAATTCGATCATGTAGGAACCTGTATGCGCCATTTTGCTGCTCGATGATGCCAGCGTAGATGGCCTCCCGGAGCGCTTCGTGCATCGGCTCGTCTGTGTCCTCTTGAACCAGGGTCAGGGTGGCGATGTCGGCAACATGGCCAAGGCAAGCGAGTCGTTTTATCGCCTCCTGGGTGCCGGGGGAAAGCCGCTTCAGCTTCTCCACCATGAGATCCACCACACTATCGCTGTAACCCTTCGCGTGGATGCGATCGGTTTCCCATCGCCAGACTTGCGCCACAGCGTCAAACGTAAGCAGCCCCTCCTCGGCCAACTCGCTCAAAAATTGGATCGCGAAGAATGGATTGCCGCCGGTCTTTTCATAAACCAGCTGCGTCAGAGATCGCGAGCGATCGAGGTCACAGTGTATGGCGCTGGCCGCAAGCCTGCCGACATCGTCAAGACCAAGGGGCGCCAGCACTATCTCGCCCACCCTCGCATCCGCTCTCTTGATCGCCTCCAGCGTTCGCAAAAGTGGGTGAGCGGGATCGACCTCGTTGTCACGATAGGCGCCTACCAGGAGCAGGTGCCGCACCTCCACGTGAGTGACCAGATGCTCGATAAGATGGAGCGTGGCGGCATCCAGCCATTGTAAATCATCGAGAAACAGCGCGAGCGGGTGCTCCCGCCTGGCGAACACGCCAAGAAAGCGTCGGAATCCCAATTGAAATCGGTTCTGCGATTCTCGTGGCGGCAGGTCGGGCACGGCCGGCTGTTTCCCGATGATGAATTCAAGTTCGGGAACAAGGTTGACTATGAGCTGTCCGTGCGCGCCGAGCGCCTCCGTCAGGGCGCGCCGCCACTGATCGACTTCCGCTTCACTCTTGACGAGGATTTGGCGGATCAGCGTTTGGAAGGCCTGTGCGATCGTCGCATACGGAATGTCGCGCTTGTATTGGTCGAACTTCCCGGTCGCGAAAAGCCCGCGCTGCGGCACCAGGACTTTATGCAGCTCGTTGACAACCGAGGACTTGCCGACACCGGAATATCCGGATACCAGCACGAACTCTGGCGAGCCATGCGTTACGACCCGATCAAAGGACGCGAGCAGGGACTCGATCTCGCGCTCTCGCCCGTAGAGCTCTTCCGCAATTAGCAATCGGTCTGAAGCGTCGCGCGCGGCCACCGGGAATGGTTCGATGCGACCGTGCGACCGCCACTCGTCCAGACAACGACGCAGGTCAGCCTCAACACCCGCGGCAGTTTGATAGCGCTCCTCTGCAGTCTTCGCGAGGAGCTTCATCACAATGGATGAAAGCATCTCAGGAATTCCGCTCGTCCGCTCACCGGGTGCTTCGGCCTGCCGTGCGATGTGGCAGTGAACCCATTCCATGGGATCCGAAGCCGTAAAGGGAAGGCAGCCGGTCAGCATTTCATAGAGTGTCACGCCGAGCGAATAGAGGTCGCTCCGCGAATCGACGGAACGATTCATTCGTCCTGTCTGCTCGGGGGCCATATAGGCTAACGTCCCAGCGATCACGTCGGGGGGATCAGGCGACTGCCGTTCTCGCGGAAGGCGCGACGCTATTCCGAAGCCAGTGAGCCGCACCTCCTCTCCGCCGGCTCGGTCCACCAGAATATTGGCAGGCTTGATATCCTTGTGGATGAGGCCGCGCTGGTGCACCTGGCCAACCGCTGCGGCCACGCCGACGGCGAGGCGCAGGAAACGCCCAACATCCATGGGCATGCTGACGAGCCCGCAGAGCAGCTCGCAATCGGGATCCTCGAGCACCAGAATGGTCCGACCACGGTCTCGCAAAAGCTCCAGCGGCCGGACGGCCCATGTGCTGTCAAGCTCATCTTTTAAAGAATATTCGTGGGCAAGGCGAGCAAGGGTGGCCGGTGTCGGTTGCTCCGGGGCTGGAAGCAGGACCAGCACGCCAATACGCGGACCATCTGCGCTGTCACGCCACCCTCTGCAGAGGGCTAATCCACCATCCTCCCACAAGACCCGAAGGCCACCAATTCCGTTGGCACCGAACCGAGAAGAAAGTTCCACTCTTAACCCCCGTCTCTAGGCCGACTACTCTGGTTCGCTCGGGTAGTACCAAGATTAGCATCGTTGCGCGTACCCGCGCACGTTCTCATTTTGGCGTTAGCCAGTCAGCAACCGTGAAATCCCGTTGGAAGGCGTCCTTACACCCCGTCGATCATGTCCGACCGCTCCGGCGTATGCTGACGCGGGCATCGACTAATCTCTCCCGTTGAAAACACGCGCCGCAAAGCTTGTTGCAATGCACCAGGACGTCTGTTAATTTTTGACCATCGACGGAGTAGTCGGCGTGTACATTACGATCATGGCGCCCGATTTTCCCGCCGTCGCAGAGGCTGGCATCGGCATCGCACGTATCGGAGCATCGGCCCAGCGCCAAAGGCGCTCGCTGATCGAAAATGTATCATTGGACAATGTGCCGGCGACCGACGCCACAACGCGCTTTTACGCTGAGCGCGGCTACCGCCGTATCACGATGATCGCCGGTATGGTCGGCCCGCAGGGCAATCCAGTAAGACAAAATCTCCAGGCTTTGAAGCCGACCCGTCTCGCGCCACCGCTCGTCAACCACGGTGACTTCGACGAAGAGGGCGGCTATTGCGTCGCCAAGGACATTCTGGCCGCCCGTCAGACCCTAACCACCATTTTCGCCGCGAATGACCCGATGGCGATTGGCGTAATCAGGGCGCGATACCCCGAAATTTCAGTCGACATCGCGGTGATGGTCTTCGAAGATATTTTCGTAGCGAGCGTCGACACGCCAGGATGGTCCACGATCAATCAGTTTCAGGAGACTCTGGCCCGCGCCGCGGCGGAGATGGTCCTGAAGCGGCTGAACGATCTTCGGGCGACCTGCCAGGGCGACATCGTGAAGTGCCGTTCGATTTCGTCATAGGCCAATAAGCGTGCACGGATGAAATGCGGAAACGCGCCAAAATTGACAAAGAGGAGGATCAAATGCTTTTATCCAAGGGCCCCCAATCGATGTTTGCGGCGTCGTTCGGCGCCGTTACCGCCGCCCTCACCCTGGCGATGCAGTCGCTGGCCATGGCCGACGGACCGATCACGCTATGGTATCAGCGCGGCGGCAATCCGGAGCAGCAGCGCATTTTGCAGAAGGACCTCGTCGCGCCGTTCAATGCGGCGCATCCGACGACGCCACTGATCCTCGACGTTCGCAGCGGCAGCAACGGCGACAAACAGATTCGCATGGCGGTGATCTCAGGCAAGGGACCGGATATCGTGATGACGCCCGGGCCGAGTACGACGTTGGCCCTTGTGCAAGCGGGTCATTTGCTGCCGCTCGATGATTACATTAAGAAATACAATCTCGACAAGCGTATCCTGGCGCCGGTTCTGAAGACCGGCGAATACAAAGGGCACAATTATGCCCTGCCGCGCACGTTCGAAACGATGGTTCTTTATTATAACAAGACGCTGTTCGATAAAAACGGTTGGACACCACCCAAGAGCATCGCCGAGCTGAACGCTTTGGCGGAAGCGATGCAGGCCAGGAACATCACGCCGTTCTCGGTCGGAAACGCAGACTGGCGCGCCGCCAACGAATGGCACGTCAGCGTCGTGCTCAACCATTACGCCGGGCCGGAGAATATATACAAGGCGCTGAAGGGCGAGATTCCCTGGACCGATCCTGTCTTCGTGCAGGCGATCGATCTGCTTAAGAACTGGTATCAGAAGGGATGGTTCGGCAAGAATTATTTCTCGCTGACCAGCGACCAAGAGGCGCTGCTGCTCGCCAAGGGCGAGGCCGGCATGGCGCCCAACGGCACGTTCTCATTTGATAATATGGTCGCCGCGTTCAAGCAGACCGGCCAGGAACTCGGCGTCGCGGCGCTCCCGAGCTTGCGCGACGGCGTGCCTTACCCGACCTACGCGATCGGGACCGGAAGCACCATGTCGATAAACAAGCATTCGGCCGATCCCGACAGCGCCGGCGCGTTCCTGGATTATCTCTATTCCGACGCATTTTACGATTTGATCAGTGCGGACTGGCCAGGCGACTGGAATCTACCCCTGACATCGATCGATGAGGCGAAACTGGCCAAGAACGTGTCGCCGCTGTTCGCGGCCACCGTGACGTCGTTCTCCAAGGCGGTCGCACAGGGAAATTTTGGCTATACGACATGGACCTTCTGGCCTCCGGCGACGGAGGATTATCTCATCCATGGTATTGAGCAGGTGTGGCTCGGACAGATCTCAACTGACGACTATCTCAATAAAATGCAGGAAACCTTCGCCAAGGAAATGTCAGACGGTAAAGTTCCGCCGCTCGCCGCTCGCTGAGACAGAGCTGAGCAACTCCCTTACTGAGCCTACCTTGCTGAGTGTCTCCTCCGGATACGCCGATGCCCTTCCTGATGCCAGCTCTTGCGATTAATATCGTGATCATCCTGATCCCGGCGCTTCTCACCATCGCGATGGCTTTTGTCGAATGGGACGGCGTCTCGATCCCGACCTTTGTCGGCCTCGACAATTTCTATACGATTTTCGGCGATCCCGTATTCTTTTGGGCGCTGCTCAATAATATCAAATGGACGCTGATATTCTTGACCATCCCGATCGCGATTGGGCTTGTCGCTGGCTCGCTGCTGCTTTTGGTACGGCGCGGACGCACATTCTTCCAGACTGTCTACTTCCTGCCGGTGATTATCGCGACCGTGGTGATCGCGCGAATCTGGCAGGGCATGATCTACAATCCGGAATCAGGTCTAGTCGGCTGGCTCAAACTTTACGGGCTCGTCCTCTCCGATCCGCTCGCCCTCCCGCCATCCGCGCTCTATGCCGTCGCGTCAGTCGACCTCTGGCACTGGTGGGGTTTTCTGGCCGTGGTTTTCTTCGCGGCTCTCCGGCAGGTCGACGTGACGCAGATCGATGCGGCCATGCTCGATGGCGCAAACTATCTTCAATTGATGCGCTATGTGCTGCTTCCCGCCATCCGCCCGACCATTATCCTGATGATGATCATGACGGTCATCTGGTCTTTTTTGGTTTTCGACTTCGTCTATGTCCTGACACAAGGGGGCCCTGCCTATTCGAGCGAGGTGCTGTCGACGCTATCGTATCGTTACGCGTTTTACGATTTTAAAATCGGTCCCGCTGCCGCGGTCGCACTCGTCGTCAGCTTCTTCGGCCTCATTGCAACGGTTTTCTACGTACGGATACAGCAGAGAGAGGACGACTGATGGATCAGACTCTTGGACGCGGCACGATCGCTCTCTCGTATCTCGTGCTGGCGATAGGAGCGATCATCGCGATGTTCCCATTGGGACTAATGGTCATCAGTGCCTTGAAGACAGGCGCCGAGATCGTTGCCAATCCGCTCGCTTTGCCGAGTGCTCCACAATGGGTCAATTTTTCGCGCGCCTGGACGGACGCGCAATTGGGGCGCTCCCTTCTGAACAGCGCCGAAGTGACAGGGCTGACCATCGCTCTCATCTGCACCACTTGTTCGATGGCTGCCTATGCGTTAACCCGACTCGCCGTCCGGGGGAGGCGCTGGATCAGCACTTATCTGCTCGCAACGACAACACTGCCGATCCAACTTTATCTGTTCCCGCTTTATTTCGGCTATGCCCATTTGGGATTGATCGACAATGTCTTCGCGTTGTCGCTTGTCTACACCGCTATCTTCAGTCCATTCTCAATATTTCTTCTGCGCACTTATTTCCTTGCCATCCCTAGGGAGATTGAGGAAGCCGCCATCGTGGACGGAGCCAATCGCTGGCAGGTTTTTTACAAAGTATTCCTGCCGCTGGCTTCACCGGGCATTATCACGGTCGCGATCATTTCCGGCCTGAACACTTGGAATGAATTCCTGATATCATCGACCTTCCTGCAGAGCCACGACGCACAGACCGCCGTTGTGCGCTTTTACACGATCGGCGGCCAATACAGCAGTGATTGGGGAGAGATCATGGCGGCGGGGATTCTCATCGTCGCCCCCGCTCTTGCGTTCTTCCTGCTCATGCAGCGCCGCTTCATCGAAGGGATGGCGAGCGGTTCAGTCAAAGGTTGACACAGCTCATCCTCCCTCTCCCATCGATTAATAGGGTCAGAACTGATGTCCTTCCCCGCAGATTATCTCGATCGTATCTATGCCGGCGTGCTGGGCAAGCTGATCGGCGTCTATCTCGGCCGACCCTTTGAAGGTTGGACTTATCAGAGGATAATTTGCGAACTTGGTCCAATCGAATATTATGTTCACGATCGCCTCAATTTGCCGTTGGTCGTCACCGACGATGATGTTTCCGGCACATTTACTTTCGTGCGTGCCCTTGCCGAACATGGCGTCAAGCCTGATCTGTCAGCTGAGGAAATCGGTATGACCTGGCTGAACGCGATTGTCGAGCAGCGCTCCATCTTGTGGTGGGGCGGTAATGGAAATTCAACGGAACATACCGCGTGGCTGAACCTCAAGCGCGGCGTGCCCGCGCCGCATTCAGGTTCGATCATGACCAATGGAAAAGCTGTCGCCGAGCAGATCGGAGCGCAAATATTCATTGACGGCTGGGCGCTGGTCGCGCCGGGTCAGCCCAAGCTCGCCGCGCGACTCGCCGAAGCGGCTGGCAGCGTCAGCCACGACGGTGAAGCTGTCCACGCCGCCAAGCTAATCGCCGCCATGGAGGCGGAGGCTTTTCTTTCCTGCGACATCGACCATCTCATAGATGTTGGCCTGTCGGTCATTCCCGATAATTCGCTCATTGCACGACTCATTGCCGACGTGCGGGCTTGGCATGCGGCGCTACCGGATTGGCGCGACGCGCGGCAGAAAATCGAGGACCAATATGGTTACGACAAATTTCACGGCGCTTGCCACGTCGTGCCCAATCACGCGCTGATTATTCTCGCTTTGCTCTATTCGCGAGGCGACTTCCATCAAGCGATGACGATCGTCAACACTGCCGGTTGGGACACCGACTGCAATTCCGGCAACGTCGGCTGCCTGGTCGGAATTATGCACGGGCTCAAAGCGCTCGAGGGCGGCCCTGACTGGCGCGGCCCACTGGCCGACCGCACCTTAATCTCGGCCAGCGACGGCGGCTATGCCATCAACGACGCGGTACGCATCGCCTATGATATCGCCAATCTCGGCCTGCAGCTTGCGGGAAGAGCTCCGCTGGCGCCGCCCAAGGATGGCGCGCAATTCCACTTCTCGCTGCCCGGCAGTGTTCAGGGCTTCATCGCCGAGCACGACGCTATCCAGCCCGACTTGCTCTCTCTCGAACAGGGCCAGAATTCGGGGCAGCCGGCTCTCGCCTTGCGGTTCAAAGGACTGGCGCGCGGCCGTTCGGCGGCGGCGCTGACGCCGACCTTCTCGCCGCCGGAGGTCGTCGATATGCGCACCTATGACCTGCAAGCCAGTCCGCGCGTCTATCCCGGGCAGATCGTAATGGCGCGCGTGGTCGCCGACGACACCAATACCGCAGCAGTTTCGGCCTCCTTGCGCATAAAAGCTTACGGACAGGACGATCGTCTGGTCGATTTCGACGGTCCGTCCAGCGATCTCGCGCCCGGCGCCGAGGACGTTCTGAAATGGACGCTTCCGGACCTCGACGGCCAACCGATCCAGCGCATAGGCATCGCGCTGGCTTCGCATGGTGCTCAATCGGACGGCACGGTCTGGCTGGACTATCTCCGTTGGGACGGCACGCCAAAGTTGAGATTGCGGCGACCCAAGCAACAGGGCGCATTCTGGCGCCGATCATGGGTCAACAATGTCAGTTTCTTCAGCGAGAACTTCGCCCCGGGCTTCCGCATCTCACAGGACCGCGGCAGTGGCATCATCATTCACGGCACGCGCGAATGGAAGGACTATCGCGTCTCCAGCAACGTCGCCGTTCATCTCGGATCAAGCGCCGGCTTGGCTGCGCGTGTCCAGGGTTTGCGGCGCTACTATGCCCTGCTGCTGGAACGCGGCGACACGGTGCGCCTCGTCAAAGTGCGCGACGATGCATGCACGGTCCTGGCCGAGGCACCCTACCGCTGGACCCTTGAAAAGCCGGTCGCGCTCGCGCTCGAGCTTTGTGGCCGGGAGATCGTCGGTGCGGTCGGAAGCGCGACGATTTTGCGTGTGACCGACGACACCGACACGTATTTCGAGGATGGCGGCATTGGCCTTGTGATCAAGGAAGGCGCCCTCTCGACGGATCAAGTGGACGTCGAACCGCTCATGCAGCAGCAGTCGCCTAGTCTAATCGGCTAGCTTACAGACGCGTAACAATCAAGTTGGATGGAAACGATCACAGCCTCCGTCATTATCCGCAACCAACGCAATGCGTTCGGCGTCGTGACGATCCCAGGCGCTTCGCTTTAGATCGTCAACGGCGAATTCGTCATTCTGGTTGGCGCCTCCGGCTGCTCAGGTCGACGCTGCTCCGCGTGCTGGCGTGGCGCCAAGGTGAGATCGGTTGGGACGCGATCGATGCCGGCGTGGTGCTGGATGGCCCCGCCGGTACGGATCGCTTTCGTACGGGTTATTTTCACTTCCTGGAAAATGCGAGAAGTGGCCATTTTTACTGGTAGCGGGAGAGGGACTCGAACCCCCGACCCCAGGATTATGATTCCCGTGCTCTAACCAGCTGAGCTACCCCGCCAAGGTCCGTCCTGCGGCTTTGTCGGCCGTATTCCCGAACGCGCGGCATATAAGGAGTGGTCCGGTAACGTGTCAAGCAAACCCGCTGAGCCGCTCTTGACGGCGCGCGGGCAATCCTGCGGGGTTATTTCGGCCGCACCGTGGGGTCGCCGCCGGGGCTGCCGGGCGGCGGGATGACCTGTATGCTGCCGGTGTCCGGGGTGGGTGCGTGGATTTCCGGATCGACGCCCGCGGGCGGGCACAGCACGCCATCGGATTTTGCCAATTGATCGCTGAGCGGTTCGCTGCGCTGGCCGGTGGTGCCGCCTTCGGGAACCGTGGCGCCGCGGGGTGCCAGCGGGCGTGTCGGGCCGCAATTCGCAGCGGATGCCGCAGGCGCGGTCGGGGCTTCCGGGGTTGCCGCCGCCGGCGGGGACTGGGCCTTGACCGCGCCACAGGCGGCGATCAGCGTGGCCAGTAGATAAAGAGCGGTTTTCATCTTCGGTTGCATGCGGATAAAACCATCCACGCCTGCGGATGTTCCGCAGACCGTCAGGATTTACGGTAGCGGATCAGCGAGAAATGGCCCATCGGCGGCATCGGTCGGCGTTCGGCCAGGCTGACGCCGCCATGTTGTCGCGCCCAATCGGTCAACCGGGCCCAGGGAAATTCCGGCCGCCAGCCCAGCCTTCGGGCCAGCGGCGCAAACGCCAGTTCAAACAGGCGGCGCGGACCGCGCTCGGCGCCGATATGGTTAACCAGGATCAGTTCGCCGCCCGGTTTCAGCACGCGGATGAAATCATCCAGCGTCGCTTCCGGATCCGGCACCGCGGTAATCACATATTGCGCCACGACAGCATCGAACGATCCATCCGCGAACGCCAAATGCTTGGCGTCCATCACCGCGAGCGTCTCGACATTCAACAGGCCGAGCGCGCGCACGCGGCTTTGGGCCTTGCGCAGCATCGGCTCGGAGATATCGACGCCGCATAATCGCGTGCCGCGCGAATAATCCGACAGCGACAGGCCGGTGCCGACGCCGACATCCAGCACCCGGCCGCCGATCCGGTCGGCCTCGGCGATGGTCGAGTGCCGGCCTTGCTCGAACACCTTGCCGAACACCAGATCGTACACCGGCGCCCAGCGCCCATACGCTTTGGCGACCCCCGCGCGGTCGATATCTGCCACCATGCCCCCCGCGCGCCCCGCAGCTGTTATCCGCGCATCGCCTCGGCGAGCGGCCGCGCTGCTGCCATCGACGCGTCCTTGGACGCGCCCTTGGACGTCGCCGCCTTGGCGGTCGCGCGCTGGATGAAACCGCCACCGAGCACGCGGGCCTGCCCGGAAGGCGCATCGTAGAACACGCAGGCCTGGCCCGGGGAAACACCTTCCTCGCCGGCGACAAGTTCGACTTCATAACCGCCATCGGCCGCGCGCAGCCATGCTGGCTGCGGCGAACGCGTCGATCGCACCCTGACAAAAAGTTCGAGACCGCCCTGCAGGGCCTGATCGAGCGCGCCCTCGCCGATCCAGTTGACGTCACGCAGCACGATGCGATCCATCCGCAAGGCCTCGCGCGGCCCCACCACGACCCGGCGCCCGGCGGCATCGAGCCGAACCACATATAATGGCGCGCTTGAAGCGATCCCTAATCCGCGCCGCTGACCGACGGTGAAATGCACAATGCCCGGATGCTGGCCGATGATGCGGCCCTCGAGATCGACGATATCGCCGGGCTCCACGGCATTCGGCCGCAACCGCCCGATGATATCGGTATAGCGCCCGGTCGGCACGAAGCAGATGTCCTGACTGTCCTGCTTGTCCGCGATGTCAAGGCCAAACCGCCGGGCCAGTTCGCGGGTCTCAAGCTTGGTCTTGTCGCCAAGCGGAAAGCGAAGAAAATCAAGCTGCTCAGTGGTAGTGGCGAACAGAAAATAGCTCTGGTCGCGATCGGCATCGGCGGCGCAGACCAGCGCCCGTGATCCACTGGCAAGGCGACGCGAGGCGACATAATGCCCGGTCGCCAAAGCCTTGGCCCCCAACTCACGCGCTGTGGCCAGGAGGTCGCGGAACTTGATCGAGCGGTTGCACTCGATGCACGGCACCGGCGTCTCGCCCGACGCGTAGCTTAAGGCAAAATTGTCGATCACCGATTCACGAAAACGAGCCTCGTAATCCAGCACGTAATGCGGAATGCCGATCCGCTCGGCGACATCGCGTGCATCGTGGATATCCTGGCCGGCGCAGCAGGCGCCCTTGCGGTGGGTGACGGCGCCGTGGTCATAGAGCTGCAGCGTAATGCCGATGACATCATAGCCTTCTGATTTCAACAGCGCGGCCGTCACCGACGAATCGACGCCGCCGGACATGGCGACGACAACCCGAGTGTCCTGCGGACGACCTTCGATGTCGAGACTGTTGAGCATGGCCTTTCATATAGGTCGATGTCTGGTCAGGCAATCACGCTCACCGCTTTTACCGGCCGCAAGCGGCAAATCTTGCCGCCGGGCAGAAAAGGCGATCGGCGAGGCCCCGCCGGGCGGCTCCATCGTGGAATTAACCATCTGAAATATATAACTAATTTTTTTGAAAGCGAGATGGCCCGGTCCTTGCTCAGGGATAGTTCAGTTCCATTTTGCGAAGGGCCGCCCGTGTACACCCAGACGACAGACGCCGCTGCGAGCGTGTCTTTTCAGTCCATGGCGCCGAAGCCAGCCCGGCCCGATCCGTCGCAGGCCAACGACAATTTTGGCACGCTGCTCGACAGCAACCTGGCCGCGGACGCCAGCACCGCGCCGGCGCCGCTACCGCTCCCCCTCCCCCAGCCAGCCGCCAACGACCCGGCACCGGTCGCCAGCCCTGCGCCATCGGGCAACACCGCCAACGCCGGTCCATCCCAAAGCGACGATCCGGCGTCCAACGAGGCGAGTGCCGCGCCGCCGGCGGATGTCAATGACACCGGCGCCGATGCAGCCCCGAATCCACAGCCGAAGCCTGGCACCTCGAAAACGGCTGCCACGAGGGATGCCGACAAGCCGTCCGCCAAGACGGATTCCGCTACCGGCGATAACAACGCGACGCAGGCTGGAACGACCTTGACGACGCCCGACGCCGTCGCGGTCGTGATCCCGGTCCCGCTTACAGCGGCAAATGTCGCTGCCGGCAGCGCGACATCCGGCAATGCCGGCACACCCCTGGCCATCGCCGCGGCAGGCATCGCGGCCGGCTCCGCCGCCGCATCGGCCGCCACCGGCCAGACGTTCAAGCTGAATTCGGATGCGGCGGCGACCACTGCCGCCGATACGGCGGCGACCGCCGCCACGGCGACCACGACCGCCACGGGCAACGCCGCCGCGGCGGCGACGGCCAAGATCGCCGCTCAAGCCGGCGCCAGCGCGGCGACCACCAAGCCAACGGCCGCCGACGCCTCTACCACCAGCCAAGATGCCGCCGCGACCTCGTCCGCCGCGGCCGCCGCGACCCCAGGGGCTGCAACCACCCCATCGCTCAAGACCGCAGCCGTGGCGACAGCCAAGACCGCCAAATCGAGCACCGCAACCGACGCCACCGCCGATTCCTCGGCTGCGGCAGCCGGCACCGGCCGCGACAGCGCCGCGCAACCAACCAACGCCGCGGCCAAGCCGCAGACCGGTGACATCGCTGGCGATGCCAGCAAGACACCAGCCGATCCCGCATCGACCCCGTCCGTGTCCGCATCGACCCACGCCGCGGCAGGCGCCGGAGCCAGCACGACGCCCGCGGCAACCGTCGACCCCAGCGCGCAGGCCATGGCCGCGATCCAGCCGCAGCTTCCCGTGGCGACCAGCATGACCGCCGCGGCCAACCTGACGGTGGCGTCGGCCAGCAATGCGCCGGTCCCGTTGAGCGGCCTCGCGGTCGAAATCGCGGCCACGGCCCTGAGCGGCAAGAGCCGCTTCGAAATCCGACTTGACCCCGCTGATCTCGGCCGCATCGATGTTCGTGTCGATGTCGATCGCAATGGCCAGGTGACCTCGCATCTGACGGTCGAAAAGCCCGAAACGCTGTCGATGCTGCGCCAGGACGCGCCCCAATTGCAGCGCGCGCTGGATGACGCCGGCCTGAAGACCGGCACCGGCGGCCTGCAATTCAGCCTGCGCGACCAGTCCTCGTCGGGACAGAACAGCAATAGCGGCGGCAGTAACGCGCAGCGACTGGTCGTCAGCGAAGACGATAGCGTGCCCGCCGCCATCGCGGGACGAAGCTACGGCCGGACGCTTTTATCAAGCGCCGGCGTCGACATCAGGGTCTGAGGAGAAACGATATGACCGTCACAGCCGCCACAGCAAGCCCGGTGGTTTCGGGAACGACCGCACTCCCGACCTCGTCGTCGTCCACATCAACGGCCTCGGCGACCAGCGCGCTGGCGTCTTCACAGATTGCAGGCAATTTCCAGAGTTTCCTGACCCTGCTGACAACGCAGCTGCAGAATCAGAACCCGCTCGATCCGCTGGATACCAATCAGTTCACCCAGCAGCTCGTCGAATTCGCCGGCGTCCAGCAGCAGCTCAACACCAACGACTCGCTGGCCACCCTGGTCTCCCTGCAGCAAACCGCGCAATCGACCCAGGCGCTGGGATTTGTCGGCAAGACCGCGGTGGTCAATGGCAGCACCGCGGCGCTGACCAACTCCACGGCCACCTGGCAGCTCAGTATCCCGACCAATTCCACCGTGAACATTTCGATCACGAACAGCACCGGGCAGGCCGTCTACAGCGGCAGCTACTCGGCCACCGCCGGCAATAGTCAGCCCTTCACCTGGAACGGCCTGGGCACCGACGGCGCGCAATATCCTGATGGACAGTACACGCTGACGGCGACCGCGGCCGACAGCGCCGGCAGCCCCGTCGCCATCACCACCCAGATCCAGGGCGTGGTCAGTTCGGTCGATCTTGTCAAATCGCCGCCGATGCTGACGATCAATGGCCAGACCTACACGGTCAATCAGATCCAGAGCATCGTCGATTAAGCCGCGCCCAACCATTCGATGATGGCAATTTCAGGGAGATCATTATTCGCTCAGGGCTTAGGCAAATTTTAAGTCGCGGGGCGTAGGTTGTTACCGTGAGTTCAGTGGTTTAGAGTTTTGTGAGTATGCCATGACAGAACCCCATCGCCCGAGGGTAAAATACGTCATCGGGCCTGACGGTAGCCCTTTGACAATCGCCGATCTTCCCGCTCCGGGAACCAAACGCTGGGTTATTCGCCGTAAGGCCGAAGTCGTCGCCGCGGTGCGTGGCGGGCTGCTCTCCCTGGAGGAGGCCTGCAGCCGCTACACGCTGACGGTTGACGAATTTCTGTCCTGGCAATTCTCCATCGATCAGCATGGCCTGGCGGGTCTTCGTACCACGCGAATCCAGCAATATCGGCAATAATCGCAGGTCGAACCGCCGGCTTTTGATTTAAATCGGTCTCGCCCCGCGAGGCCGGGATTTGCCCTTATTGAACTATCCGTCCCGGTCTTAAACAGCGTTAACCATATCGAAACCATCGCATAGGCAATAATTGCCCAGTCGGCTCCAGAGGCCGAATCTTGGGGGCGGTTGCTTTGCAGAGTCTCGTGAGCTTCCTGAAAGGCCTTGGCGCGGCGCGGCTGACGGCGATGGTCGCGGTTGCGGCAGCGCTGATCGGCTTTTTCGGTTTTGTGATCATGCGCGTCACCACGCCGCAGATGACTACGCTGTTTACCGATTTGAGCTTTGAGGATTCCAGCGGCATCATCAAGGAACTGGAGCGTCAGGCAATTCCTTTCGAGTTGCGCAACGACGGCGCCGTGATCATGGTTCCGAAGGACAAGGTGACGCGGCTGCGCATGAAGCTCGCCGAGGGCGGACTGCCCAAGGGCGGCGGCGTCGGTTACGAGATCTTCGATAAATCGGACGCCCTCGGCACCACCAGTTTCGTACAGAACATCAATCATCTGCGCGCGCTGGAAGGCGAACTCGCGCGTACCATCCAGGCGATCGACCGGATCCAGGCGGCCCGCGTCCATCTGGTGCTGCCGGAGCGGCCGCTGTTTGCGCGGGAAACCCCCGAGCCATCGGCGTCGATCGTACTTCGCGTGCGCGGCGCGCTTGAAGCGCAGCAGATCCGCGCGATCCGCCACCTGGTGGCCTCCGCCGTCAATGGCCTGAAGCCACAGCGGGTGTCGATTGTCGATGAAACCGGCCAATTGCTCGCCGATGGCGCCGGAGGGGATGCTGATAACGCGATCGGGGACGAACGCCGCGCCAGCTTCGAGAAGCGCATGCGCAGTCAGATCGAGGCGATCGTATCGTCGGTGGTCGGCGCCGGCCGGGCCCGCGTCGAGCTTTCGGCCGATTTCGACTACAACAAGATTACCCAGACCTCGGACCGCTTCGATCCCGAAGGACGGGTGCTGCGCTCGAGCCAGACAAGGGAAGAATCCAGCGCGACCGTCGATAGCAACGGCCAGGTCACCGTCGCCAACGACCTGCCGGGCGCACAGACCGGCACCGCCGCGAACCCGCGCGATCAAAGCAAGAAAACCGAAGAAACCAACAATTACGAGATTTCCCGCACCACCAAGACCGAGGTGACCGAGGTCGGGCGCGTCAACCGCATCTCGGTCGCCGTGCTGGTGGACGGCAGCTATTCCAAGAATGAAAAGGGCGAATTGGCCTATACTGAGCGCGGCAAGGAAGAACTCGACCGCATCGCGGCATTGGTGCGATCGGCAATCGGTTTCGACCAGAAGCGTGGCGACCAGGTTGAAGTCGTCAATCTCAAATTTGCCGAGGCGCCGGCCGTGATTCCGATCGCCGAACCAAGCGGCCTGCTCGGCATGTTGCAGTTCACCAAGGACGACGTGATGAACGTCATCGAACTCGGGGTCATGCTGCTGCTTGGCCTTGTGGTCCTGTTCATGGTGATACGACCGCTCGTCAAGCGCATCCTGGCCGAGGAAGAAGCCGCCGCGACCGCAGCCAATGGAGCTTTGCCGGCGCTGGCCGACGGCAGCACGCCTGTCGCGAGCGCCATCGGCGCAGATACCGCCGGCGCCACCAACCAGATGCTGGACGTCGCCCAGGTTCAGGGCCAGGTGCACGCCCAATCGGTCCAGCGCGTTGGCGAGCTGGCGGAACGAAACCCAACTGAAACCGTCGCCATTGTTCGTCAATGGCTGAGCGAGCCGGTGTGATCTGAAATGGCCGTACCCCAGACAACCAACAAGGTTGATATCACCAGCGTCATTTCTTCGCTGGCGGAGCGTCAGGGCAACCGTCCGAAAGCCGCCAAGATCAGCGGCCCGAAACGCGCCGCCATCCTGATGCTGGCGCTGGGCGAGAAACATGGCGGCAAGGTTTGGTCGCTGCTCGATGACGACGAGGTGCGCGAGCTCTCCATCGAGATGTCGACGCTTGGCGTCATCGAGGCCGAAGTCGTCGAGGATCTGCTGCTCGAATTCGTATCGCGGATGTCGGTATCCGGCGCCCTGATGGGATCGTTCGACGGCACCGAGCGGCTGCTTGCGCAATTTCTGCCGCCGGAGCGCGTCACCGGCATCATGGACGAAATCCGCGGGCCCGCCGGGCGCAACATGTGGGAGAAGCTCTCCAACGTCCAGGAAGAGGTGCTCGCCAACTATCTCAAGAATGAATATCCGCAGACCATCGCCGTGGTGCTGTCGAAGCTGAAACCGGAGCATGCCGCCCGCGTGCTCTCGATCCTGCCCGAGGAAATGGCGCTCGATGTCATCGGTCGGATGCTGCGAATGGAGGCGGTGCAGAAGGAAGTGCTTGAGCGCGTCGAGCAGACGCTGCGCACCGAATTCATGTCGAACCTGTCGCACTCCAAGCGGCGCGACGCCCACGAGGTGATGGCTGAGATCTTCAACAATTTCGACCGTCAGACCGAGACGCGCTTCATCACCTCGCTGGAAGAGGAAAACCGCGAGGCCGCCGAGCGCATCAAGGCCCTGATGTTCACCTTCGACGACCTCATCAAGCTCGACGCCGGCTCGGCCCAGACCTTGATGCGCAACGTCGACAAGGACAAGCTCGGCATCGCGCTGAAGACGGCGAACGAGGAGGTGCGCGGCTTCTTCCTTGGTAACATGTCGTCCCGCGCCGGCAAGATGCTGATCGACGACATGGCGGCGATGGGGCCGGTGCGGCTGCGCGACGTCGACGAAGCCCAGGCGCTGTTGGTCAATATGGCCAAGGACTTGGCTGCCAAGGGCGAAATCACGCTGACCAAGAACCGTGCCGACGATGAACTGGTGTACTGATGACCGCTCCCGCAAAGTTCCTGTTCGATATGGATTTCTCCACGCCGGACAAGGCGCGGGAACGACCGGCCACGGCGTCGGAAGTCGCCCAAAAGGTCGCCGCGGCCGAGGCCCGCGCCTATCGGGACGGCTTTGAGACCGCGCAGCGCGAGGCCAAGGCTGAAAACGATCGCCGCACCGCGCAGGCGCTCGAGGAGATCGGCACCGGCGTCAAGGGGGTCGCGGCGCGCTTTGCCGCGATCGAGAGCCGGATGGAAACCGAAGCCGTCGATGTCGCGATCGCGGTCGCGCGCAAGCTCTGCAGCGCGCTGATTGCCGCCGAACCGTTCGGCGAGATCAACGGGTTGGTGAGCGATTGTTTCAGCCAGCTGGTGTCGACGCCGCATCTCGTGGTGCGGATCAATGATTCCCTGTACGAGGCCGCGCGCGAGCGGATCGAACGGAAGGCGAAACAAAGCGGCTTCGAGGGCCGCCTCGTCATTCTCGCAGAGCCGGACATCGCGACCGGCGATTGCAAGATCGAGTGGGCCGATGGTGGCGTTGTGCTGGAGCGCGCGGCGATCGAGGCCAAGATCAATGAACTTGTCGGGCGCTACATCGCGGCCCGCAATCAGGGTGGAGCACGGCCATGAGGATTAGGTCATGAGTGACACTGACGGGCAAGTTCCGTTACCGGATCTTAATTCTCCCGGCGTCCAGCCGAACGATGACGTGGGCTATAGCGAGGACGACAAGGCCTCGCGGATAGCGGCCGACCTCGAGGCCGTATTCGACGTCCCGGTACAGGTCTCCGCCGTGCTCGGACGCTCGAAGATGGACGTCGGCGAATTGCTCAAGCTCGGACCCGGCACCGTGCTCGAACTCGACCGCCGGGTCGGCGAAGCGATCGATATCTACGTCAATAACCGTCTGGTCGCGCGCGGTGAAGTGGTCCTCGTGGAGGACAAGCTTGGCGTGACCATGACGGAAATCATCAAGGCGGATCGCAGCTGAAATTTACCGGCTGGATTTGCGGTTGAGTAAGTGTGAATGGAGCGAGAGAGGGGATCAAAATGCGACTTCTCATAGTCGGAACGCTTAGGGGCCAACTGACGATGGCCACCAAGATCGCCATGGATAACGGCGCATCGGTGACCCATGCGGAGGATCTGGAACAGGCGATGCGGGTGCTGCGCGGCGGCAAGGGCGCCGACCTGCTGCTGGTCGATGTCGCCCTCGACATCCGCGACCTGGTGATGCGGCTCGAGACGGAGCACATCCACGTGCCGATCGTCGCCTGCGGCATCTCCAACGACGCCCGCGCGGCCGTAGCCGCGATCCACGCCGGCGCCAAGGAGTATATCCCGTTGCCGCCGGATCCGGAGTTGATCGCGGCGGTGCTCGCAGCCGTCGCCAACGATTCGCGCGATCTGATCTACCGCGACGAAGCGATGGCCAAGGTCGTCAGGCTGGCCCAGCAGATCGCGGGCTCCGACGCCTCCGTCATGATCACCGGCGAATCCGGCACCGGCAAGGAGGTCCTGGCGCGTTATGTTCATTCCCGCTCCAACCGTGCCAAGAAGTCGTTCATCAGCATCAATTGCGCGGCTATCCCCGAACACCTCCTGGAGTCGGAATTGTTCGGCCATGAGAAGGGGGCGTTCACCGGCGCGATTGCACGCCGCATCGGCAAATTCGAGGAAGCGACCGGGGGAACCCTGCTGCTGGACGAAATCTCCGAAATGGACGTGCGCCTGCAGTCGAAGCTGTTGCGCGCGATTCAGGAGCGCGTGATCGATCGCGTCGGCGGCAGCCGGCCGGTGCCGGTCGATATCCGCATCATCGCGACGTCGAACCGCAACCTGGCCGACGCCGTGCGTGAAGGGCATTTCCGCGAGGATCTGTTATTCCGGCTCAATGTCGTCAACCTGAAAATTCCGCCGCTGCGTGATCGCCCGGCCGATATCCTCGAACTGGCGCACCACTTCGCCAAGAAATATGCCGAAGCCAACGGGGTCTCGCTGCGGCCGATTTCCACCGACGCCAAGCGGGTACTGACCTCCAACCGCTGGCAGGGCAACGTCCGCGAGCTGGAAAACACCATGCATCGCGCGGTGCTGATGGCGCAGGGCGACGAGATCGGCGTTGATGCCATACTCACACCCGACGGCGACCGTCTCAACCTCAAGACGGTGCCGGCGGTGGCGCACGCGACGTTTGCCGCCGAACAGGTGACGCGGGCGCTGGTCGGGCGGACCGTCGCCGAGGTCGAGCGCGAACTGATTCTGGAGACCCTGAAACACTGCCTTGGCAACCGCACCCACGCCGCCAACATCCTCGGCATCTCAATCCGGACGCTGCGCAACAAGCTGAATGAATATGCCGATGGCGGGTTGGCGATCACACCCGCCGGCGCCGGCGATTTCCAGCGCGTCCCTGCGAGCCTTTGATGGATATGGCGGGCGCGGTCTGCCCGAACGTCAACCGATAGCGGATCCGCCCGAATAATTCGGCGCGTCGGGCTTGCGGAAGATGTGGATCGGATCGCCCGGCTGCAGGTCGCGTCTGGTATAGGCCGCGTAGGCGAAAAGCAGAAGGTAACAGATCGCCAGCGCGCCGATCCCATAGAACGCCAGGATGGCGAAGCGTTTCATTCAGGCACCGACCGGGATACGGCCCGGGAGGCATCTGATCGGAACAAGAATGCGTGGCATTGTTTTCCTGCCAAGCTTTCCTCCCCGGACTACACGGGTTTGCGGCGGTGAGGCGCTTTTAGGATGCGGCCAGCCAAAAGGCCAGCCTTTCAGCGCGAATGAGGACCGCCCCCGTCGGGTGGGCTAAATCTTGCGCAGATCACGCTTCGGCGGAAGGCTGACCTCGGCCAGCTTGACGGCGTCCTCGTCCTGATCCAACGCGACATACTGCCCCTGCCAATAGGCCAACGCGGCGCTCCGCGAAGAGCTCCGCGCGTCCAGGACGCGACCAATCACGATGGCATGGGAATGTCGTTCGATGATCTCCTCGACCGCGCAGTCGATCGCCGCCAGGGCGCCCGCCAGCAGCGGCACACCCGACACACGCGTGATCCATTCGGCACCCGTAAAGCGATCCGCGCCCTTGAGCCCACCCTTGCCGGTGAAGCGTTCGGCGACATCGAGCTGGTCTGAGGTCAGGATATTGACGCCAAAAAAACCGTCTTGCGCCAGAACGGGCCAGGTGGAGGATTGCCGGTTGATGCTGACGATCAGCGTCGGCGGATCGACCGACAGCGAACTGACCGATGTCACGGTCATCCCCGTGATGTCCTGACCCCGTCCGGCGGTGATGACGCTGACGCCACCGGCCAGATGCCGCATGGCGCCGCGAAACTGGTCTGACGACACGTCGTGTTGGCTGGTGAGTGTGCGAGCGATGGAGTTCACGGCAGCCTCATAATTCCGTTGCATCGTCAGCAGACTGCAGGAGCTCGCGCAGGATGGATCCTTCCAGCGCCGCGAGTTCGGCCGATCCGCGGCGGCGCGGACGGGCAATATCGACCTGGATGTCATGGGCGACACGTCCCTCCGCGATCACCAGCACACGATCGGCCAGGGCAACCGCCTCCGCCACGTCATGCGTCACCAGGATCGCGGTGAAAGCCTGGTCGTGCCAGACCCGCTCCAGCAGCCGCTGCATCGAGATCCGCGTCAGGGCATCGAGCGCCCCCAGCGGCTCGTCGAAGGCCAGCACGCGGGGATGACTGACCAGCGCGCGCGCCAACGCCACACGCTGCTTCTGACCGCCCGACAGGGTGGCCGGCCATTGGCCCCGCTTATCGTCAAGACCGACCTCGGCCAGCGCCTGTTCCGCGCGCCGCTGTGCATCGGGTGCGGCGCGATCGCGGCCAAGACCGACCTCGACATTCGACAGCACCCGCGCCCATGGCAACAGCCGGGGCTCCTGGAACATGACGCGCACGTCTTCGGCGCGCGTCTCCGCGCCGAAGCTGATGGTTCCGGCATCGATGGTTTCAAGACCGGCGATCAACCGCAGCAGCGTACTCTTGCCGCAGCCGCTTTGCCCGACGACCGCGACGAACTGCCCGGCCGGAATGTGCAGATCGATGCCGCGCAGCACCTCGTTGCCACCGAACGACTTGCGCAGACCGCGGATCGTCAGCGGAAGTCCGCGCGAGGCAGCCACCTCGCGCTCGCGCGCCAGCCGCGCCTGTTCGACGCGTGGTTCAACGCGATCCACGGGCTCGGCGTCCAAAACACCAGAGCGAAGGGCTTGTTGCATGCGTGAGCTCATGATTTCTGGAAGGCCGGATGCCAGGACAGGGTTAGCCGTTCAAGGACGCGCGACGCGCTGTCGGCCAATTTGCCCAATAACGCATAGATCAGGATGGAAAGCACGACGACGTCGATCTGCATGAACTCCCGCGCCTGCATCGCCATATAGCCCAGGCCCGACGAGGCGGCGATGGTTTCCGCCACGATCAGCGTCAGCCACATGATCCCGAGTGCGAAGCGCAGCCCGACAAAGATCGACGGCAAGGCACCTGGGAAAATCACCCGGCGGAACAGTTCGCTGTTGCTCATGCCATAGATCCGGCCCATCTCGATCAGCTGCGGATCGACCGTACGAATGCCGTGCAGCGTGTTCAAATAGATCGGAAAGAACACCCCGAGCGCGACCAGGAACAATTTGGCCTCTTCGTCAATGCCGAACCACAGGATGACCAGCGGGATCAGCGCCAGATGCGGGATGTTGCGCACCATCTGCAAGGTCGTGTCGGTCAGCCGGTTGCTGAGCTGCGACAGACCATTGACCAGTCCGAACGCAAAGCCAATGCCGCCGCCAATGACAAAACCGATGCCGGCGCGCCAGAAGCTGACCCAGATATTGCGCGCCAGTTCGCCCGACAGCAGCAGTTTCCAGCCAGCCAGCGCCACATCGCTCGGCGCCGGCAGCACCCTCACCGGTACGAAGCCGGTGACGCAGGCGAGCTGCCAGACCAGGATGATACAAAGCGGCACCAGCCATTGCACCAGAGCATCGGCGCGCGGCAGGCGAAGTCCGCGAACGCGCGGCAGGCTATCGATCAGGCTCATGATTGCTGCGCCTTGATCAGCGGCCTGATATCGTTGGCAATGGTTTCGCCGAACGGGCCGGTATTGACGCGCAGCTGCCTCACATTGTTTGGGTGCTCCAGCGACAGCAGGGGGAATACCAGTTCGGCGAAGCGATAGGCTTCCTCGAGATGCGGATAACCGGACATGATGAAGGTATCGATGCCAACCTCCTGATATTCCCGGATCCGCGCTGCGACGGTTTGAGGATCGCCGACCAAAGCGGTGCCGGCGCCGCCGCGCACCAAGCCGACGCCGGCCCATAGATTGGGACTGATCTCGAGCTGATCGCGACGTCCACCATGCAACTGTGACATGCGCTGCTGGCCGACCGAATCCATCCGGGCAAAGATCTTCTGCGCCGAGGCCACGGTGTCATCCGTCACGAACTGGATCAGCTCCTCCGCGGCCTGCCAGGCCTGCGCATTGGTTTCGCGTACGATCACATGCAGACGGATTCCAAACGACAGCTGGCGCCCGCGCTTGGCCGCCAGTCCGCGCACCCGATTGACCTTCTCGGCGACCTGCGCCGGCGGCTCTCCCCAGGTAAGATATTTGTCGACCTGATCGATGGCCACATCGATGCCGGCATCCGACGAACCTCCGAAATAAAGCGGCGGGCGCGGCGACTGCAATGGCTGGAATAGCAGTCGGCCATCCTCGATGCGGATATGCTGACCTTCGAAATTGACGCTCTTGCCGGCAAGCAAGTCGATGTAGACGCTGAGGAATTCGCGGGTGACGGCATAGCGCTGGTCGTGGTCGAGGAAGATGCCGTCGCCCTTGTTTTCGACCGGATCGCCGCCGGTGACGACATTGATCAGGAGCCTGCCGTTGGAAACCCGGTCCAGCGTCGCTGTCATCCGCGCAGCGACGCTCGGCGATTGCAGACCGGGCCGCACCGCCACGAGGTAACGCAGCCGTTCGGTGGTGGGCGCCACCGCCGACGCGACGATCCAGGAATCCTCGCAGCTGCGCCCGGTCGGCAGCAGCACGCCGTAATAGCCGAGCTGATCGGCTGCCTGGGCGATCTGGCGCAGATAATTGAAATTGACCTCGCGTCCGCCGGTGGTGGTGCCAAGATAGCGGCCGTCCCCATGGGTCGGCAGGAACCAAAGGATATTGGCCTTGTCAGACACAATCGTGCTCATTGAACCGTCTTACTCAATTACCGGTCTCCTTACGACCTCCGCCATTCACGGTCCGTTTTGGCAGCAGCCAACCAACCGTCCCGAGCGCGCCCTTGGCGTTGATCGGCGATCAGGATGATGGTGGTGATCGAAACCAGTGTCGAGGGGCGAGGAAAAATAGCAATGATGGCGCTGCAAGTCCTTCCGCGGCGATGCGATCGTTGCACACTGTCGGTCGATCAAAGCCAAGTTTTTCCCAGACGCCTGCCCTCCGCGCGATCATCGTGTCGCGCCGCTTCACTGCCCATTGGCGCGCCGGCTCGGAACTCAAACCGTGCCGTTGTCGCCTGGCCGCGCCACCCGTTAGCCTCTCCTGAAAACCCCGCCATCGGGGTCCGTCAAGGCGAGAAGCCCTTCGCGACGAAGCCATCCAGCTTGGTGGGCCGCGTCAAGCTGACTCGCAATGACGACGGACCTTGGCGGCATTTCAGCAAGCCCGTATTTATACGCCCGTATAATTAAATATTAATTTGGAACTTCAGAGAATGCTTACCCTAATCGTCCAACCGCCGCATCAGAGGTGTTTTGCCGATAATTTAATATCCTTGGAGAAAAAAATGGCTTTTCTGGCTCGCTTCCGCGTCCTGACCAAAATTCTGGTCGTCATTGGGCTGATGGCGGCCGTGGCCGGCGCCATCAGTTTGTTTGGCATCCGCGCGCTGGCTTCGCTCAACGATGGCGCCAATAATATGACCGTTGCCGCGCAGCAGGCGCTGGAAGCCGCACGCGCCAACCAGAACGTGCTTGCGATGAACCGCGCCGAGTTTCGCGTCGCGCTTGACCCGCGGCCGGACAGCCGGGCGGCCGTTCACAAAGTAATCGAAGAACAACGGAAATTATTCAGCGAACGGATCGAGGATGTCGACAAGACCCGCGACGCCGAGGCGAGGGCCCTGCTGCCAAAGGTGACTGAGGCCATGGCGGCCTATCAACAGCGGATGGAGGCAACCCTGCGGCTCGCGGATGCGACGACGGATATCCAGTTGACCGAGCAAACCGAGACGTTGCGCAAGGCTGCGTTGAACAGCAGGGCTGCTGCCGAGGATCTGCAGGCGGCGATCCGCGCCGTCGCCGACCGTCTTCAAGCCCGCGTTGAGCATTTCGCCGAGGCGGCCCACGACGAATATGCGGCCACCTCGCGTCTTCTGTGGATTGTCGCCGGCGTCGGAATTGCGTTCGGGCTGAGCGCGGGTTTCATGATCGGTCAATTCGGCATCGCCCAGCCGATGCGCGTCCTGGTCGGCCTGCTGCGGCAGCTGGCGATCGGCGAGGAGATCGAGATCACCGGCACCGAGCGCCAGGACGAGATCGGCGAGACCGCCCAGGCGGTCAACGAAATCAAACAGATGCTGGCGCAAAAGGCGCGCGATCAGGCGCAAGCCAAGGCCAGGCAGGATCAAATGGCCGCAGAGCACCGCACGGCCGAAATGATCAAGCTGGCCGACCAGTTCGAAGGCGCGGTCGGCGAGATCGTCGAGACCGTGTCATCGGCCTCGACCGAACTTGAGGCTTCGGCGAAGTCGCTGACGGCCACCGCCAACCGCGCCCAGGAGGTCACCACCATGGTCGCGGCCGCGTCCGAGGAAGCCTCCGCCAATGTGCAGTCGGTCGCCTCGGCGACCGAACAGCTGTCATCCTCTGTCAACGAGATCAGCCGCCAGGTGCAGGAATCGGCGCGAATGGCCAACGCAGCCGTCGGTCAGGCGCGCAGGACCAACGACCGGGTCGGCGAATTGTCAAAGGCCGCGAGCCGTATCGGCGACGTGGTCGATCTGATCAACACCATCGCCGGACAGACCAATCTGTTGGCGTTGAATGCGACCATCGAGGCGGCCCGCGCCGGCGAGGCCGGACGCGGCTTTGCCGTGGTGGCATCGGAAGTCAAGGCGCTGGCCGAGCAGACCGCCAAGGCCACCGGCGAGATCGGCCAGCAGATCGATGGTATCCAGGCCGCGACCCAGGAATCGGTCGGCGCGATCCGGGAAATCAGCGGCACGATCGAGAAACTGTCCGAGATCTCGGCGACCATCGCCTCCGCGGTCGAACAGCAGGGCGCGGCGACCCAGGAAATTTCCCGCAATGTCCAGCAGGCCGCCCAGGGCACCCAGCAGGTATCATCCCACATCGTCGACGTGCAGCGTGGATCCAGCGAGACCGGCATGGCCTCGACGCAGGTTCTGTCATCGGCCCAATCCCTGTCCGGCGACAGCAATCGACTCAAGCTCGAAGTCGGCAAATTCCTCACCTCGGTGCGCGTGGCCTGATCAGCGCGCCGCGCGCCTCCATGGCGCAACGGCGACGCCGATGGCTGCGCCGGCTCGCAGCGGAGCGCGCCGCGGTTCTGCCACGCGCGCGGGCTAACAATACCACCTGAGTTGTGGCACAACCGGTCGTTCCTGAGGCCTTCGTCGTTGCCGAGTTTCATGCTGCTGCATGGCGCGGGCTTCGATCACACGACCTGGGCCCTGCACAGCCGGTGGTTTGCCCACCATGGCTATCGTGTGCTTGCGCCCGATCTGCCCGGCCACGGCCGCTCCACCGGCGCGCCGCTGCCGAGCATTGCCGACATGGCCGAATGGACCGCGGCGCTGCTCGCCGCGGCCGGCAGCAAAGCCGCAAAACTGGTCGGCCATTCCATGGGATCGCTGATCGCGCTGGAGACCGCCGCGCGGCATCCAGCGACCGTGTCCGCACTTGGCCTGATCGGAACGTCGGCCAGAATGACGGTCGGACCCGATCTGTTGAAGGCTGCGGAAGCCAACGACCATGCCGCCATCGACATGGTCTCGATCTGGGGCCTTGGTTTCAAGGCAGAGCTCGGCGGAAGCCTCGCTCCAGGGCTGTGGATGCACCAGGGCGCCCAGCGGGTGCTGGAACGATGCCGCCCTGGTGTGCTGTTCAACGATTTGTCAGCCTGCAACAGCTATCAGGACGCGCTTCAAGCCGCGGCGCGGATCAAGGTGCCGGTGACGCTGGTGCTCGGCGAACGTGATCTGATGACGCCAGCCAAAGCGGGCCATGCGCTCGCGGCGGCGTTGCCGAACGCACGCACCGTGGTGCTCAAAGGCGCCGGTCACATGATGATGGTCGAACAGCCGGACCAGTTGCTCGCGGCGCTGCGCGTCTGACCGCGCGGCGATATCCGCCTGACCAACCCAGCCGCTACAGCTTGATCGGCACGAAATGGTTGATGGCGATCAGGACGACCAGAAGGCCAAGACCAAGGCCGAGACTGAAGCCGATCAGCTTCTTCTCGATTGGCAGCAACGGTTCGACGGCCGCGGCATTGATTTCCTGCTTGAGGTCGGGCGGTGCCATCAGGTTTCCTTGGATGCCGGTCAGCTGGCCAGCGGCGGCTTGAAGCCGCTGAAGAACAGCCATGAAATCAACAGCCCGACCCAGATCACAAATCCGAACAGGCTGACGACATAAACCGCGGCGAGCTTGCCAAAACCCTGTTGCCAGAGCTTGCGGAAATCCGACAGCACGCCGATCGAGAAGAAGGTCAGGATGAAAAAAATCACCCGGAAGATATTGGCCTCACCTGCCGCGGCCGGCAGTGCTTTTGCGATCTCCGGCGTCGAGCCTGTCGCGAGCCACAGCGAAACCGCGAACACGAGCAGGAAGCCGAGAATGAATTTTGGGAACCGTTGCCAGATTTCCGCAGGCCTGGCCTTGTCCGGTCCCTTGTCGATACGGTTGGTCCAGATATAGCCGAGAATGAACGCCCAGATCCCGATGAAGATATCGATGAAGATCTTCACCGTCGTGGTGGTCGCGATAATCCAGCCCGGCTGATATTTGATGCCTTCGGCCGCCGATTTGGCCATGATCAGCGCCTCGGTGATGCCGCCGCCGGCCACCGCCGCGCCATCGGTCTTGATGGCGAGCCCGATCCAGGCGCCGGCCACCAGCGGTTCCTGCCACAGAAAGGTTTGCGCCAGAAACGGCAGGATCAGCACTTCGACCACGGCGAACACGACCACCAGCGACGAAACCAGGATCGGCACCGCCGGCCGGGCGCGGATCGCGCCGCCGGTCGCGATCGCCGCGGCAACACCGCAGATCGAGATGCCGGACGCCAGCGGGACCGACCATTCACGACTGAAGCCGAACCATCGGCGGGCGATGTAGTAGATCACCGCCCAGTAGATCAGATAGGCCTCGACGATCGCAGCGGCGCCGCGCAGCAACAGCGACGACGCCAGATTTAACCGGCCGGCCGCGGTGACGGCGACGGTGGCGCCGAGGATGACGATTGCGATCTTGATGTAGAGCTCGGGCCGGATCGCTTCGTTGAGAAAGCCCGCCAACCGCGGAAAGAAATTCGCGATCACGAGGCCCGAAAGCAACGCCACCACGAAGCCGCCCTCATTGGTCAGTTTCAGCGACCAGGCCACGCCGAACTTCTGCTGCTCGGCCGGGGTTACCGCGGCGATGTAGGCGTAGCTGCCGACGATCCAGCTGGCATAGGCGATCGCGAACATGGCGGTGAACGCCATCGCGAATTTCCTGACATCGGCGCCGAGCGTCACAACCCCCGCGCTGAGCAGGACCAGCAGTGCCGCATAGGTTGTCAGCAGCGACCCGCCGCCGCCGAGCCAGGCATAGGATTTGGCGAACGGATTCAGCGCCTGGGCGAGATTGGTGTAAACCGATGTCGTCACCGCCCAGCCGAGCAGGTCGGTGCCGCGGACGCTGGCCAGCGCCAGGGCGAAAACCAGCAGGCCGATCACCACAGCGAGCCAGTCCTCGTTCAGGCGCGCCTTGAGCGCCACCGGCTCCGATACATTGAGCGCAACATCCGACATTCGACTGGTACACCCTTCAAACAACAACCAACGAACCCGAATGACGGACTCGCATTACAAATTCCATAAGCAGACATTATGGGGGAGAAACAAGAACGCTGGCAATCCCCGCGGTATCTATTTGCAAGCAGATTGAGAGAAGATCTTCCCAATAAAATTCGCCGGAAAGAAAGATTCAATTGATCCTGATTCATCCTGTGGACCGGCAGGGTGCCCTGGCTGCGAATTGACCGCAACCGCCGCCCAGCCCTGCCGCGGCCGGCCGGGAGGCTTGCGCTGACCGCCCGAACCACTCATTTTGCGGCCAAGCCAAGAGTCGTCGCGGACGACATGGCCCTGCAGCCCTGAGGCCCCATGCCTGTTTTTACCCCGCATCAGGAATCCGCGCTGAAAGCCGTGGCCGATTGGCTGAAGGCAAAACCCGGCAAGAACGGCACGCCGCCGGTGTTCCGGCTGTTTGGCTATGCCGGCACCGGCAAGACCACGCTGGCGCGGCATATCGCTGACGGCGTCAATGGTGAGGTCAAATTCGCGGCCTTCACCGGCAAGGCCGCGCTGGTGATGCGCAACAAGGGCTGCGACAACGCCTCCACGATCCACTCGCTGATCTACCGCACCCGCGAGTCCGGGGTCGAACAGCCGAGTTTTGAGCTGTGGGACGACGCGCCGGCGTCAAAGGCAAAACTGATCGTGGTCGACGAATGCTCGATGGTCGACGCCGAACTCGGCCGCGACCTGATGTCGTTCGAGTGTCCGCTTTTGGTGCTCGGCGATCCCGCGCAGCTGCCGCCGATCCAGGGCGGCGGCTTTTTCACCGACGGCGAGCCCGATGCGATGCTGACCGAGGTGCATCGCCAGGCGCAGGACGATCCGATCGTCCGGATGTCGATGGATGTCCGCGAGGGCCGCGACCTCGACGTCGGCCGCTACGGCGAAAGCGAGGTGGTCTCGCGCAACGAACTCGATCCGGCCAAGGTGATGAACGCCGACCAGGTGCTGGTCGGGCGCAACAACACCAGGCGCGCCTACAATATGCGGTTCCGGCAGCGCCTGGACATCGATGACCCGCTCCCGGTGGCCAGCGACAAGCTGGTTTGTCTGCGCAACAACCGCAAGAAGGGACTGTTCAACGGCGGGCTATGGCGGGTGAAGGCGCGGGCGGTGTCCAAATCGCAGATCATCACCATGCGGATCTCGCCCGACGAGGATTTCGGCAACAAGGTAACAAAGGTCTCGGTTCGCGGCGATTGTTTTGGCGGCGCCATCGAGACCATCCCCTGGGAACAGCGCAAACCCTATGACGAGTTCGACTATGGCTATGTGCTGACGGTGCACAAATCACAGGGTTCGCAATGGGACGATGTGGTGCTGTTCGACGAGAGTTTTGCCTTCCAGGAGAGCCGCGCCAGATGGCTCTACACCGGCATCACAAGGGCCGCGAAACGGCTCAGCGTGGTGGTGTAGGCTGACATGCCAGCGCGAAACCCTCAAGGCCGCCTGCGGACAAGGTCCAGGATCCGCCCCTATTATTCACGAACTCGTGTCCGCCCTGCGGTAACAATGCCGTCCTGGCCCCGTATCTCAGAGCATCGGGCAGACTTTTGCCGATTGCGAACCGCCGATGCCGCCCTAAATTGTCCGTCCAGCCCCTGAAGAGGAAACCTGATGTCCCGTAGTCATTTGAGCCGCCTTTCCCTGTGCGCCGCCGGCGCGCTGGCCATCGGCGCATGGCTGGCCGCGCCCTCGCGGGCCGCCGAAGACGCCGTGATCATCCCGGCGGCTGCCGTCGACACGATACCTTCCGATAAGGTCCAGACTGTCGTCGTGGCCGGCGGCTGCTTCTGGGGCGTCCAGGGCGTATTCCAGCATACGGCGGGCGTCGTCAGCGCGGTGTCCGGCTATGCTGGCGGGGCCAAGGACACTGCCGACTATTCGACGGTCTCGAGCGGCACCACCGGCCACGCAGAATCGGTTGAAATCAAGTATGATCCGAAGAAAATCAGCTATGGCAAGCTGTTGCAGATCTTCTTCTCGGTCGCGCATGATCCGACCCAGCTGAACCGCCAGGGACCGGACTCGGGCACGCAATATCGCTCGGCGATCTTCACCACCAGCGACGAGCAGCGCAAGGTGACGGATGCCTACATCGCCCAGCTCAACGCTGCCAAGGTCTACCGCAAGCCGATCGTGACCAAGGTTGGGCCGCTCGAGGGATTCTATCCGGCCGAAGCCTATCATCAGGACTACCTGACGCTACACCCCAACCAGCCCTATATCGCCTATAATGACATCCCAAAGGTTGAGAATCTGAAGAAGATCTTTGCCGAACAATACGCCGAGAAGCCGGTCCTGGTGAGCGACGCCAAAATCACCAATTGACGGCTTGCTGGCCGACAAGGAGACGACATGTCCGACACGACGACAAAACCCGGCAAGATCGCCAAGAGCGAAGCCGAATGGCGCAAGGAATTGACGCCGATGCAGTTTGCGGTGCTGCGGGAAAAGGCGACCGAGCGGCCCTTCTCGGGCGAATACGAACATGAACATCGGCCGGGGAGCTATGTCTGCGCCGGATGCGGACAGACCCTGTTCGAGTCCGACGCCAAGTTCGATTCGGGCTGTGGCTGGCCGAGCTTCACCCGGCCGGCCTTGGCAAGCCATGTCGACGAGGAGCGCGACCTCAGCCACGGCATGGTCCGCACCGAAGTACTCTGTTCGAAGTGCAACGGTCATCTCGGGCATGTCTTCGAAGACGGCCCGGGCCCGACCGGGTTGCGCTACTGCATCAACTCGGCCGCGCTGAAAATGAAGCCGAAATAGCACGTACAGGTTCCTTTCGCTGAGCCAGGCGCAGCGATATGATTTGTACCCATGCAGCGCGGCCAACCGCTTTGGTGGGCCGCCCTGAAAGGGGGAGTGTCATGTCGCTTGGAACCATCCTTATCATCCTCGTCATCATTTATTTGCTGGGCGGCTTCAGCGGCCGCTTTGGCGGTTATGGCTATGGCATGGGCCATTCCGGAATGGGGCTTGGCGGTGTCATCCTGGTGGTGCTGATCGTGCTGTTGCTGCTGGGCAAGCTGTGAACCCCGCAAGCCATTGAATTAACACAATTTATTTCGATGGTGCAGGGTCAGAAACGGGATTCATCATCCGGCCCGGGAGGAGTCGCATTTCTGTCAAACGCGCTTATATTAGGGCTTGCCCTGTATGAGGTGTGCCGGCGACCGCCGTTGGTAGCGCCCGCACGAACTGTCCGCGATTCGTTCGCGTTCTCACTAAAAAGATCAGAGGTCCCTGACCATGGCTTCCTTCAGCTTCAACACTTCCGCCGAACTGTTCCCCGCCGCGATCCGCAAGAAGAAGCGCGCCGGGTTTGCCTATCGCCGGTTTGGCACCGCAGCCGAAGCGGTTCGCTTCGCGATCGAAGAATTGCCGGCGGACTCGCTCAACGGCGCCTATCTGCAGGTCGAGGAGGCCCGCTTCGACCAGAGCGGGATTCGCACGCTGTATGAGAGCCAGGATTTTCCCCTGCCGCGTCGCGCGCGCGCGGTCGATGGCGAAGCCTCTGCCGCCGGCGACAAGGCCGACGCCGACGCTGCCTAGACCCTGCGATTGGTTTTGAAAACCGTCCTCGACCCGAACTTCCGTGACCGGCACAGTTGCGAATGGCGTCCGCGCCTGCAGACTGGCTATACCGGGTTTCTGTCCATCCAGCGCCGCAACAGGCGGACATTGCGGATATTGGCCCGGAACAGCACGTCAAAGGCGTCGCCCGCGAACGGAACCGTTCCCGCCACGCCCTGAATGGCGACATTGCCGAGCATGCGTGCGGTGACATGCCAGGGCGCGCCGAGCGCGCGCGCCTCGCGCACCAGCCATAGCGAGATCGCGGTGGTAATGATATCGCCGACCACCGGGATCAAATTGAGCAGGCCGTCGATACCATAGCGGATATTGGTTCCGGGCACGACAAAGGCGACATCCAGCAGCCGCGCCAACGCGTCGAGCCGGGCCAACCGCTGCTCCCGGGTCAAATTGGCAAACGGACTGAAGCGGGTGTTGCCGAATTCGAACGCAAACCCTTGGAACGGTGAATTCAGCGCTTCGCTGGGAATTTCGCGGCCTTCCTGGTCGATCACCGGACCGCGCGTCTTTGTTTCCCGAACGCCCGGCCGCGAGAATGCGCCGGGACCGCGGGCGTCATCGGGCCCACGCGGGGACCGCATCGGAGGCGGGGCAAGCATTTCGTCATCTGGCATCGGCATCACATGGTAACGCACCAGACCGGCGCAAGTTGCGTCACGCCGTCGCGGCTGCCCCTCATGATACGGCTATCGCCGGCTGTTCCATCCGATGCGATAAAAACGACGCGATCGTCGCGGGTACAAACCCCACCAGACCGTAGAGAATGAACTGAGTCAGGCCGCTATCCGGACCGCGCGAACCGTAGGTCAGTTCCGCGGCGAAAAAGCCGATCAGACCGACGATCAGCATGCGCAAGACCCAGTGCAGCCGGCGGACATGGAACAGGATATCATCCACCGCCGCGATCATCAGGGTCGGCAGGATTCCAAACAGATAGCTGTACTGCAGCGTCTTGACGAACACCACCAGCAGCCTTTCGATGTCAGCCACATCGGGCTGGCTCAGATAGCCGGACATGTAGGTGGAGGCGACCAACAATAAAAATCCGCCGATCAGCGGACCGAGAATGGCGAAAATCAAATAGCGCTTCATGGACTGCCTCGGCTGCGTCGGCTGATCATAGCGTTTTTACACCGCGAAAAAATGGCGCATAGCGGATTTTGGCCTGAATCCGGTTTCAAGACAGCACGGCTTGGCTGCACGGAAGGACAAGTCATGACGAAGCCGCCCCCTCGCTATGCCCTGAGCCGCCGTGCCGCGGTCGCGGGCCTGCTCGCAGCGCCTGCGCTCGCGGTCACCAGCGCGCCCGCGAGCGCCGAGGACAGCGGCCCCGACCACGACCCGGCATCTCGCGACATCACACCTCGCCCTTCGTTCTCCTGCGCAGCAACGCCGCAGGCGGTCGCAGGCCCCTATTATTTCGACCCGAAATTGCAGCGCGTCGATGTGACCGAAGGGCATCCCGGCGTTCCCTTGCGGATCCGGCTGGTGGCGATCGACACCGCATCGTGTCAACCGGTTAAGGGCGCGCGCATCGATATCTGGCATGCCCGCGCCGACGGATTCTATTCAGGCTATCGCGGCCAAGGCGACGCCGCAAAGATCGATACGTCGGGCGCGACCTTTATGCGCGGCACCCAGACCACCGATGCGCATGGCGAAGCGCACTTTTCCACCGTCTACCCCGGCTGGTATCGCGGACGGACGCCGCATATCCACTTCAAGGCGTTCACCGATGAAAAAAATGTGCTGACGGCGCAGATGTATTTTCCCGACGCACTGAGCCAGTACGTCTATGGCAACGTCAGCGTCTACCGCCGCAGCAAGCCGCGCGACACCTTTAACGTCAACGACAGCCTGGCGCTGATCGACAAGAGTCACGGCGGTTTCTGCGACATCCGGGAACAGGCCGACCACTATCTCGCCACCATGATCCTCGGCATCGACCAGGCTGCCACCGCGCTGGCTGACAATGTCTGGCCGCCGCCAGGCCTGACCTCGGAAATGATGGCCCGTCACAACGGTCCCGTCGCCATCGTACCGGGGGTGGCCCGGGCCGGGCAGAAGCTGCTCGATTAGACCCGTGCATCGACCCCTGAAGCCGCTCCGCACGCAAGGCAAGCGACTGCCGATCTGGCAGGCCCTACTCTCCCCACACCGCGAAGGCATCGGCAAAGGCGCGTTCGCCGGGAGGGCCTTTCTCGATGGCGATGATGGCGCGCCGCTTGTCGACATAGACCAGCGGCACGTCGAACCAGGAGCGCTCCTTCAACAGTTGAATATTGCGCGTGCGGTCGGATTCGACATTCGACAAACCGATCAGGAAGAAGCCATCGGTGACCTTGACGGCGAGCCCGGCGAGCGGCAGGCCGCGCGTCTGTTCGTTGGTCTTCATCAGGATGCCGGGTACATTGGCGACGCCGCCGCCGACGAAATCCGGCGGCAGGATAAAGGTCAGCTCCGCGGTGTGGCTGGCCGGCAGCGAACTGTCGGTGTTGCGGCGGAACGACATCGACATCTTGAACTTGCGCTCGGGGATATCGATGTCGGCGCGAACCGCGATATCCGCACTCTGGCCAGCGCCGGCCTTGACCTGTTCGGTGCGCCAGACCACCGTGCCGACATATTGCTTGCCGGCAGGATCGGTCGGATCCTCATCATACAAGACGACCTTTTGCGCCACCGGCGCAACCTGATCAGACGGCTGACCGACGCGATCGGCGATCTTTGGCTTCGTCAACGGCGACGTGTCCTTCGGCGCCTCCACCACGGCGGTGGATGGCTTGAACAGAGCGCTGATCATGTTCACCGCCGGCTTGCCCGCCACGAGCGCTACGCCCACCAGGATCAGCACGACCCCGATCGCGATCGCGGTTTTGAAGGGGAAGGCGGAGCCGCCGCGGGCCTTCTTGGGTCCGCGTTCAGGCGCGGACCGGCTGAGAGGTCCCTCTCGCGATGGCGCATAGCGCTCGGCCTCGGCAATCGATTCGTCGTAGGAATAGGGCGCGTCGGGGGTGGCGCCGCGCTCATCCGGGCCCGGCTCGAGCCGGTCGTAGTCGGGCGATGGCGACGGCACATTGGCATAGGTTTTCCGGGCGGCACGATTGGCTTGCGCGGCGGCGCGGCCGAGATCGTCGGCGTCCGCCGCGATGTCGCGGAAGCCGCGCACGCCCGGCGCCTGCGGCACGGTGTTTTCGGGGCCTCGACGCGGCGCGCCGTTGCGCTCGCGGGTCGGTGGCAGTTGCGGATCCGGTGCCGGCGAGCCCGGTGGCGGTGTTTCGGCGCGCAGGTTGCGCGGCGGGCGCTCCTCCGGTGCAACCGGACGCTCGGCGCGGGGCGGAGATGACGCCGGACGCGGGCGCGGCGGCGGCGCGACGGGCTGGGAATCCGAGGGCTCGGGGTCGTCAGAGGACGGAACCGGGTCGGGTCTCGCCCCGGTGCGGGTGTTGGCGCGAAACGCATCACCGGCCCGGACACTACCGGCGCGGGAGGCCTCCCGCGCCCGCTGCGCCGCTTCCGACTCGACCTTGCGAACGGCCTCCTCCAGCGACAGCCGCTCGCGGGTTATTTCAGATTCGCTCAGGGGGGGCTGCACGCCGCGAAGCTGGGTGATCAACGCTGTTCGCGCCCGCTCATACAGCGCACGCCTGCTCTCGCCGGGAGCGCTGGGGTCCAATCCGGCAACAGCACGGGCGATCAGCGGATAGTAATCAGCCATCTCTACTCAACAATACAGTCGTTCCGGTAACATGGCGTTAAGCCTCGAATGGGTTCTGCACCAGGATAGTATCCTCGCGTTCCGGGCTGGTGGAAAGCAACGCTATGGAGCAGCCCACCAATTCTTCCACCCGACGGACATATTTGATGGCCTGGGCCGGCAGGTCCGCCCAGGAACGGGCATTGGCCGTCGGTTCCTTCCAGCCTTCGATGGTCTCGTAGACCGGCGTTACCCGCGCCTGGGCGCCCTCGCCCGCCGGCAGGTGGTCGATGTCCCGGCCATCCAGCCGGTAACCGACGCAGACCTGGATGGCATCGAAGCCGTCCAGAATGTCGAGCTTGGTCAAAGCAAGACCATTGATGCCGCAGGTCCGCACGGTTTGCCGCACCAGCACCGCATCGAACCAGCCGCAGCGGCGCGGCCGACCGGTATTGGTGCCAAACTCGCGACCGCGCTCGCCGATCTTGCGGCCGATCTCATTGTCCTGTTCAGTCGGAAATGGCCCCTGCCCGACCCTGGTCGTATAGGCCTTGCAGATGCCAAGCACATAGCCGACGGCGCTGGGGCCCATTCCGGTCCCCGTCGCGGCCTGTGCCGCGACGGTGTTGGACGAGGTGACGTAGGGATACGTGCCATGATCGACATCGAGCAGCGCGCCCTGCGCGCCCTCGAACAGGATCCGCTTGCCCTCGCGGCGTTTCAGGTCGAGCAGCCGCCACACGGTCTCGGCATAGGGCAGCAGAAGCGGCGCCAGCCGGCTCAAATCCCGCAGGATCTCGGCGGCATCAAACTCGGGCAGGCCGAGGCCGCGCCGCAACGCGTTGTGGTGCGACAACAGGCGGTCAATCTTGTAGGGCAATGTATCCAGATCGGCGAGGTCCATCAGGCGGATGGCGCGGCGACCGACCTTGTCCTCATAGGCCGGCCCGATGCCGCGCCGCGTGGTGCCGATCGCCGTGATGGCGTTGGACGATTCGCGGATCGCATCGAGGTCGCGATGCAAGGGCAGGATCAGCGTGACGTTTTCCGCGACCCGCAGATTATCCGGGCTGACGGCGACACCCTGGCCTTGCAGCCTGGCCACCTCATCGAGGAACGCCTGCGGATCGAACACCACACCATTGCCGATCACAGCCAATTTCGACGGCCGCAACACGCCGGATGGCAACAGCGCCAGCTTGTAGGTCACGCCGTTGATGACGAGGGTGTGGCCGGCATTGTGGCCGCCCTGGAAGCGCACCACGATGTCGGCCTGTTCCGACAGCCAGTCGACGATCTTGCCTTTTCCCTCGTCGCCCCATTGGGCGCCGACGACGACAACATTGGCCATGGGCGGGTTTCCCTTTGCAACTCTATCCACGTCAAAGCATGATCGGTTCGGAAAGCGAAGGCTATCCTTCGGATGCACGACCGCGTGCATGCTTTTTCCGGATCGCGCGCCCAGCCCAAATGACGGCCAAGCCGCTCGCATGCGAGGCAATCCATCGGATAACGGAAGCGGGCTATCGACGCAAGCCGCATGCCCCCGGGGAACGCCTCGACGCGCCGTTCAACCCCTTGATATCCCCTGAAAAAACCAGGAGCCCCGATGTCGAAAACAACCCGCGCCACCCTGCATCTCGCCAGACTGGGCGTCAAATTCGCGCTCCACGTCTACGACTACCATCCCGATGCCGAGCGCATCGGCCTGCAGGCTGCCGCAGCGCTCGGAATCGATCCGCGGCGCATGCTCAAAACGTTGATGGCGGAGGTCGACGGCAAACCGGTATGCGTGGTGCTGCCGTCGGATCGCGACGTCAGCATGAAAAAACTCGCGGTGGCATTGTCCGGCAAGGCCGCCATGATGATGCGGCCGGCCGACGCCGAGCGGCTGACCGGATACCATGTCGGCGGCATCAGCCCGTTTGCCCAGAAAAAGCCAAGCCCTGTGGTCGTCGACCAGGCCGCGCTGGCTGAGCCCAGTGTCTACCTGAATGGCGGCCAGCGCGGCTTGCAGGTCGAACTCGATCCCAACGATGTGGTGCGGGCGCTTGACGCGATGGAGCGGGCCGTTCCCAGTTGAGGTCGCTCAAGGTTGGTGCGCCCCGAGCTGCAGGCGCTGCCGATCTGCCAACGGCGTAGGGGCACCCCTAAGGGCCCCTAAGGGTCGCCCCTACGCGATTCACAGCTTCAGCTGGGGCGGGCGCGCCAGGTCAGGCCGCGAGCGACGTGCGCTCGGCTGATTTTTGCCGCGCGGGCTTGCCCCCAGGCGGATTTCTCGGCGGGTAGTCGAGGCTCGAGAGCGCCTCGAGAATGTCGTCGATGGAAACTGGACGCTTGTTCCCGGGTATCGTTCGCAAGGACGGGCACGAGGTCACGGCCGCCGCGTCGGAGGCCCAGGATGCGAGAATAGCGCGCTTTTCGGCCCGAGAAAGCGTGTCGTCAGCCAACACATCCTGTGGATGATTGAATACAGAACCAGGATGCAGGATGGCGTTCAGATCATAGACATTGTCGTCAAAACTGCGGTCCAATTCGGTCATGTCGTCCTCCTTCACTCCTTCCGTTTCAGGACGGCGAAAATTTAGAAACGCGTAAGACGAGTTCAAGATCACGCCAAAAAATTTTGTCCTTTGGGAATCAAGGCAGACCGTGCTGTTGCGTTCGCGACACGACGGCCGCGGTGGACAGCCGCCGCTGGGCGCCGGCCGCGCGCATGGTCGCGATGCATCCGGCGCCATTGCTGCGGAACGAAAATCAGTGTCTGTGAATCCGGCGGTCGCGATCCACCCTCCGGGCCAGCGGGTTGGCGGGCGGGGCTGCGGCGCGTTGCGAACCAGGCCAGGAAGCACATTTTCATGTCGGCGACCGGTCCAGCCACGCGCGCCGCCTCCCCGGGGAAAGGGATCGCCAACCGGCCTTATCTGCTGCTATCCATCACCGCCTTGTGCTGGGCCGGCAACGCCATCGTCGGCCGGCTGGCGGCCGGCCATATCGCGCCGGTCACGCTCGCGTTCCTGCGCTGGACGCTCGCGTTTCTTCTCATCCTGCCCTTCGCCTTCAGACACCTGGTTCGCGACTGGGGCGCGATCCGCAGCCGCCTCGGCACCATGGTGCTACTTTCGGTAACGGGAGTCGGCGCCTTTACCAGCCTGCAATACTGGTCGCTGGAATACACCCAGGCGCTGAACACGCTGCTGCTGCAGTCGGCGGCACCGCTGTTTGTCGCGCTGTGGTCGCTGATCCTGCTTGGCATCCGCCTGACGCAGGCCCAGGCCGCCGGCATCGCGCTGTCGCTGACAGGCGTGCTGGTGATCCTGCTGCATGGCGACCTCACCGCGTTGAACGACATCGCGTTCAACCGAGGCGATGTCATCTTCACGGCGGCACTGGTCATTTTCGGCCTTTACTCGGTGCTTTCCCTGAAGCGCCCGGACATTCATGGGCTGTCCTTTGTCGGCTTCACCTTTGGCTGCGGCGCCGCCTGCCTGCTGCCGCTGGTGCTCTGGGAACTGTCCTGGCGCCCCATGATGACGCCGGACATGACGAACCTGCTGACGCTGTTCTATGTCGCCGTATTTCCCTCAACGCTCGCCTATCTCTGCTTCAACCGCAGCGTAGAACTGATCGGCGCCAATCGCGCCGCGCCGGTCTTTCACGTCGTGCCGGTGTTCGGCTCCGCGATGGCGCTGGTGTTTCTCGGCGAGCAACCGCAGTTGTTCCATCTCATTGGCTTCGCGTTGGTGCTGACGGGGGTTTTTGTTGCTTCCCGCAAGCCGACGGTGGCGGGTTAGATGTTCCGGACAGCCCGTTGCCTGTCACCCACCGGGAAGATGACAGGGGTCCCCCGGCATGCTGCCGTTTTCAAAACAAACATGCCAGCTGAACCACGTCCGCGGTCGCCCAGTCTGCGCCGGCCTGAAACAACACCGCGACCAGCAGCATGACCACCGCCCAGCAACCAAGGGGCAGCAACATCCATTGCTCTTCGGATAGCCCGGTGCGCGGCAAGAGACCCGCGTCATATGATATCGGCAGCGTGGTGGGCATGGCGGATGTCCTTCGAGTTTGACAGGAATTTTCTGAGATCGTTGTCGGCGGCGTCGGTTAAATGGGAGCCTGCTATCAGCAAGAGATCTATGCCATGTGGATCGCGGCAGGCTTGTGAATCAGCTCACAAGAGAATTTTTAATTTGGACGGCTCGGAACGCCGATCAACACCATAAGCAACTCAGGATTAACAAGCAGATTGCGACCTTCACAGCGACGAGCCAATCCGCCCGCATGGCACCAATCCGCTGGCAAGCCTTGTCCGAGTGGCTGGATCAGGCACAACGGGCTAACGAAAAACACCTGAAGCCGCGCATTGCCTTCCCCTCTTTCGCAAACCTCCCCGCTCGGCTGGCTCAACAACCAGCCCTATCTGCTATTAACCCTGACCGCGCTGTTCTGGGCCGGCAATATCGTGCTGGCCCGTTATGTCGCCGGCCACGTGCCGCCGATGACCTTGTCCTGCGTCCGCTGGGTCGGCGCATTCCTGATGGTGCTGCCATTTGCGTGGCCGCATCTTTCGCGGGATTGGCCCGCGCTGCGCGGGCGCCTGGTCTTCATGATCGCGCTATCGGCAACCGGATTTGCCCTCAACAATGCGCTTTCCTATTGGGCGCTGCAATATACCCAGGCGCTGAATGCCTTGCTGATCCAATCCTCCGGACCACTCTTCGTCGCGCTGTGGTCGCTCTCGCTGTTCGGCATGCGTCTGACCTGGGCGCAGCTCGCCGGCATCGCCACGTCGCTGGCGGGCGTGCTCATCATCATCCTACGCGGCGATTTCGCCGCGCTCGCCGGCATCGAATTCAACAAGGGCGACGTCATGTTTGCAGGCGCCCTGGTGACATTCGGACTTTATTCGGCGCTGATGACACGACGGCCTGTAACTCACCCATTGTCGCTGCTCTGCTTCACCACCGGCTGCGGCGCCATCCTGCTGCTGCCATTTTCGATCTGGGAATATTCAACCGGGCTTACCCTTAAGCTCGATCTATTGACAGCCGCGACGCTGATCTATGTCGTGATCTTTCCATCCACCCTGTCTTACCTGTTCTTCAACCGCGGCATTGCGCTGATCGGACCGAATCGCGCCGCGCCGTTCCTTCATCTGGTGCCGGTGTTCGGCTCGGCGATGGCGATCCTGCTGCTGGGCGAACAGCCGCGGCTGTTTCATCTGATCGGCTACGCGCTGGTGCTGGCGGGCGTGGTGATCGCCTCGCGGCAGGCCGCGATCAGGTGAGCGCCGGCCGGGATGCGAAGGCGTCGCGAGCCTCAGGCGGCGCGTACTTTCCTCAGGAACTCATCCACTGCGCTGCGTAACATGCCGGACTGGCTGTCGAGCTGGCTGGCATTGGCCAGCACCTGCGCCGCCGCTTCTCCCGTCGCTTCCGCCGCGACGTTGACCCCGCCGATATGGGTGCTGATCTCGCTCGAGCCCGCCGCGACCGATTGAATGTTGCGGGCAATTTCGCGCGTTGCACTTCCCTGCTGATCGATGGAACCGGAAATCGCCATCGTGATGGCGTTCATCTGCCCGATCGTCGCGGCGATTTCGCCAATCGAACGCACCGCATCGGCGGTCGAGGCCTGCATGGCGGAAACCTGCTCGGAAATCTCGCCGGTGGCTTTGGCGGTCTGGCTGGCCAGGGCCTTGACCTCGGAGGCCACCACGGCGAAGCCGCGCCCGGATTCGCCGGCTCGCGCCGCCTCGATGGTGGCATTGAGCGCCAACAGGTTGGTCTGCGAGGCGATGCTGTGAATCAACTGAACCACCTCGCCGATTTTTTCCGCGCCGGTCGACAACTGCTTGACAGTCTCATTGGTCTGCTCGGCGTCCCCAACCGCCCGGCGCGCGATCTCACGCGATTGCTCCACCTGACGCCCGATCTCGCTCACCGAGTTCGACAGTTGCTCGGCCGCCGCCGCCACCGTGGCGACGGTGGTCGACGCCGATTCCGACACCGCACCGACGGTAGCGGCGCGCGCGCTGGCGTCGCTGGCGGTTGCCGTCATCGATTGCGCGGTGGTCTGCATCCCCGCCGCCGCCGCCGAAACGGTGTCGACGATACCGTTGACGCTGCGCTCGAATTCATCGGCGATCTGCTCCATCATCGCGCGCTGGGCGGCGGCGCTGCGTCGCTCGGTCTCGACCTTCTGCTCTTCCAACCCCTGGATGCGTACCGCGTGGTCCTTGAAGACCTGCACGGTCTGCGCCATGTTGCCGATCTCATCCTGGCGCGCAATCCCTGGCACCTCGGCTTCCAGCCGCCCCTCGGCCAGGTCCTCCATGCAGCTCCGGAGCCGATTGAGCGGCCGCGTGATGCTGCGCCCGATAAACCAGGCAATACCGCCGGCGGCCAAACCGATCACCGCCGTCGCGACGCCGAGTGTCAGGAAAATCGGGGTCAGCTTGTCGTCAATGTCGTCGAAATAGGCGCCGCTTCCGAGAAACATGTTCCAGCCTGGGACCGCCAAGACATAAGTCATCTTATGGATGATCTTGGTCTCGCCGGGCTTGTTGTAGTCATAGAACAGCGTCGTTTCCCCTTTTGCGGCGACGCCATCGCGCATTTCGCGGGTCAGCATGCGGCCGCCGAGCTTGTCGTCGAGCCGATTGACGCCGACCATGGCCGGATTCGGCGACACCACAGCGATCCCCTCCATCGTGTAGGCGAACAGGTAACCGTTACCATTGTCATAGGTCAGCGTACGCGCGCGGCGGGCGAATTCGGCAATCGCGGCCTCCTTCGTCATCTGGCCGGCATCGACCTGCTTCTGCAAACCGAGCGCCATATTGCGTGCGGACTCGACCGTGACCTTGGTCTGGACGATGCGCGCATAGAGCAGTTCCTGCCGCATCAGGTAGGCGGCGAAGACGCCGGCCGCACACAGGCCAAGCAGGGTGAAGCCGACCAGGATCGCGAGTTTCGGAGCAATTTTGACGCTCAATTTCAACTGACATCTCCGAAACAGGCCGCGCGGAAGACAACGCACAGAACCTTATTTTAAAAAGTAAGCGATAGACTTACGACGTGGTCAGTAAACGTACGGATAACGGCGATGGGTCTGCGGGTTCCGACGACTCGGCGCGCCTCGGGGTCGACCAAGCCTGCTGCTGGTATCAAATCCAGACCGGGATCACGATCTCGAACCGCGTGCCGGCCGTCCCGGCCACGCGCAGTTGACCACCAACCTGTTTGACAAACGCCTCGATGATCCGCGATCCCAGCCCGTTCCGGCTCGATGGCCAGCAATCCGGCAGCCCACGGCCATTATCGGCGACCGAAAGCAACAATTCATGGTCGCGGCGAGCCATGGCAATGGTGATGACCGCGTCATCGCCGGCATCCACGAACGCATGTTTGATCGCATTGGTCACCAGTTCATTCACCACCAGCCCGACGGGGATGGCGATGTCCGCGGACAGCGAAACCGGCTCCGTCTCGACCCTTAGCCGGATGACGCGCTCGCTCGACAACAGGCTGCCTTCAATGTGCGCGCACAGGCTTTTAATATAGTCGGCAAAATCAATCTCGCCGAGGACGTGGCCCTGGTAGAGGCTGGTGTGCAATTCCGCGATGGTGAGAATGCGCTCGCGGGCCGCGTCGAGATGGCGCCGCAGATCGGGGTCGTCCCGGCTGGCGGATGCCTGCAGACGAAGCATGCTGGCGACGATCGTAAGGTTGTTCTTGGTCCGGTGATTCATCTCACGGAACAGGATTTCGATCTGTTCGCGGACCGCCTGCTGCTGCAATTCGGCCTGTTTGCGCGCCGTGATGTCGAACAGCGCTCCGACGATCCTGAGCTCCCCCATCGGATTGGTGACGGCGGCGCCGCGCGAAGCGATCCATTTGATTCCGCCATCTGCGGTCCGGATCCGATGTTCAAGCCCGAACCCGGTCCGCTCGCGCCCGGCCCGATCAAGCTCGGCGCGAAAGATCGGCGCGTCGTCCGGATCAATCCGCGCCAGATAGTCGGACAGCGGGCGGCACAGCAGCGCTTCGCTGAAACCATAGATGGCGTTGCAACTGCCCGACGACATCACCGTGCAGGCCGCCGGATCATATTCAAAGGCGCCGACCTCCGCCACCTGCATCGCCGCGGCGAGGCGCGCCTCGGCGGCTTCGCGCTCGGCCTCCGCCTGCTTGCGCTGGGTGACATCGTTGAAAATAATGCCGAGGCGTGGTCCGCCCAGCGGAAAGGCCCGCAAATCGACCCAGCGTTGCGGACGTGGCGAGTAACGCTCGACGCGGTCAGGCTGTCCGGTACGGACGACCCGGGCAAACAGGCGAAGCCATGCCGGATCGCCGCCCGGGGCGAACTCCGACGCCAGATGTCCGACCACAATATCGCGCGGCAGCCCGGTGTGGATTTCAAACGCCGGATTGGCCTCGATCGCGCGGAAATCGATCGCCTCGCCGGCCGCGTCATAGATGATGTCATGCACCACATAGGCCTCGGACATCGCGTTGAAGAGCTGACGATAACGCTGTTCGCTGCGGGCCAGCGCCGTCTCCGCCTCACGCCGGTCGGTGATGTCGATTTCGACCACGACCAGACGCAGCGCCTTCCCGGCGCGGTCTCGAATGACTTCGCCGCGGCTGACGAAATGGCGGATCGTGCCATCCGGCCAGACGCCGCGCATTTCCGTCTCGAAGCGGTTGCCGCGCGACACGGCGTCCCGCAGCACCTGCTCGATGCGGGCGAGATCTTCGGGATGCACGAACGCCG